>Ga0066368_10000300_pt1 | contig 12659 bp, 12 predicted proteins | sample Knorr_S7_td_NADW_FD_71215 | JGI IMG/M metagenome (GOLD analysis project Ga0066368, IMG submission 71215) | Marine microbial communities from Southern Atlantic Ocean transect - Knorr_S7_td_NADW_ad_2505m_LV_A | ecosystem: Environmental > Aquatic > Marine > Oceanic | place: Southern Atlantic ocean... | reverse complement strand
TAAATATCCAGGGCTCCATACCATTTCAATCGTTGCATAGATATCGTCAATTTTTTCTAATGTATTCTCAAAACTGCGGTTTTCGTTATCGATCGTTAGAATCTTTTGCAATATTTCTTCTGCATTTTTAAGGGCTGCTTCTGTAGCATCCGCAATGTGTCCATGTTTTAAATTTGCAAAATCATATACTTCATTAAGTCTAACTAAGAACACGTTTTCAACATTTCGTACAGTATTACCGGTACAGTGCCAGTGTGCTCCAGCCAATAGTAGCGTGAAAATCAGCGTTTTACATGTTTTCATGAATAATAGCCCTAATCGATATTAAATATTATTAAGTATTATCAGGTTTAGATGCGGTAAAAAGACCGAGAAAATAATAGAACATCACCATGCCAACACAAACAGCATATGTGGATGTCCAGCTGGCCATGGTTTTCGATCTACGAAAATCTCTTTCATATTCATTGATCCTGATCTGTTGTATCACTTCTTCGCCACCTGCCTTGGAACATTTTTTTGCGGTTCTGTAATAGTGTATCAAATCTTTGATAGGAATCGCTTTAATACCATGTTTCCTTGCGTAAGCTAAAATGGGATCTGCACATGGGTTGTTTGGTCCTTCTACTTTTTGCGGATGATTGCCGAAACAGAGAGACCATAACAAAAAAAATGTTACCAACCGTTTCATCTCAGTGCATAAACAAGTTTTAGAGAAAAAATAGGTAAATCATCTATAGTCAAATCAGGCCCCATAACTCTTTTCCCCTGAAATCGCCATTTTTCCTTATTATAGCCATTATTTAAAAAACCGGCTTTAAAGTCCAACCCCATCCAGGGACGAAAGTAATAGCGAATACCAATCATACCTGAATAACCAATCCAGTCAGATTTCATATTATTATCCGATGCTACCTGGTCCAATGGATCATCATCATCAAAACTGTTGAACAGGACATTCCAGTCATCGGTAATAGTCCAGCCACCAGACCCAGAAGCTGGTTTTGTTTCCAGAGTGATCTTGCCACGGCCCCAAATGGGTGTGAGTGTGAAATTAAGTTCAATATTAGGTTTCAAACGAAAAAAGGTTTCCAATGGAAACATCCTATATTTTATCGTTCGATAAAAAACGGGTGCACTGGTAGGAAAAGAATCTTTCAATTGTCCGAATGCAAAGGATGAAAATGAATTATAACCAACTCGGGCGTTGCTAAAAAATTCATAATAGGTGCCCACATTCCATAGAAGAGTTTGCGTAAAAAATTTAAACTTTGTTGGAAAGTTTACATCTTCATTATCATCGAATCCAGCCATGGTTGGCTCATAAAAACCCAGTCCAAAATCAATACTTAATTTTGGCTGTCCTGACAGAAAAGCGACCGCCAGACATAGAATTCCGTATTTACAGAGTGGAATTTGACACTTCATGAGACTATCGTAATTTACATCCCGTGAAACGAAACTCAGGAATAATCATTATCCTTTCGGCAATTTTGTCGGGTGATTCTCTTGACACTGATGTCAATCATGTGATTGTCGACCACAAGGGAAACTCGATAGTGGCCATTATCGATTCAATCGATCTGGACCTTGTTTTCTATAAAGTGAAAGGGGCTGGAGTATCAGATTCTATAGATATAGATAAAATTTATTTTATTTATAACGATTTCAACAGGGTATACCAATATGATTGGAGTTTTTATGAGAATATCCGGCGAATCAGTCATCGTACCGGGAAAATTATCACGATCGATAACGATACCATTGCCTTTAAAGATATAGGATTCACCGGAAACCGAATCTTGCCGGAAATATTAGTCACAGGGCTAAATGACACATCCTTTTACATGTCTATGCTAAACGTATATAAGGTCCAGACTGATTTTTCCATACTCCATTATGCCGCTGAACGTGGATTCTGGTATTCCTTCAATTCATTTATTCTTTCCGCAGCCCTGGATGCCCGTATAAAATGGGATGATGATCGTCGCTTTTCACCGCAGGTCTGGGACCAGTACAACGATCTGTTGCCAGCTTTTAGTTTTCTAATAGATGATACCGGTCCAACATATGAGTCTGTGTCTTTCCTGATTCCCATCTCTGTTCTAGGTTCCATGATATGGGATATTTGGAAAGATAAACGGTCCTTTTATTTCCACCCCGTTGAAAAAGATGAACCTTATCCAAGGAATATGTACGTATTTTCTTTAAAACATATAACCGAAGCTTTCATACTTAAAACAATGCGTAAAATCGAAAGAACAAAAATCGGCAGAATGTTTTTCGGCTGGTTCAAGAAGAAATATTACTAAGTTTCATCTAATAATGAATTTCTCAAACAAAACAATACTTTTTATCATAACTGCATGCGTTGGGCTAGTTTCACTGTCCTGCGAACATGATACATTAGATTTGAGTGATTATATGTCTGATGGCACACCGCCCAATGCCAGTATAATTGAGCCTGCAGACGGAGAATCAGTACAGGGAACTGTCAATCTTAAAGTCTGGGCAAAAGACAATAGTGGAGTGGATACAGTCTTTTTTATGGTTAACCAGGAGATAATCGGTTTTGATAATGTAGGTTCAAATGATATTTATACTTACGGATGGGATACGGAGTTACCGGGCTTTATTGAAGATGAATTTCATTTTATCACCTTCACTGCCATTGATTCGGCTGGCAACGGATATACCGGTTTCCCGATCCGGCTTAAGGTTGACAATACGGATGATGAGCCACCAACGGGTCATATTATCAACCCCATAACAGGGCAAATTGTGAACGGGATAGTAGAAATCATTGTAGATGCAACAGATAACGTCGGAATTCAATACATTGAATATTATATCAATAATAATTTAGTCATTTACCAGACGAACGCACCCTATGTCTACCATTGGAACTCAACCCTGGTACAGGATGATCTGATTTATTCAATATACGTGATAGTTGTTGATATCAATAATAATCAAACGACTATCCCTCCCATCAGCGTTACTGTAAACAATAATCTCCCGGCAGATGTCATTCCGCCTACCGGCGCCATTACCAGTCCCCCTTCTGGAATAACTGTTAACGATACTGTGGAGATCCAGGTAACGGCTATTGATGATCAGCAAATGAGCCATGTTGATTTTCATATAGATGGTCAATATATATATACCGATGATTCGGCTCCTTTCAGTTATCAATGGGACACAACCCAGGAAGAAGAAGATGTGGAGCACACTATTCAGGTACTGCTGGTTGATGCCGGGAATAATACCAGTATGCTGACTCCCATCAGTGTTGTAGTAGATAATTTGCCGCCAGATGACACAATACCCCCTACCGTTATTATTACAGAACCTGCTGCCGGTCAAATTATCAGTGGAATTATTTCCATTGAAGCGTTGGTTACCGATAATAATCCCATAGAGCGTACTGAATTCCTGATTGATGGAGAACTGGAGCATGCCGATATCAGCGAACCATACAACTATAACTGGGATTCGGAAACAGCAGCAGATGATCAGGACCATACCATCAGTGTCATTGGATACGATATCAGCGGAAACGCCGGGCCGGCCACTCCAATAACAGTCTATGTAGACAACTATGATAATATTCCTCCCACAGGCCAAATATTGAATCCCTTTGCCGGGCAAACGGTCTTTGACACAGTCAATGTTGAAGTGTCTGCTACTGACAATGTGGGTGTGGATACGGTAAAATTTTCTATTGATGGTTTACTGGTTTTCGAAGACAATTCATTCCCTTTTCTGTACGAATGGGATACAACGGTCGAGATAGAAGATGAAGACCATGTTATCAGCGTTGTGATCAGCGATGCTGCTGACAATATAACCTATGTTCCCCCTATAAGTGTTTTTGTAAATAACGAACCTGCAGATGATACCACTCCGCCCATTGTGGTTATCTCTAACCCATTATCCGGACAAACTGTCAGCGATACAGTAGATTTTACGGTTTTAGCCCAGGATAATGTTGGTATTGAATTAGTGGAGTTTTTTATCGATGGTTCAAGCGTAGGTACCGATGATGCCGAACCTTATATATATGAATGGGACACAACCGATTCGGAAGTTGGAGGACACGGCCCTGAGTATACCCTTATGGCACGGGCCGTGGATCTCGCCGGGAACGAAACATTGGCTCAACCCATCCTTGTAACGGTGAGCAATTAAAATGAACCATACTATAAAATACCTGACATTTCTATTTATCCTGTTTTTGAGTTGTGAAGGCCCTCTTTTTGAGATCCCGAAAGAAGAAGACATAACCCCTCCACTCGTAACCATCGTGAATCCTGCTGACCAGGCTGTGGTGTCTGATACGATTATAATCTCTATCTATGCTTCAGATAATACATCCATCACACTAGTTCAGCTATTATTAGATGATTCAACTGTTATGAATTTAAATACGGATTATTTAGATACTTCCATGGCTCCATATGAATACTCTTGGAACACTGCAAACTACAGTGAAGATGAATATCACATCCTGGTTGCCAAGGCAGTAGATAGTAAGGATAATGAGAATCAAACCAGGCCAATCAGTGTGTTAGTTGACAACGATGACAATATCCGCCCTACCGGCGTGCTGTTATATCCGTTTAATGGACAGACTCTTGCGGGAACGATCAACATTTTTGCTGAAGCAACAGATAATGAATCTGTCGCAGCAGCTATCTTTTTTATTAATGGAGATACTGTGGCAATCGATAATGATGAGCCATATCTACATGAGTGGGATACAACCGATGAATTTGATGACCTTTTCTATGTGATCTATGTGCAAATTATTGATGGGAATGGGAACTATATGATCCTGGGACCCATTAGCGTCTATATTGATAATGATGAAAATGTAGAAGAGGATAATGTCCCGCCTACTGGATCAATCACCTATCCCCCTTCATCAGCAACTGTCTCTGGAACAGTCGATATCCAGATCGAAGCTTTTGATAATAATCAGATAGCACATGTTGATATCGTTATCGATGGCAATATTTCAATCAGAGATGAGACTGAACCCTACGGGTATTCCTGGAATACAACCACAGCGACCGAGGACACGGATCATTTTATCACAGCATCGGTCACTGATACCAGCAACAATACAACCAATCTTATGCCTGTAACCGTATTTGTCGATAATATTGAAGAACCCGATATAACGCCCCCAGTCGTCGTATTGACCGATCCTGCAGCCAGCCAGACTGTGAGTGGTGTCGTGACTGTGCGTGCCGAAGCCAATGATAACCAAGGGATCTCCCAGGTTGTTTTCTTTCAAAATAGTGTAGAGGCTGGTTCCGATACCGATGAACCTTATGAGTATAGCTGGGATACAATGCAGGAATCTGATGATAGTGAGCATATCTGGTATGCCAAGGCATTTGACACCAGTAATCTGACTGCCCAGACCCAGGCAATCGCAGTTTACGTGGATAATGATGATGATGATCCGCCCACCGGATTTATTTCCCAACCCTATGCCGGACAAACGGTTAGTGACACGGTTGAAATTGTCGTATCTGCATCGGATAATGTTGGTGTGGCATCTGTAGAATTCTCAATTAACGGGTCGGTTGTAGCAACGGATACAGATGAACCATACTCACACCTGTGGAATACCCTAACTTATACTGAAGACGACGAACATGTCATTTCAGTAAAAATCACGGATCTCGCTGGAAATTTTGTTAACCTGCAGCCAATCGCCGTCACTGTGAATAATGACCAAACACCATCAGATGATGTAACACCCCCAGTAATAGCAATTCTTTCTCCAGTATCTGGCATGGAAGTGAGCGATTCGGTAGAGATCCATATTTTTGCGCAGGATAACAGCGGAATCCAATCTGTCCAAATCTATATCGATAATTCGTTGGCTTCTACAGTAACCGACAGTCCATACATTTACATGTGGCATACTTATGAATATGCTAATGAATCCCAGCATATAATTGGTGCTACGGCTACAGATCTCTCTGGAAATCAAACAAGTGCCCAGTCTATACTAGTGACTGTTAACAACCTGTATCTGGGTGTAGTTGAAAACCTGTCCGTGACCCAAGGTGTTAGTGAATTATTACTCAACTGGGAGTCCCCCTATGACGCCGAGGCTTTTCGTATCTACAGAGATGATGCATTTTTAGCAGAAACTGAATTAACAAATTACACTGATACACTGGTGGCTCCTGCAGTGATTCATTGCTATCAGGTCTCAGCGGTAAATCACTTGCAAATTGAAGGGTCATTATCTAGTTCAGTTTGTGAAAAAGCACTGCTTCCACCACCGGATAATCTGAGTGGGTCTGCAAATCAGAATTCAATTACGCTAAACTGGGCCATAGTCACAGGCGCAGACCAGTATAAATTATATCGAGACGGTACAGATATATATACCGGCAGCAATCCTACTTCTCAAGATACTGGCCTTGCCTATGGGACTATCTATAATTTTACTGTTTCGTCGATGGACCCAACCGGTGATGAAGGACCCCAGTCAGATCCACTTGCGGTCAGCACCCATGAAGAAGTCACTGCACCGACTTTAGCTCTAACAACTGATTCAACCTTGTTTAGCCTATCCTGGACAACAATCAATGTAGCTATTCTATATCGGATTTATAAAGATGATGTATTTTTAGCCGATGTTGAAACCACAACCTATTCGGATACGGTGGCACAGGGTATGATTGCCTGTTACGAGGTTTCTGCAATAGATGAGCACGGTACAGAAGGCCCAAAATCAAATGAAGAGTGCGCGACAAGCAACTAGGGAAAGATATCTGTACCAGAGCAGAACCTAACATAGTGTTTTAACTCTATATTAGGCAGATTTTCATTTTCAAAAATTATTTTACCTGAATCTGGGTTTGCTAAACTTAAACTATAATAATCTGCGTTCAACCTGATTTCAGTTATTGTATCATTTTCTAGAATGTAGCTGAATTGATGGTCTACCCAGCCATTTGATTCCCAGGTGAGTGAATCAATTACTTTAGAGTGATTAAAATTTAAAGTAGATATAGTATCGTTAATGGTTTCAAAAGCATCACTCAGAACAAGGCTAAAATCTACAGGGAATATGTATCCAGGTTTTGTAATGGTGCCACCCCCGGCAACAGTTTCTTCAGGATTGTGATCTATACAAAGCGCCGTCGAATCATAAGCAGGTATCACCCACTGCCCGCCGGCACTATAGACTATCACAGAAATTGTATCAGAATAATCGCCGACATTTGTAGAATGATCTATGGCTCTGATGCGGTAATTGTAAATATTGAGCCATTCCAAATTGGTATCGATCAGGGTGTTATTTAAAGAATCACCGATAAATATTGTATCTATTGTCATAAAAGAATTCCCGGAAGACATACGATCAACTTCATAATAATCTACGTCATCATCAGCAGGATGAGTCCAGGTAAGTGCAATCCAGTCAGAATTTTCTTCTACGGTATACCAGCCACGTAAATAGCCAACAAGTTCTGGTGGTTTTTCATCTACATCGCAGCCAGCAAAGATGGTTATCAAGATAAATATTAATATTCGTTTCATGAGCAATATTACATGGTTTCGAATTTTGATTCAAATCCCCAAAAAAAGCCCCGCTGAAGGGGGCTTTATGAGCGAGAGACGGGGTTCGAACCCGCGACATCAACCTTGGCAAGGTGGTTACCACCGAAGAGAGAATGGGAAATAGAAAATTTTGTGCCTGGATTGTGCCTATTCATACCATATCTCTACATATTGCTAAAAACAACCACATAGTATAATCAGGTAAAGAAAAACCCAGCGTCTCCTCGTGAAAAGAGGAAAAACTGGGTTTCTCATCAGAGCGAGAGACGAGGTTCGAACTCGCGACATCCACCTTGGCAAGGTGGTGCTCTACCAGCTGAGCTACTCTCGCATATTTAGTTTATCATTAAAAATTAGTGACACGTCTTTTTTCTTACAACGGCGTTTTAGGGAAAACTTCGAAGAGCCTTTTTTTACGCTGAATTACAATATAGGCCCCACCTAGAAAAACAATATTTTCAAGAATTTTATTCAAGCCAACCATTTCACCTTCTTTTAGGCCACAGCCGCATTCAATGTTAAACCCACGAAGCATTGCCTGGGCGATCATGAATATAAACATGATCAATAAACCAGCAGAGATATGTACACTGCCATCAACCATAAATCCCAAAATAAGCCCTGTTCCTATCAGCAGTTCCAGCCATGGTAGAATGATTGCAACGATGTTTTCTAATCCAAAAGGAACAATATGGTAATTAGATATACTCCTGGCAAATTTGGCCGGGTCCGCAATTTTATCAAAGCTTGCCCATAGAAATATTGCACCCAAGACGACCCTGGCAATAACAATCAGGTATTTATCTAGACTATTCATTTCGTTCTACCGGAAAGTTTGCTTCAGTCCACTCTTTCCAACCACCCTTAAAAACGAAGATATTCATAAACCCAAGATCCTGTAATTCATAGGCCAGGTCTTCGCTGGAACCGCAATCATCATCACTGCAGTAAACGACAAACGATTCCGTTTCCCCAATCTTTGATTCAATTTCAGACGCTAAAACATCTACATCATCCTCAGCAATCGCTCCAGGTATGTGGCCTTCATTAAAATATTCCACGGCACGTGCATCTACAAACAATTTGCCATTTTCATGAAGATTCTGAGCCATGGTTAGATCAATTTCGCGAATCATTGGATCAGCGAATATTGATTCTAATTCATCGCCTGGCTCAGCTATTTCTATAGGCTTGGCTAAAATTGACAAAGGTTCTCCCCGGAATAAATTGACCCCTAATCCGATTAAACAAGAACAGGTAATATAAACCAATATCTGATCGGAGGACTTATTCAAGCGCATGAAGATCTTACTTCTTAGTCTTAACCTTACTGGTTGATTTTTGTTTCAGAGAATTGCAGGTTGCTAAAGTTTCATCCACAAACGCTATCATTTCAGGATCATCCTGGATTTTCCTGCTGAGAGGTACACTTTGGAAATTCATTGTATTAACTGCTGCGGCTAGCGCTGCTTCAGCTTCAAACAGACCTTTTCTATATCTTTCTATTAGACTGAGAACATTCTCCTGGTTAGCATATATTTCCTCAAGCTGCTTATCAGGATCCTTCTTTTGAAGACGGTCTAATCGCCGATTGAAAGATTTTTTCTTATCCTGAATCGATGAAACATCGATAATAGGTTCTTCCCCACTTTTTACGTCTAAATCAATAACGGTCAAATATTTCCCCTGTTTACCATTAGAATATAAATAAGGACCACCATTTTTCTGCGGCATGTTGGGCCTGGTTCTCATTGTACTGCCGCTGACATAAATGAAATCAGCATCAGGAAATTCATCCGGGAGGGATTTATATGAATTGCGGTCACTGTTGACCATTAATACTACAATGTCAACTTTATTTTTTATATCTGTAATAAAATCTTTTCCCGCCTTTTGGTAGTCATCTACAGTAATGGTCTTCATGGTATCCGGTACTAGATTTGTTAAACCAATGATACCAACTTTTAACGTCCCACGGTCTATTATTACGTAAGGATCAAATAGCAATTCACCTGTTGTAGCATCGCGAAGATTTGCAGAAACAAAAGGAATCGAAGTTTTTGATGCTTGTTCTTTTAAAAACGATAATCCGGCCAATAATTCATACTTTCCAACGTTGATTGCATCACAGCCAATCTTTTCATAACCTGACATTATAGCATTGGCCCTGTGGAGTTCAGATTGTGAATTTCCTGAGTTCAGGTTTGGAGTGCTGAAAAAAAGATCTCCAGCATCCAAAATCACTGGATTCTCTCCAGCATTCCGCATTTCTTGAATTTTCACCAATTTTCTGGACAGACCGCCCAATGGATTCTTCTTTCATCCACAAGGGTCAAGCTGTCCATGAACATTACCGGTCATGACTATTCTTAAATGGCCCTGACCTGAAGCTTTCGAACAAGACCAGGAATTAAAACCCAGCGTTCCAACCAGTAATATATTTATAATGGTACGGATCATGTACGTAATTCATCCTCCACTTAACCTTACGTTATAGCCTTTTTGTTCCAATAGAGATTGGATTTTCTTTCGTTGGTTTCCCTGGATAAGAATATCCGATCCCCTGATGCTACCGCCTACCGCACAGCTACGCTTTAAATGCCTTGCGAGTAATTTAATTGCATCTTCGGACTCCTGTAACCCCTTTATCACAGTAACGACCTTTCCACCCCCTTTTCTATCTAAATGAAGCCTGATTCGTTGTTCATGCGGCAATATCACAACACCATTAGAAAGGTTTTCATCATCGATTACACTATCGGTGGAATATACTAACCTAGAATTTTTCATGAACGATTAATTATTCCCTGATTTAATTAAATTGTTCCAATTTACATTATTAAAACATACTAATTTTTTCACGAAAATAAACAGATACAACAACTCTAAATATTCTATGGATAGTGGTCTTTTGTTATTAAACCTTGGCTATGGTCTCATGTTTGTAGCCTTGGCCATTCATGAAATACTCTGGCTGCGATGCACGCTGACATTTGCACAGGCTATGCTCCTAGTGTACAATATTGCTATTGCAAGCAACCACAATATTGTATTCTGGATGTGTGTATTTATTATAGTCAATACAATTCAAATAGTCCGTATAATCAATGAGCGCCGCCCGCGCCTGATACCCGATGAGCTTAGAGACCTTTATGATGGTATTTTTGCAGAACTTACCAGCTAGGACTTTCTTTATTTCTGTAATATGGGAACACTCAGAAAAATCACCGACGAATACTTCATTCGTTCCGGGCAAACTCAGGAAAACCTGCTGTTGGTCCTTGATGGCGAGGCATGTGTGGAATTTGACGGTAAAAAAATAGCGGTTCTTGATCGGGGTAGTTTCATTGCCGAGATCAGTTTTTTAACCGGGGAACCAGCCTCCGCTGACGTGCTTGCTGTTGACCAGTTGTTCTACATTTCCTGGGGAAATGAACGCTTGAAACGGATGCAGATAGAAAATCCGGGCTTTTGGATGAAGTTGCAAAATTGTCTTAATAAAGATTTGATTGATAAGGTGAAACCTAAAAATAAAAAAGAATCCCAGGTTGAAGACTAATACGTTTTTCATTATATGCCTGATTGGAATTACCCTGCGGGCTCAGTCTACTCCTTCAGGTAATATAACCCTGGATGAAATCGCGGTTCAGTTGAGCGGGTTAAATATTAACGGTTTACTTCAGAATAATGAAAGAGTAGACGCAGCATTTTCACTAGGTTTCTTCAAATTTGGTTTTAACAATATTCGGGCTGAGACTAAAAATTCACCAAATAAACAGGTTAATTCATTATCGATTGGCGGCCCTAACATTGATCTCAATGATTTTAAACTGACTATCCGTTCCAGATTACCTAATATATTTCAAAATATCCTATCTGAACTTGCGGATCGCAGGGTAGAAGTACCAATGGATGGATTAGAGATCCTTGAAAAAGCTGTTGAAGTATTTTTTTCAGAAAACGGACGATTTCCGGATACATTTAATGAATTGGCTATCAAATCTTATATCCTGATTGATAAATACCCATTTAACCAGCAAAAATGGGCCTTTGCACTGGATCTGCCACATAATATTAAATCTCTGACTACATCCTTTCATCCGGCCCGTTTTCGCCGAACCTTGACTCTGGACTGGAACAGGCGCAAAATAATGGGCCTGGAATCCGATTCCTTTTTAGAAGAAGTGATCCCATGGGAATTCACCTTTAAAATACATAAAGTTGAACAGAAATTATTATCGGATATTAAGGTATCCCTTAACCCGGATTTTACAAATATCGAATTCACGCAGAGAAAAGCCAGGTTCCAATTAAATGGAATTGATATTTATGCAATCCCTAAATCGGACTTGGCTGATCAGGCTCGTTTCAGGCTAAGCGACCTTATTCTGGAAATAACAAACCTGGTCATCGAGTCCCAAAAAGTAGGCGATACGCCAAGAGTTTACAATGGGTCAGGGCATTTTACTTTGCGCAATTTCGAGATTAAGATACCATCCATATTAAGTTCTGATGAAGACATCGCTCACATTGCCCAGCAGCTTGGTGTTCGTAATGGCCTTTTGAAGGTGCGCCAATTTGATCTCAAACTAGCATTAAAAAATGATCGTTATGGTGAAATCCATGTTGGGTTTATCGCTCCATTTTTAAAAATTAATTTAGATGGCGAATTTGCATACTCTCAAAATATAACTGCACCAAAAATTAACTTGCAAAATATGGTTTTAAAAATCAATCCCATTTCCTATGGGGTTCGTGATTTTATTTTGGATTGGGAAAAAGAAAACAATCAGTCTCTTCCGCGGCAGGGAGCAACCATAATTCTAAAAATAGATGGGCCTATGGATGACCCTACCATCCATGGATTAGACCCTATGCGTTTAAATTAACTTCTATTATATTGACTGTTGATACAGACACAGAATCGTTTTAATCATTTACTTTTGTGTTTACATCAAAACCGGCTGGGTAAAAAAGAATTTGATCTTTCTACATAACAAAAAGCCCCGTTGACACGGGGCATATTTGAAGAATGATTTTTACCTATTTTCTAGCCAGACGAG
>Ga0066368_10000295_pt1 | contig 12711 bp, 7 predicted proteins | sample Knorr_S7_td_NADW_FD_71215 | JGI IMG/M metagenome (GOLD analysis project Ga0066368, IMG submission 71215) | Marine microbial communities from Southern Atlantic Ocean transect - Knorr_S7_td_NADW_ad_2505m_LV_A | ecosystem: Environmental > Aquatic > Marine > Oceanic | place: Southern Atlantic ocean... | reverse complement strand
TCTCTCACCACAAAGCCCGCAACCTGAATTTTGCTCGATTCAACATCATCCCGGTTGACACCGTAGTTGCCTATGTGAGGATAGGTCATGGTTACAATCTGCCCGCAATAGGAAGGATCGGTGAGGATTTCCTGATAACCGGTCATCCCTGTGTTGAAGCACACTTCGCCCGTGTTCTCCCCTTCGGCTCCAAATGAATATCCCCGGAACAAGCGACCATCCTTCAGCATGAGCAGAGCGGCGGTGTTGTTCATTGAAAATCTACCTTAACTACAACTGAGTGATATTTGGACCACATAAAAAAAGAGCCCCAACAATGGGGCTCATAGTTGCAAAACACACTCAACACGGTTTAGCTTACCATTATAAAAGGACAGACTCCGATTATTAAAATGGGAATCCGTCTCACACTTCGCCCGTTATGTTCATTGTTAACTCATTCACCCCAAACCGCTTAAATTTGGCTTATGAATTTACCCTTGCACTTATAGGGCGGCAACCGAAAAGCTGAAGAGAAAATGAATATTCTAGTCCTCCATGGTCCCAATATGAACCTCATTGGTGTTCGTGCTTCTTCTATAGGTGAACACGTCACCCTGGACAAAATCAACACAGCTCTCCGGCGTGAGGCATGTCAAAAAGAGGTGACACTAAAAATCTTCCAAACTCACGATATTTCTAAAGCTATGACCTTTTTACAGCGAAATAGGAACTGGGCAGACGGGTGTCTCATTTCACCCGGAGCTTGGGCTCGGAGCGGTTTTGATCTTCTTGATACAATCCAGCTGTGCCAGTTTCTTACTGTGGAAGTTCACTTCAGCTCAGACTATGATCCGTCGAACTTCGGTGCCTCATCCATCATTTCAGAGTCATGTATCTCAACAGAGACGGGACCGCCCATTAAAGCTTACGCCAAGGCGCTGAATCTCCTCACAGCACATTTATCGAGCAATTAAACTCCTTTCTTCAAAACAGTCAATCCTGATGCTCCTAGGGCTGTGGGCCGGGTGTGTCCCGACAGTACCATCCTCGGGGCCTAGTGAAGAACCAACCGGGGTAGCTTTCCACCGTTCAACTGACCTTGATACGGTCTCATTCCATATTCCCTTTGGTGCGAACATGGATGAAAATCTCATGACAAATGTCTTGACAGAGGCGGCAAATGGGATTGATTACTCAAGATTCCTAACGGAGGTCACATACGACTCAGTTATTGATAAGATAGCCACCCATTTCTCAAGAGGAGAAAATCTCCCTTACCGTCCCCACTCGTTGACATATGAAGGGTCAGTCATAAATCTCACTTTTGTCCTTGATAGAGACAGGATAGCCTTTTATGCAACCAGTCTGGCAGCAAATGCCAACACAATTTCATTCACATCTGTAGGCGCTTTGAACCCTGACCTGGAATCGAAAGACAGTTTTGATTATCTGCCCGATGGTCTTCTTTTGGAGCCGTGTCCCGGAGTTTCGTACCCCAAGCGTTCCAACCTTATCCCCAACGCTCCCCGCACTTACCGAAGTGGAACCCATCGCGGCATCGATTTCCCAGCGCCTTTCAGTTCTCAAATCCGAGCGGTGGCGGACGGCGTGGTCATCCGCGCTGATCTGAATTATTCCGAGGTAACGAACGAGTTTAGAGAATCATTACTTGAAAAAGCCGCTAAGATCGGAAGAACTCCATCTGACGTTTTTGAACATATCCTCTTTGGACAAGCCGTTTTCCTTGATCACGGCATTGAACTCGTGGAAGGGAAAAGGCTTATTTCGATCTATGCCCACATGTCGGAGATAGCTGACGGCATTACTGTGGGTACCACTGTCGAACGTGGCCAGATAATCGGGAAGGTGGGCAATAGCGGTACGAGTGATGGTGCGAAAGGAAATCGGAAAGGTGCTCATCTTCACTATGAACTGATCATTCAGGATCAAGCAGGGGAGCGATATATAGGGCAAGGGCTGGATTACGACCCACTGACGAATCTGTTAGACCGTCTTTTTATCTCTAACTGAGTTTATTTTTCCAGAGAACGTTCGATCTCTTTTTCCTCATCATCCCTCGATTTTTTCCTATCGTACTTCTTGTCAGTTTCTTCAACTTTTTTAGAGGGAATTGGGTGGGTTGACTGTCTCAACGATTTCTTAAAGGATGTTGGAGAAAAACTTTTTTCTTTACCTTTTTTTTTCTTTCTTTTCTTTGCCATGAGCTAGATGACATCTTAAACATCAGTAAGCTTTGACGCCAACACCTTTTAAGGTTAACCACTAAATTCTAAATTATCAGTACAGAAAAAAACCAACAATGATGACTGCGTTATGGATGTAAATGGTAAGAGTATTGTCATCACTGATGCAGCCAGTGATATCGGCAGGACAAAGGCAATCGCTTTTCATTCAGCAGGTGCTAAATCAATACTGGTCTCCGATATCAATGAGCAAGGCGCAAGAGCTGTTTCTGACAGAAATCAATTCTCTTATAGAGTAAACCAGCTCAGGGAAATTATTTCAAACGGTAAGGAATAAATCCATAATAATTAATTATGGTTCACATTTTATAATGGAAAAGAGGAAATAATAAAATATGGCATTTACATATCACAAGGATGAGCACAATATTGTAACCCTGACCATGGATATGCCGGGCCGTTCGGCCAATCTCATCAACGAGGAATATTCCCTCTCACTCTTGGAGATGGTGAAAAAACTGGAGCAGGAACCATCGTTGGCCGGGGTCATTGTTACTTCCAGTAAAAAAACATTTCTTGCCGGCGCTGATCTGGGAATGCTTTACCGTCAGGATGATCCTCAGGTATGTTTTGAACTGGTTGAAAGCGGGAAAGCAATCACACGCCGTCTGGAAACGCTAGGCAAACCGGTTGTTGCCGCTATAAACGGCACAGCCCTGGGCGGTGGTATTGAACTTGCTTTCTGCTGTCACCATAGAATTGTTTTAGATAAACCAAAAACTAAATTTGGTTTTCCAGAAGTAACTCTAGGCATTCTGCCTGGTGGTGGTGGCGTTACCCGGTTGCCCCGGATGATAGGGATAAAAGCAGCGGTTCCTTTTTTAGTAGAGGGAAAACAGATTAGTCCTTCGGCAGCATTAGAATCAGGTCTCATCGATGAACTGGCAAGAAATCCTGAGGAAATGATGTCCAAAGCTCGGGAATGGATACTTGTTAACCCGGAACACGAACAACCATGGGATCGGAAAGGATATAAAATGCCTGGAGGGACGGCTCAGAACCCTAAAGTAGCACAGATGCTTGCCAGAGCGTTGGCCATACTTCGCAATAAAACCAGAGGTAATTACCCGGCGCCGGAAGCGATCCTGAGTACTTTATCTGAAGGCTCATTGGTTAACTTTGAAAAAGCCAGCCGAATCGAATCCAAGTATTTTGTACAGCTAACCACTGGCAAAGTATCCAAAAATATGATGAATGCTTTTTGGTTTCAGTTGAATGAGATCAATTCTGGTGCCAGCCGGCCTACCGAGATAAAGGCCACAACTACATCAAAAGTAGGTGTATTGGGTGCCGGTCTTATGGGACATGGAATTGCCTATGTTACTGCCTTGGCTGGCATAGAAGTGGTCATGACCGATGCAAACCAGGATAATGCCGAAAAAGGATTTACCCGTATAAAATTGATCCTTGAGGGCGGATTAAAACGAGGTCTGCTTACCAGCGAGAAAATGGATGAAGTATTGGGTCGGATCACTGCTACGGATGATTATAACAAACTGGATGGTTGTGACCTGATTATTGAAGCGGTCTTCGAGGATCGTGAACTAAAAGGCAAGGTGACCAATCAGACAGAGAGTATTATGGCTCATACTGGTGTTTTCGCTTCCAACACGTCCACCATACCTATTACCAGTCTTTCTGAAAAATCCTCCAGACCGGAAAGTTTCATCGGGATACACTTCTTTTCACCAGTGCATAAAATGAAACTGGTAGAGATCATTAAGGGTGAAAAAACCAGCCCGGCTACCCTGGCAAAGGCTTTTGATTATGCACTTAAAATCCGGAAAATTCCCATTGTAGTGAATGACAGCCGAGGCTTTTATACCTCCCGCGTTTTTGAACGCTATACGGGTGAAGGAATGACACTTTTGGTTGAAGGAAATCATCCCCAGGCAATAGAAGATGCTGGCAGACAGGCAGGATATCCTGTAGGGCCTTTAGCCGTCATTGATGAAATTAATATTGGACTGGCGGCACACATCCGTGACCAGACTTGGCGAGACCTGAAAACAGAGGGCAAGGAATTGCCCACAGGACCCTGGGATCAGGTAATCGATTTTATGACCAAAGAAGCCAGACGAACCGGTCGGGCTGGCGGCGGCGGTTTTTATGAGTATCCAGATGATGGCAATAAATTCCTGTGGCCGGACCTGGAAAAGCACTTCCCAGTTGTCAAAAATCCCTTATCTCAGGAAGAAATGATCGACCGTTTTCATTTCTCCCAGGTGGTGGAAACTATCCGATGCTATGAGGAGAGTGTACTCACTTCTGTAGCTGACGCCAATATTGGCAGTATTTTTGGTTGGGGTTTTCCCTCTTTCAAGGGCGGTACCCTGCAGTTTGTCAATGATTACGGTGTTGCTACCTTTCGCGACCGAGCTCAGGAACTGGCAATAAAATATGGTGGTCGCTTTGCTCCACCGAAATTGCTTTTAGAAATGGCGGAAAAAGGACAAACTTTTTAAAAGGATAACAAATGATGAGCAATCATAAAAAAGTAAGGATTGGCTGCTCTTCTGCCTTTTGGGGCGATACTGCCACTGCTGCAAGCCAATTGGTGGAAAAGGGGAAACTGGATTACCTGGTATGCGATTTCCTCGCAGAAGTAACCATGTCCATTTTGGCTGGCGCAAAAATGAAGAATCCTGAAATGGGTTATGCCGGGGATTTCATAAAACAAATTGGTCCGCTTTTGAAAGAAATAAAGGAACAGGAAATTAGAGTGATCAGTAATGCCGGGGGTATCAATCTTAAATCCTGTCGATCTTCAATACTGGCTGAGGCTGAGAAAGCTGGTTTGAAACTAAACATAGCCCTTGTTTACGGTGATGACCTAACAGATCAGGAGCAGACACTGCGTGAGCTGAAAGTTACTGAATTAGAAAGCAACAATTACCTGCCAGAAAACATCCTCAGCATGAATGCCTACCTCGGAGCCTCAGGCATTCAGCTAGCCTTGGCTGAAGGTGCAGATATGGTCATCACGGGACGGTGTGTTGACAGTGCCTTAGTTCTAGGGCCACTCATGCATGAATTTGGTTGGACTGTGCAGGACTATGACTTGTTGGCAGCCGGTAGTTTAGCCGGTCATATTATTGAATGCGGTGCCCAGTGTACAGGTGGCAATTTTACAGATTGGCATCTGGTGGAAGGATTTGACAACATGGGCTTCCCCATCGTGGAAGTGCAAGCCAATGGTGATTTCATCGTCACCAAACCGGAAGGGACCGGTGGTCTTGTCACTTTTGGATCTGTGGCTGAACAATTTTTGTATGAGATTGGAGACCCGGGGGCCTATATCCTTCCAGATGTGGTCTGTGATTTTACTGGTGTAACCATCGAAGAAATTGGCCCCGATCGCGTTCTGGTGCATGGAGCAATAGGTTTGTCACCTACAGATACGTATAAAGTATCAGCTACTTATATGGATGGTTATCGCGTTGCTGCTACAATTGTCATTGGTGGCAAAGATGCAACAGAAAAAGCAGAACTAATTGCAAATGCAATTCTAAAAAAGACCAGCCGCATGTTTAAAGAACAAGGCTTGCCTGAATTTAAAGATACATGTGTTTCTGTTCTTGGGACAGACTCCATTTATGGGCCGCAGCAAAACACAAAGCAGTCACGAGAAGTTGTCCTTCGATTGATGGCCACCCATGATGTAAAGGAAGCTCTAATTTTGCTCTCTCGTGAAATTGCTCAATCTTCAACAGGTATGACCGCTGGTGTGATGAATTATTTGGGTGGACGACCCTCGGTATCCCCTTCCATTCGCTTATTTTCATTTCTCCTACCAAAAAAAATGGTCACTGTTCAACTGGATTTAAACGGACAAAGTCTACAGGTTGACATTCCAACGAAAGGCGGATACAATGCTAATGACACAGAACCCGCAACAACAGTACAACATAGTATCCAGGAACCAGTTACAGAGGTCCCTCTTGTAAAATTGGCCTATGCCCGTAGTGGGGATAAGGGTGACCATGCTAACATTGGAGTTATCGCAAGACAGGCAGAATTTTTCCCTTATATCCGTGCCGGATTGAGTCCGGAGACAGTGGCGGAATATTTTTCCCATGTGCTTAAAGGACCTGTTCAACGCTGGGATGTTCCCGGAATTAACGGACTTAATTTTCTACTGAAAAATTCCCTGGGCGGCGGTGGAATGGCCAGTCTGCGCATCGATCCTCAGGGTAAAGCTTATGCCCAGCAGCTCCTGGAAGTAACGATCTTCGTACCGCAGCATATTGCTAATCAGGTATTGGTGTGATGGCGGTTCCGAGGAGTTTAAGCGCGATCTGCCCAACTGCCAGATGGAACTGTAATTATGACCATATTTCGGAGACAATGAAGTTCGTGTTGATATCCATTCCGCCGGAATCGGCATCAACTTCGTTTCCACCAATCAGCACTGTGAAAGAGTATAATGATAGGTTAGTCAGGGTAGCTCATTAATCCCTGAATTATAAGGATGCCCTTTCTGCTATAAGAAACAAAGGATTAACACGTATTATGGCTGTTCAGTAGGCTTTCGCCCCAACACCATTACGTGATCTCGGGTCCGCCGCACCAACGTAAGTCTGATGCTTTTCGCTCCAAGCGATGGCTCTGACCGTACCCAGTCCGCCCCTGTCCATAACTTTGTAACCTCTATTAGTCATGGCAGACTTGTGGTCATCTGGCATGTGAGTTTCCACAAAGAGAGCATCAGGACGATACTGATGATGAAAACGGGGTAAGGATAGTGCTTTTCCCACAGATAGGTCAAAGTCCAGCACGCCTAAAATTGTATGGAGCACAGCTGTAATAATTCTGGGGCCTCCGGCGCCACCGAGAATCATCACAGGCTTACCATCTTTAACCACAATTGTGGGTGACATACTGGATAAAGGCCGCTTACCCGCAGCAACAGCATTGGCCTCGGCTCCGATCAGTCCAAAAGAGTTGGGTACGCCCGGTTGAGCGCTAAAATCATCCATTTCGGAGTTGAGAGCGACACCCGTCCCGGGAACTGTTACCTGGGCACCATAAGTGAGGTTCACTGTGTGGTTGATGGCCACAGCATTCCCCCATTTATCAATGATGGCAAAATTAGTGGTATGCCCTTCACCGTAGGCTAATGAATATTTTTCATCCCGAGGTTCAACTGAGGCAACAGCCATCACTTCATTTACGAGCGTCTGAGCATAATCTTTACTTATAAGCCGGTCAATCGGAACTGGATGGAAGTCAGCATCACCAAGATGTTCAGCACGATCTTTGAACGCTTTGTCCATGAACTTTGCAACCAAGAAAATACTTTCTTCGTCCCATGCAGATTTGTTATCCAACACGCCGGAAGCTTCAATCATATTCAAAATCTGGACCACATGGATCCCTCCGGAACTGGGAGGTCCCATGCCAAAAACCTCATAATCTTTGTACGTACCATGGATGGGTTCTCTCTCTACAACCCTGTAATTCGCCATATCTTCTTCGGTTATGAGACCACCGTTATTTTCCATGAACTGACCCACCTGCTCAGCAAATTCACCTCTATAAAAATAGTCCAGACCATTTTCAGCAAATTTGTCATAAGTCTCAGCCAAAAGAGGTTGTTTGAAGAGCTGTTTCATCTGAAGCTCTGAACCGTCAGCATTAAAATAGACCTCTGCTGACCCTGGATCTTTTTTAAGATTTTCCGCCGCACCTTTGTATCGGTTGACATATGCCTCATCCAGCACAAATCCGTTCCGGGCTATAGCTGTGGCAGGTTCGATCACTTTTTTCAAAGACATTGTTCCGGCCAGTTCAAGTGCTTTCAAGTAAGCTGCAGGCACACCAGGGACACCCACTGCCAATGGGCCGCGCCTGCTCAATTCCGAATCAACTTTCCCATCTTTGATATACATGTCACGATGGGCTCGTGAGGGGGCCATTTCTCGACCATCTAATGTGTGCACTGTGCCATCAGCAAGACGGATAACAATGAATGCACCGCCACCTAAACCACAGTTCGCCTGATCAACAACACCAAGAGCCAAGCCTGTAGCGATGGCTGCATCAACAGCATTACCACCGGCTTTGAGAATATTGATTCCAACTTCAGAAGCAAGAGGGTGAACAGACGACACAACGCCATTCTTTCCAACGGCCTCCTCAGTATTCTCCCCAGCAACCCCCTCATAGGTATAAAATCCAAAACTATTCTTGGCACAACTGTTAATCAGTAGGAGCGAGAAGATGAAACTATAATAAACTCTTTTCAATTGCATGAATTCCTCACAGATTTTCTAATAGCTGATAGCATTAAGAAAGTCAGTTTGTCAAATATAATACTAACTTACAATGACACTTGTGGATTAAATATCACTAAAGACTGAACAGCTTTGTCACCTTCAGAACTACAGCTTGATCGATCGACTCACCACTGGTAACATATCTTCGGTCCAGATAAACGATGAAAAAATCGCTTAGCGGTGAATGGATCAAGTTAAAACGAAAGTTAGACACCATCTCATCGGAAACGGAATTATACTGAACATAAGCTGAGGAGTGAATCGTTGTGGTTTGAGAGTAATTGACACGAATCCCGTATACATTCGCCGATATATTCTTATTGTCGTAGGCAATGTCATTGAAACTGGAAGAGACCTGTACTGTCAGTTTATAGCCCAGCCGACCGGCAAGGTTCAAAGAAACTGTTCTTTTCTTCCCGGCAAAATAAGTCCCATTATAGAGGCGCACGTAAGTAAACAATGGAAGGGAGGCATTGGAACGGAAAAAACCAATCACTTCACCAAATGAGTAAGATCCCACATCAACAGTAACATCCTCACCAATGGAAAAAGGGGTATCTACTTTTTCAAATCTGCTCACAGCCTTTACTCCCAGAGTACCACCATCACGGAGATGAAAATCCAGGGCAGCTGAACCGGTTCGGGTTACCATCATGGAATTCAGATCGGTCACATAGTGGATCTCACTATAAGGATTCAATTTATAGAACCATTTCGTGTCCACGGTTGGGTGAGCACCCAAAGTTGCGTAAGTGTGACGGATCCCTTTCCTCTTAATGAATCCAACCCCGGGATTGAACTGGTCACCTACTTCCTTAAAAAAAGCTGAGACATCCCACAAGCCATCCCGCCAACCGGCGGAGACGCGACCGGCAAGGTTATCTTCAGTAACGCCCGGCTCAGCCGTTCCGGCCAGATAAGAATTGACGACTAAGTTCTTGAAAAACCTGAAGTTGCCATCCAGACCATAACTCCTTTCATAGGTGTCATTGAGGCTCGGCGTTTGCCTTTGGATGACCATGGCCCCAATATCTGAATTCCCTTTCATCGTTCGTCTCAAACGGAACACATTAAAGTCTTCCGCCGGATTATCAGTCATATCATCCGTTCGGATTGCCAGAACACCCAATTCGTAATCCTTGAACCGCCCAGTGAGGCGACCACCGCCCATGATAGGTACGCGAAAACCACCTTCCAATCCAATTCGTCTAGAATGAAATAACGTGAATTCCCTCAGAGATGAACCCATGCGGTAATTCCTTTCGGTCACATCCCCAAAAGTGAAAGCGCCGGCATTCTCTATAAAAAAATCACGCTTTTCCGGAAAGAAAAGGGGAAAGCGATCGAGGTTAATCTGGAGCCTGTCTGCTTCCACTTGAGAAAAATCAGTGTTAGCTGTCAGATCTAATGTAAGGCTTGGTGTAACTCCCCATTTGATATCTGCTCCACCATCATTTGATACAGAAGAACTCCCTTCTGATGAACCTACTGAAGCGAATGGTTTAATGGTCAAGTTACGTCCCGACTCTATACCTTCAATACCAAGCAACGTACCCGCCTTGGACATTTTATGGATTCGTCCGCGTCTAGGTAGCGGAGCCCAGTAAGAATCCTCGTTTTTCCTCCGGACTCGCCTGAGAAAGTTTAAACCCCATTTCTGTTCTTTCAATGTGGGGTCGAAACGGAGAGTAGAAAAAGGAATTGCTAATTCAATATTCCACCCTTCCTCATGATGATAAGTTTTTACATCAATAATACCTTCCCAGGCCAGGTTTGGATTGCGACTATCGTTGAAAACCTGACCATCCTTGATGGCACCCATAGGATTGAATAGAAACATGAAGGCATTACTTCTATCGAAGAATGTGTCCAAAGTCAAAGCAAACACATCACTGTTGTGTGTCTCAAAATCCTGAACGAGACTTTCAACAACAAGTTTATCGGGCTCTGAATCGTAGCAGACGGCGCCAACATAGAGGTGGTTGTCATCATAAAGCAATCTGACAACCGTCGGTTCAGTGGCGGGGTATCCCTCCTGAAGTTTGGCCTGGATAAATCCATCAATGATTTTGGCTCTGTCCCACTCAATTTCATCTAATAAGCCATCGATGATTATTTCCCCCGTTATGGGTGTGGCGTAGGCCACAGGGCGTGGCGTAACATCTGGATTAATGGGATAGATAGGTTCATCACCATCTTTTCCCCAGGCAGATGACAAAATCCCAACCAGAAGCGCAATATAGATTTTGTAGCGCAACACTGTCTCTACTCTCCCGCTTACTCCGCAAACTCCCTATGAGACCGAGTTACTACCGGGTGAGGCCTACCTGTTCCAGCTACTCAGAAACGGTGGGATACGCATCCAATCCACTCAGAAGGAGCGAATTAAACAGCAGCTTGTAGGTTCCCCTCGGCTGCCCGCGAAATTGCGGGCGGAATCCGATAAGGATCACATCGCCTTCACCCAACTTCACACGAACAGCTGCGGCTTTATCTCCAATGTGAGATTTTTCACCGAGAGCCCAGCCACTCATGAGTATTTCTTCCTTATCGTAACTGGCAATGACTTCCACTGGCGGTTTTGGCGCCTCTTTTGTGTCCTCACGACCACCTTCACCTTTCCTGCTCAATTTCACTTCACTAAAGGCACGGCTGCGGACAAAATAGGCAGCCGCTTGATCCTGCATGCCGGCAGCCAGAGGATGTCCCTTTTTAAGGTGAATCCGGACCAGTGAACCGGGGATGAAGAATTTCTGAGACGATACTCCTGATACCACATTCTTCACAGGCAAGCCAAACTGCTCAATAGCAAAGTCAGAGGCACCATCCAGCATGACAAGTGTTCCACCGTCTTCCACATACTTTTTGAGAGCGGCAGCACCTTCCACGCCCATACCGCCCACATACTCTTCCGGCATGGTGTTCATGGCATGGCCGTTTAGGATTCGGTTAGGCGACTGATCGGGGATAACAATTGCACTATAACCATTCAGTTGACCTCCCCTGATATCGGCATCGTGGAGCGTATCCATTGAAAATTCATAATTTTCCAACAGCCAGCGGGTCCACCCTTCGTCCATATTTGAGACCCACGATTTGTAAAGACCAACCTTAAAAGGTTTGGCCGCAACCAGTTTACTTGACGGTTTTTTTGACAGTTTGGTGAAACTGACACCCAGTTCTTTCGCCAAAGAATTAATTGCGGAATTAGTCTCTTTACCGGACGATTCCACAACAATGGCCCCTTTGTCGAATTCAGCTGACTTGATTTTGAACGAACCGTCGCTGTAATGAACCTTGGCTCCTGCATCTAGAAGACGGTTGACGGCAAGAAACGACGCATTGGTCTTATTGGACAAAGCATAGCCATAGTTGCCTTTCCCCGAAATTGTTCCTGGTTTAGGAGCAATTTCAATGTCAATCACTTCTTCAGTTTTCGCATTGAAGGAATCATCAATCCGTTCAACTGTAACACCCATCTGAAAGGGAAGCGTCCAGCCGGCAAGATCGTAAGGGACCTGCGGTGTTCCGTCCGGGCTCCGCCTGTCAGGATAATCCTGAGGCTCCATCATATCTAAAACCATAGGACGATAGGCTTGTGCCGCATAGACAAGGTAGGACCCTTTTCCGTATTTCTTATCACCAGCGGTGAAGTTGCCTGTAGCCTGATGAACTTCAATCCCGGTCCGACGAAGGTGGGTAACAAGATTCGTCGCTTCAACTCCGTCCCACTGCTCTGTGGGGATAACATAGGCGTAAGGTCCGCCCGCCTCTCCACTTTCAATGGCGTCTCTACCCATAGTATATATATTCATGAGCCATTTTTCCCTAAGGTCGGCCGAAATGCTCATGACAGCCATGGAGGCTGTAAGCATGTAATCAACTGCATCCCTGAAGTGAGATTCTCCCGCTTCCCACGGCAGGGGAAGGAAAATATCTGTTCCATCATTAGACATGCGGTTGGCTCGGCGAGAGCCGATAGTTTTTGGTATGGAGTCAGGGTCGTAGAAACGAGGCGTTGGCGTAGAGTGACTGGTCTCAGTAAGGATACCGATCTGATTGTGGAAGTATGGTGTTGTCCTCATGCCACCATTCCACCACATGCTGTATTGAAAATCGGAAACAACACCGCCCATCTTTTTCATGGCAAAACGATTCCCCATGGCGGTTCCGACCAAACTGACACC
>Ga0066368_10000291_pt1 | contig 12767 bp, 13 predicted proteins | sample Knorr_S7_td_NADW_FD_71215 | JGI IMG/M metagenome (GOLD analysis project Ga0066368, IMG submission 71215) | Marine microbial communities from Southern Atlantic Ocean transect - Knorr_S7_td_NADW_ad_2505m_LV_A | ecosystem: Environmental > Aquatic > Marine > Oceanic | place: Southern Atlantic ocean... | reverse complement strand
TTATTGCAGGTAGAAAAGGAAATGATCAGAGAATTGGAGAATTTTACCTATTAGGCGGCGGAGGTGACGAAAGTAAGAAACAATGGTTCATTCGTATAGGAGGCTTTGAAGACGCTCAATTCGTGGAAGCTGACGGATTTACCCCAAACGATAATCTTTGGACAAATTCAATGTTTGGTAAATTAATGCCCTTCGTTACCAATTCGCAAGTTAGTCAAGATGGACAACTTGTAGAAAATCAACCATGGCAACAAGGGATGACAACCATATACAAGTATGAGATGAAGTATCCAGCAAGTTCAAACGGACCTTTAAGACTGGCCTTTGCTTCATCAAGTATCCAACCCGATGCACCAGACGGGCCTTTCACAGGTGTTTTAATTTATGAAATTGTCAAGTCCCAATCTGAATTAGAAGAACCCGAAGAACCAGAACTAGCAGTACCAGAAGAACCAGTACTAGCAGCACCATCTCCATAAATTTATTCTTTATAACGATCCTTAATTCTCAATCTTGAATATTTGTCATCCGGTGAAAATTTTGGCGGATGAGGTGAAATAGTTTTCTCATCACATTCAAGGCATTTTTCTTTTAGTGAGTATTCTTGACACTTTGGACATTTACGTAAAAGATTTTTCAAATTTTTCACTTGTTCTTCGTAAAGGAAAATTTACCCTTATTATGAAGTGATTTTTCAATTTTTTCTACAGAAGATGCCAAGATCTTTTCTGCCTTTTTATACTTTTCAGAAAATGCTGTTATTTTATATTTTGGAGCACCAAGGTAATATATTTCAACATTATTTGTCTTGGATTTTGTTTTATTAATATCAGTTAATATGCGTTTTATCAAATTTACACCATCAGCTTCTAAAGATGTGATTTCCATTGTACCTGTAACACTAACCAAAGGAATAATTATCTTATCTTTCGAAATTGTTTTTAACATGTCAACAATCTTGTCGGGCATATCTAAATTTTTAAATGCAGACTCTCCATTTTTCACCAAGCTTTCAAGACCATTATAGGCAAATTCAAATTCATCTTCAACCATTTGAAAATAATTTTCTTTATCATCATCTGTAATTTTCAATTTCATTTGCATTGAATCGAAAATTGCGCTAGATTTGTCATATCTTTTTATTGAAATTAGCTTCTTTTTTCTTTCTTCCGTTCCAACTTGCCTTAATGATAAATCAATTTCTCCCCGTTTCTCATTAACTCTTGTTACCTTTAGCACAATTTTTTGATTTACGGTTATAAATCTCCCTATATTTTTAACCCAACCTGTAGCAACTTCAGATATATGCAAAAAACCAGGCATGTCTTCATATTCTTCTAAAATTACGTTTACTCCGTGCTTGGTAACTTTTCTTGTAAATGCTAGTACTAATTCCCCTACTTCAGGCCATTCTTGAATTTCATCACTGCTCAATTATAAAATTACAAATGAATTTTTCTACTTTTAATGATTTAGTCAAAATTTAATATTGATATCAAAGTATGCTTGGTGTAGACAATAACCATAGCCCAAACATGGTATACATGACCATTAATATTAGCATTGGAATCTGACTCCACATTGCTTTTTTATTATCGTTATAAATTCGAAGTGCTAATTTATGTGCAATAAACACTGACAGTACGTGACCAATTATAATTACAAGAACCTGGTAATTCCATAAAAATAGGAAATCTATTATTCTTACTATTTCATAGGATTTTGTTCCAAATAGATCCCAACCAAAACCGAATGGATCAGAAATTAACTTGATTATTAGCTGACCATTTAGAAAGAAATATGCTAACCAATTTGTATAAGTCGATTAATAGATTTTTAGTTAAAAAATCCTGACTATTTTAGAACTATTTACTTAATTATGCCTTTGGCATGACTTCTAGAATTCCAACAAGGATGGCATCTCCATCATCACCATCTCCATGTATTACCATTTCAAATCTTCCAGGGATAATTACTGGAAAACTTAACTCCTCAATTTTACCAGGCATTACCATGACTTCATGATCATATTCATGAATGTGAAACATCAACTCTTCATCTGATTGTATTCGCAGTAAAATTGTATCGCTCACATCCACAGAAATTATTGGAGGATCCAATGTTAGCTTTCTATCTAAAATACTAAGATCAAATTCCTTTACGGTTTCTTCTGCTCCGATTTCAGCGATTTCTGCTTGTTGTTCTTGGTCTGAACCAAATAATGAATAAGCTAGTATAGAACTTAATATTAATGCTAATCCAACAGCTATGAGTTTATTATTTTGCATGTCCGTATTTTTTTTAATTAATTTATTAATTTATCGTTAATTTCCAAAGATAAAAAAGATAAACTATGCTCCACGAGGTGCTTGGCAAACTCCTGCAGGAGAATGACAACGTCCGGTCTGTGCATTACAAACTTGCGCTCCTCCACAGCCACAATCAAATTGGCAGGTATTACAAAGCTCATGCGTATCACAAACACCATTGCCACATGAGTTAGATAGAGTTACACATGTACCTGCATCCATCCATGATGGACATTTGAACATTGGCGCATTTGGAAGTAAAGGTGCAATATCACCAACTGCATTGATTGTAAGAACTTCGTTTTGGACTTCATTGCCTATTCCCAACATGGGAATGCCTCCAGAAAATGCCATATACGCAACAATAGCAGTTGCAATAAGAAGAGGTATCGGTATTAATTTCTCATATTGAGATGACATGTAATTTATACTACTCCTCTACCATATTAATAAATTTATCTATAAAATTAATAATATTATTTTCTACAAAGTTAATAAATTACCTGCTTGGAATGACATTAATTATTCCAGTCATATATGGATGCGGTTTACACAAATAAGTAAAGGTCCCTATATCATTGAATGTTATGTTTTCAAATTCTTGCCTCTCTAAATCCAAATCAAAAATACCGTTATTTGCCGTCACTGTATGAATTACGTCATCTTTATTATACCAGACAATTTTTGTTCCTTTCACAACTGTAATTATCTGTGGATCGAAATTGTAGTTTTCAATTGTAATCTGCACTTCACCTTCACCAATAACATCAAGAATTAAGTTTACATCTTTAGTAGTTTTTTGACTCTTTATTGTTAAAGTAACATTATGTTGACCTACTGCAATTTCATTAATTGGCTCAAAGAAAATAGTTGCTTTTGTCTCTGCACCAGCTGAAACATGGTATTCAGGATTATCAAAAGAAACTTTTATACCAATAAGAGGTGTTTTCGTTATAAATCTGACATTGGAATCAAATCCAGCTTTTGACGTAAGAATAAAATTAGCTTGATTCTTTTCATTCAGAAAAACCTTAATCTCATTTTCTTTTAACTTTACATCAAAGGTTCCTTGTTCAACGGTTGTTTTAACATTGTTTGCTCTATCTTGATTCTCCCCAATCAAAAAATAAATTCCAACGACTACAATTAGTACTGATACCAATCCAATAATAAGATAATTGGTTTTCATGAAAACAAAGTGTATTTCTGTTTAGATTATTTAATTTTTCGCCTAATATTGAAATTATTATCACTAGAAAAACATTAAATTTACAAACTATTACCGACTTATTGGAATAGTTGAAATTTCAACAAATCGTGATTTTGTCAATTGTTGCACTTCTACTAGCTTCATTTAGTCCACAATCTATTTCTCAATCACCTGAAGGCCTTAATTGGACACAACCAGCTTTTGATCTTTTTAACACCGGTTCTAATCCTCAACAAATCATTACTAATGAAAATGTAAAAAATCTTGAATTGAAATGGATATACCAAGCCCCAGAAAGGCCAGCTCCTATACCTGGTGCAAGAATGGCATTTGGAACGCAAGCACCTCCAATTACTGTTTATGGTCTGTTGTACTTTGTTACTGAATCAAACCGGTTAATTGCACTGAATACTTTGAATGGAGAAGAACTTTGGTCGTTTCAATACGATCCTGTTAAGTTAGCTTTGTCGAAAGATTGGTCTATGTTAGAAGCTCAGCATTCTATTAGTTTCTTCCATGATTATATATGGATGCAAACCAACGATTGCAATATCTATGCGTTTGATCCTTTTAATGGTGAAATTAAAAAGGAAATTTTGAATACTTGTTCTGATATACCTGGCAATACAGGTAAATATGTAGGTCACTATTCTCCTACATTTTTTGAAACAATTCTCATCACTCGAGTTTCTGCTGGAGGTGGAGGAGGAAGAAGTTTTGTTGCAGGCTATGATGAATACAACGGTCGACTTTTGTGGAGATGGTTTTCTATACCTCCAAGCGGTGGCGATGATAATTGGGATAACGAAAATGCAGCAAAAGGTAACATCAAACCCTATCCCGGTGACTGGGGGAAAAATGATCTGATTGGTGGCGGTTCTATATTTTCACTAATGACGGTAGACGAATCAACCGGAATAGTATATTTCCCAACAAGTGCGCCCGCTCTATCTTATGATGCTTCATTGAGACCAGGTCCAAATCTTTATGCTAACTCGATAGTGGCTCTAGATGCATCAACAGGCAAAATGATCTGGTATTATCAGACTACTCCTCATGATATCAATGGACATGAACCTGCCAGATCCATAATATTAGCTAATGCAACAATCGACGGTGAAGAAAGAAAAGTTATAATGGCTACAACTAAAGGAGATTACGCATATATTTTAGATGCAACAAACGGTGAATTACTCCACGAACCAATTAGCTTTGGTGCACAAAAAATCAATGTTTATAATTCGAATAAAGGGAATGATGCAGATTTCCTTTTATCTCAAGAGGTTATAGTCGACCAAACTTATTGTCCAGGTGCTTTTGGTGGTAGCTCGACAACATCTGCATTTGCGGATAACATATTGTTTGTAGCAAGCCAGAATTATTGTACAAAATTTACAAAAGGTCAGGTTATTTACAAAGATCAGCTAATTGATGGTTACCAAATTGAAACCACACAGGCAGCACAGAGCTCGTCAGTTCATGCTATTGATGTTTCAACCGGTCAGATAAAATGGACATTTCCAATTGAATCAAGATATCAGGGTGGCATTACCGTTAGTTCAGGAGTTGTTTATTTGTTAGATATATCTGGCAACTTCTATGCATTGGATTCAGAAACTGGCGAAATGCTAAAGAAAATCCCTATGAACGGCGCAGGAAATACTGCAGTTACGATTGCCTCTGATGCCAATGGAGATATGAGAATCTTTGTTGCCACTGGCGGAAGTAAATCTGGAATTATAGCTGCTTTAGGCTTACCTGAAGCGGATTTACCCGAAGATGAAGGCCTTTCTAGACGTGGAATAATAGGCTCTGTAGTCTTGACTTCAATAGTCGGCATTCTATACTTGTTGTTTGTCAAATATTATCGAAATTAATAATTTAACCTTAAAATATAAGAATAATTAATAATTTAACCTTAAAATATAAGAATAATTAATAATTTAACCTTAAAATATAAGAATAATTAATAATTTAACCTTAAAATATAAGAATAATTAATAATTATTTAGAAATATTTATTAACCGCTTTGTATTATAATATGAATATGAAAACAACCATACAGACAAAATCGATTCACAGAAATAATAATGCTAAACCTTGCAATAATTTTTGTAATGATCTAAAACCAAAACCAACAAACAAAATTATTGTACCAAAACCAACAAACAAAATTATTGTAACAAGCGAAAATTTTCTTACTTTAGCATGGAGAAAGAAAATACTAGGATTTTGAGCATGATGGAAGGCATTGGAATGAGTTACTATGAAAGATTATGGTAAATACAGTAAAGAATGTCCTGATTGTGAAGGTCTTATGTCTCCATATGCAGCAAGATGTATAGACTGTTTTCGAAGAACAACAAATCCTGCCCATCTTAGAAATGATGACAAATTCAAGCAAAGACTACGCGAAAAAGTTAGAGAAATTGCAATAGAACGGGGAGTTTCTTTAGAATTCCTTGGACTTTCTGATTATGGTTCAAAACACTATGTCGAGATTCATCAAAATGAGTGATGGATGTTAAGCAAATTAGCCGTTTGCCCTCATCAAAAGGACTTGCTCTGAGTGCAAGTTGCCGCTGAAGGTCGTTCATTCCCCCATGGAACGACCTTCTACCATCCATTAAATAGAAAAATAATTTAATGATGAACATAGATGTGTGATTAAGGTATGTATCAAAAAATTATTACAATATTGCTATTATTATTGCTTATTCCAACAGCAATTATTCAAATTACTGCGCAAGTAAATGAAAACAATTGGCAACATCCTGCGTTTGATCGAACAAATACTGGATTTAGTCCACAAACCCAAATCAACAAAGACAACATTCAAGATTTGGAACTGAAATGGATTTTTCAGGTCCCTGGTTATTGGGGGGATGCTGGTGGTGTCCCAGACGAAGTTATTGAAGGTGGTGGCCATGAGCAAGGAGATGACGAATTTAATTTTGAAATACCACACGTGCCAACAGGAGTGCAAACTGTACCGCTTGTTGTAAATGGCATCGTTTACATTGCTAGTGAATTCAACGTTCTCTATGCATTAAAGGCTGCAGATAGTCAGTTACTGTGGCGCTTTGCTGCCCCAATTGGTTCATTTGATGAAAAGAATTGGTGGTCAAAAGTCTTTGCACAACATGGTATAGATTACTTTGACGACAAAGTTTGGATGCAATCCAGTGACTGTACGATATATGGACTTGAACCATTAACAGGTGAAGTTTTAGTTACAATACCAGACACATGCAAGGATATACCTGGAAACACTGGGATATATTTTGCAAGTTTTGCACCAATTGAATACAACAACCTTCTTATCACAAGACCTACAGGTGGTGGAGGGTTAACTGGCGAACGTGGATTTATTGCAGCTTACGATAAAAATACTGGAGAACTAGTCTGGAGATGGGAAACAATTCCTCCAACTGGCAATGAGGAGAATTGGGGTGCTGAACTAATTACTAAAGGAAATATAGATGCATATCCAAATGATTGGGGTAAATGTGAGAAACATGAAGAAGAACGTGAACATGTAGAAGGACTTCACGACTGTAATTGGATTGGAGGTGGAAGTGTCTGGACTCTTATTGCCTTGGACGAAGAAACCGGCGATATTTTCTTTACAACAAACGCTCCAACACCTGATATTGATGGCTCTCTAAGACCAGGACCAAATCTATTTACTTCATCTGTAGTATCGCTAAAGGCCAGTACAGGGGAGATGAATTGGTATTATCAGATTGTTACTCACGATATATATTATCATGAATCCAGATGGTCTACAATTCTTGCCGAAATTGAAAGTGGAGGATCAACACAAAAAGCTGTCATAGTTGGATCAAAGGCAAATCTTGTTCATGTGCTTGATGCAAAAACAGGCGAGCCCATCTATCAATCAATTCGAGTGGGACCTCCTTCTGTCAATACACGACAAGCAGACATGGGCAACAATGCGGATATGGAACTGTCACAACGAGATTTAATTCGTCAACAAATTTGTCCAGGATTTCAGGGTGGTATAGACGCAGCTCCTGCATTTGCACATAACACAATATATGTAGCCACACAAACTTTCTGCACGTCATATGTTGAGGAATCTGATGTGCCTTACAAAGATGGCAAGGTGGATATACTTCATCATATTGCTGGACCTGCATTCTTTGACTCGTTCCATACAGGGAATTCATCATTGTATGCTATAGATGCATCAAATGGCAGAGTGAAATGGGTTTATGAAATGCAAAACAGAAATCAATATGGTGCAGTGACAACAACTGGCGGAATGGTTTTAGTTCCTGATCGATCGGGTGGCATTCATGTGGTTGACGAAGAGACCGGCCAATTGTTAAGAATTTTTAGCACTGGCGGATTGGGCGGAGCTGGCGTTTCTGTCGGTTCAAACGCTTATGGCGAAATGATGTTGTTCATTACTAGTGGTGGAGCTGGCGAATTCGGCCAACACACAACAGGAATTTTATCTGCGTATAGCTTTTCTGAAGAAGTTGATTCTAGCACCGATTCTCAATTTTCTCCTGATTTATTGACAATAATCTCTCTAGGAATTGCTGTAATTGCAATTGGATATTCAGTTTATATCTCTAGGCGGCATTAATCAGTACAGTTGCTAAAACTTTCTATCTTAATATTTACAATCTTTGCTATAACACTTCTAGTTCAGCCAGTCGAGGCTGTCAATGATAACCCGTTTAATGAATATCCTATTCCTCAAAATCGCTCAAACTCCTTTGCAATAACTACTGACGATAATGGAAATGTATGGTTTTCACAACGAAATATCCCTTCTATTACGAGCTTTAATCCAGAATCCTTAACTTTCAAGTCTTATCCTGTTTCTACTAAACAAGAAAGTTTGGAAATTTGGGGAATCACAATAGGACCTAGAGGATTTATTTGGTTTAGTGATGCAACGGAAAATAAAATTCGTCATTTGGACCCTGAGACAGGAAAATTTTTTGACTTTCTTATATTAAATAATGATTCTCTTCCTTGGGATTTGAAATTTGATGCCGATAATAATCTTTGGTTTACTGAATTTGGAACTGGAAAATTAGCACGTGTTGAAATTCTGGATCCAACCTCATTGATTGAATATAAAATTCCATCAAATTTTTCTAGTCCAAGCTATTTTGAATTCGATGCACAAGGTAATATCTGGATAGTGGAATCAGGTCCAGGAAAACTGACAAAGTTCAATCCTGATACAACTATTTTCACAGAATATATTCTTCCCCACGACGACGTTGGTGGTGGTGCTGTCAATCCAATTGGCTTGGCTATAGATAAAAATGGTGATGTCTGGTTTAGTCAATTTCGAACCAGTAGGATTGGACAGCTTAATCCGGATAGTGGACAAATAAAAGAATATTCAACAGGAACGCTTACAGCAGGCACATACCAAATAATTGCCGACAGTGATGGAAATATCTGGACAACTCAATTTAGGGCTGACCGATTAATCAAGATTTCACCATCCGACAAAATGATTTCAGAGTATAAAATACCATCACCTAACTCATTTGTCGAAACTCTTGCGTCGGATAAATATGGAAACATTTGGTTTATTGAAAGAGATACAAACACACTCGGATTTTTCAATTCCTCAAAGCCAGAACCCATACAAATTGTCTTTGATATAAAAAATTTTCAAATTACCAAACACCGTGAATCCATTACTATAATGAAAGTAAAGTCAGATCAGCAGACCTTTTTCATTGCACGGGGGAATATGCGTGTCACCGGCATTTTAGATGCTTTTGATGTCACATTTTCACCGTCAAGAATAGAAAAAACTGATTCTTTCAGTGATATACAAGTCAATCTGAATAGTGATCGTAAATTGGAGAATGGCATATATTATTTGACTATTGGAGCCTCCACCATGGATTTGGCCTATTATAGTGGCACTTTCGTTGAAATTAATGTCATTGACAGTATTTATGATCCCTTATTTCTTGTAGTAATTACCCTGTCCATAATTTCTGCTGTTGTTATTTGGCGAAAAAAGTGATTTTTTCAAAAAACCTAATCATAATTAGCTTTATATAAATAGTTTCATTATGGCTTCAATATGACTAGTTCTAATGAGAGAACTTTTTCCAATATTTCTCGAAGCCAACTTATAGCATTTGCAACAATCTTCACTGCACTATATTTTGTTTTATCATATTCTATATCTGTTGTAGTTGGACCAATATTGCGCGGCTCAGGCGCACATTTTTTTCGGGCTTTCTGCATGGTATTAATTGCAGCAAAATTGCGCTCTCCAAATGGACCTTTTATCATGGGAACAATCAGCGGTATATTATTACTGTTAGTGCCTGCACCGCATTCTTTTCTGTATCTTCCTGGATCTATAGCTGCAGGTTTAATTTACGATAAGTGGCTACAGTTTGGAAATTATTATTTCAATTCAATTTCCCATACTAAAATTATTATTGGTTCTATACTAAGTGGAATTGGAGAATCAGTTGTTGTTACCACTGGTTTATTTTTAATAGGATTCAATTTTGCTGAAATAATTGCACTTGCCAATTCAACCGGATTAGGAAGCACAACTCTTATTGGAATCTGGGTGTTTTCCGTTGGAAAAAATATTGTAATGAGCTTTTTTGGAGCTGTTTTTGCCTTTGGATTTATAAAATCTAAATTTCTTTAATTTTTTTATATTTTATAACAAACTATTACTTGAACAATTTTGCCAATTATTGCTGTCCTACAACATGTCGAATGTGAGACTTTGGGCATGATGGAAAATATTTTCAGAGAAAATAACATCGATTTTTCCTATATACAAACATATAACGGAGATAAAATTCCTGATAATCTAACCGATTTTAACGCCTTGATAATGATGGGAGGGCCTATGGGGGTATATGATTATGCCAAATTTCCCTTCATATCAGATGAAATTACACTCATTAAAAACTGCTTACAGGCTAACAAACCAATACTTGGTATTTGTTTAGGCAGTCAACTTCTTGCATCAGCATTGGGAAGCAACGTTGTCCCAGGGCCAGTCAAAGAAATTGGTTGGTACAAAATTCACTTGGATGCTCAATCAAACAACGATCCGTTATTTCACGATTTGGATAATTCCTTTTCTGCGTTTTTATGGCATGGTGATATATTCAAACTTCCTCCAGGCGCAACCAAACTTGCATCGTCTGATCTTACTGACTGCCAAGCATTCAAATTTGGAACAAATGCTTATGGATTATTGTTCCATCTAGAAACAACTCGACAAATAGCATTGGGCATGATTGATAAATTTAAAGGTGAAATTAAAGAACAAAATATTACTGCTGAATTTTTATTGAATGATTTGGATAATCGAATTGATAATTTATCAAATATTGGAAAAATAGTATTTACAAGATGGGTTGAATCTTTTGTCAAATAACACTAGTGAAGAATCCCATGTTCTATTTGTTTGCATAGAGAATTCATGCCGCAGTCAAATTGCAGAGGCATTGTTCAATAACTTGATCGAGAATTATGAAATTAATGCATCAGCATCTAGTGCTGGCACAATTCCTGCAGACCGAGTTAATCCTTTAACAATACAAGCACTTGAAGAATTGAATATTCACTGTAATTTAAATCCAAAAACACTGACTCGTGAAATGATGAACGATGCCGATGTTATAGTCAGTATGGGTTGTATGGCTGCTGATTTCTGTCCCGTTCCGTTTCTTTCCAAAACCCAAGATTGGGGAATAGAAGCTCCGTCAGGCCAATCACTTGATGACTTTCGGGAAGTTCGGGATGTTATTAAACAAAAAATTGAGGCTTTAATCAAGTTTTTGTACAACTGATTAAAGTAATTATTTTTGAAAAAAAATATATATGTTGCACTGTATGAAGCTAATGAATTGGACAAGTTACCAAAAAGACGCTGGGACAAAGAAACTCGCAGTTGGATTGATGAAGAAGAAGAATAATCAAATAATCCTGTCTTTTTTATACTGATTATTGGTTACAATCTATTCTATCGTTAAATTTATGACTACTTCTCCAATATCTGCTGAATGGTCTGATATTCGTTTTATATGTCCTAACATTGAAATTAGACATGCATTATGTTCTTGGGAAAGTTTGACATTTGCATTCAAAATCCTTCGTTCCATTTTTGACGCTAACAAACACGAAGTAACCACCTGATCAGCAAGTTTGTAATTTTTCTTAAACAAAGCTTTCATTGCGTTATCTAAATTAGATATTGAAAATTTTGAAAATTCCTCTAATTTCAATACTACATTTTTTGGAAGTGGCTTATTTAAAACAATTAGCTGTTGTCCCATCATCATTGCATGATCAGCAATCCTTTCCAAACTCTTTGATATCATTCTGTACCCAAGACAATAAATCTTATTCGACACTCCAAGCGCCAACAACGACCTCTCGTTTTCTAATGCAAATCTAAGTTGTCTTACAGAATAAAGACTAAATCTATCCACATCATCGTCAGTCTTTATAATTTCATTACACATTTCAATGTCATGTTTCTTAATTGCATAAATGATATCTCCATGCATTCCTTGAGTAATGGCCGACATTCTTCTTAATGTGTTTTCAATATTAAATTCCTCAGGATTTAGAATAACTTGAATAGAAATAATCAAATTTGACTCTTCGATTATTTCTGAGCCCACTAATTTATTACGTACCAGCTTCTTTATTGTGGCTCTTTGTTGCGGAGTTATTCTTTCTTGTTTACTACGAATATTTATCTCAGTATATCCGGAAATATACGTTGCAATAATTTTTCTTTCAATTTGTCCCCTGCCATCCGATTGATCAATAGCCATTGTAGTTAGCTTTTTTTCTTTTGAATTTTTTTCAGCTGATAGTACTAGATTGTTCGAATTATCTGAATATACTGATAATTGATCTCCTGCATTTAATTTTTGCTTGACGACCCATTTTTTTGGCAAGGCAATTGTAAATGAAGATTTTCCGGAATATTGTATTTTCCTAAATTCTACCTCCTGTTTTGTATTTTCACGCTCAACCAACTATATTCTACCATATGGTAACTATGTCTAAATATATATTTCTTGTGATAAGCATATATATTATATTTATTTAACTGAATTAGAATGGGCATCAGAGAAATATTAATTCCACAAGAAAAAAAATTTTTTGATCTTCTTGAAGAACTTTCTAGTCAAGTTAGAATGGCATCAACTGAATTAGGTAATGTATTTGCTGGTTCTAATAA
>Ga0066368_10000283_pt1 | contig 12864 bp, 6 predicted proteins | sample Knorr_S7_td_NADW_FD_71215 | JGI IMG/M metagenome (GOLD analysis project Ga0066368, IMG submission 71215) | Marine microbial communities from Southern Atlantic Ocean transect - Knorr_S7_td_NADW_ad_2505m_LV_A | ecosystem: Environmental > Aquatic > Marine > Oceanic | place: Southern Atlantic ocean... | reverse complement strand
TACATCCAAGGTCTAATGGATGACCGTGACTTTGAATACCCTTCAGGTAGCTCAGGTTTTGACGGTTCATCGTTTGACTTCTCAGCTACTTTAGGTGGCTCATTCGACAGCGGTAAAGGCCACGCGGTTGGTTACTTTACTTACAACAAACAAAACGAACTACGTCAAGGTGCTCGTGACTACTCATCTTGTGCATTAAATGCAGCAGGTACTGCATGTGGTGGTTCTGGTAACGCTGTAAACCCTAACTTCTACATCGCAGGTGTTACTGATTCTGGTGCATTTGACTGGGATGATTACGATTACTGGACACTAGGAACTGACAGTAGCTTCATTCCTTCAAGCGGTAACGTTTACAACTATGCGCCTGTTAACCACTTCATGCGTCCGGATGAGCGTCACACGTTAGGTTTATTCGCAAACTACGAAATCAATGACAACTTCCAACCGTTCATTGAAGCTATGTTCATGCGTGACCGCACTTCTGCACAAATCGCAGAATCAGGTACGTTCTTCGATACAAACTATGTAATCGATTACGATAGCCCGCTATTAACAGATGCACAACGTCAAAACCTAACTGACCGTTTCGGTTTAACTTCAGGTGACCAGTTCGCTACTTACATCGGTAAGCGTAACGTTGAAGGTGGCCCACGTGTTAACCAATTAGAGCACAACTCTTTCCGCCTAGTATTAGGTAGTAAAGGTGAAATCAGTGACACTTGGTCATACGAAGCGTTTGTTCAATACGGTTCAACATCTTCATCTTCGGCATACGAAAATGACTTCTTCGGCCCACGTATCATCACTGCACTTTCTGCAAATGGTGAAGACTGTGCGTCAACTGATGGCTGTATTCCTTACGAAGTATTCACATACCAAGGTGTTTCTACTGAATCAGCAGCTGCTCTAACTGGTACAGCTATTCTTAACGGTGTAACAGAACAGTTCATCGTAAGTGGTTTCGTAACAGGTGAGTTTGACTTTGGTCTTCCTTCGTCAGACTACCCAATCGCTGCAGTATTCGGTGCTGAATACCGTGAAGAAACATTCGGTCGTACAGCGGACGAAGTTTATGCGCAAGGTCTATTACTTGGCCAAGGTGGTCCTACTAAGAGCCTTAACGGTGAGTATGACGTAACTGAGTACTTCGGTGAGTTAAGCTTACCAATCGTTGAAGGTTTACCTGGCGTTGAAAGCTTATTAATCGACTTAGGCTATCGTTGGTCTGATTACAGCACATCAGGTTCAGAGCCTACTTATAAAGTAGCAATGAACTGGGACGTAACTGAAAACTGGAAGATCCGTTCAAGCTACAACCGTGCAGTACGTGCAGCGAACAATGGTGAGCTATTCGCTCAACAAAGCCAAGGCTTATGGGCTGGTTCAGATCCATGTGCTACAGCAACTCCTTCACTTAGCCAAGCTGAGTGTGCGAACACAGGTGTTTCAGCTTCTCAGTACGGTAACGTAGGTAAGAGCCCAGCTGACCAATACAATGGTTTCTTCGGTGGTAACCCAGAGCTAAGCCCTGAGATTGCAGATACAATCACTTTAGGTGTTGTAGGTAACCCGTTTGAAAACTTCAACTTCTCAATCGATTACTGGGATATCGACTTAGAAGATGCAATCGGTAACATCGACCCTGAGCTTATCGTTGAGCAATGTGGTAAAACGGGTGATGCATTATTCTGTGATAACGTACAACGTACACCAGGTAGCGGTAGCCTTTGGATCGGTTCGGGTCAAGTTATCGCAACGAACACGAACTTAGGTAACATCCACTATGAAGGTATCGACTTAAGTGCAAACTACGACATCGAAGTTGGTGGCGGTACGCTTTCTACAAGCTTAATCGGTACTTACATGATGACTAAGGAATTTGAAGATATTCCTGGTGTAAGTGAAGTTTACGACTGTGTTGATACACTAGATAACGGCTGTTTCCCACAACCAGAATGGCGTCATGTTCTAACTGCAAGCTACGACACAGGTAGCTGGTGGAAAGCAACAGCTAAATGGCGTTACTTCAGTGCAGTTAATGACTACACAGGTTCAGACACTTTAGTTCAAGATGGTATTGGTTCACAAAGCTACCTTGACCTTAAAGGTTCATTCACAATCAATGACTACACACGTGTTCTTGTTGGTGTGAACAACGTATTAGATAAAGAGCCACCACTAGTTGGCGGTACATTATCTACAAATGGTAACGCTATCGCAGGTTACTACGACACACTAGGTCGTTACTTCCACGCAAGCGTTTCATTAAAATTCTAATTTGAATTAATTAATGTATGATAAAGCGAGCTTCGGCTCGCTTTTTTTATGGGAAGCTTTTTTATGGGGAAACAATGACATCAGAACAACACGCGTTTACCCAAGCTGTTGCTTTACTTCAGCAAGGTAAAGTTAGCCAGGGGATAGAATTATTAAAGCCGTTAACATATAACAGTGAATTTGCTGAAAAAGCGTTACAGATCCTTTTCAAAGTTGCTATGCAGCAGCAAGACACTGAAACAGCCATTGCTTATTGCCAGCAACTGGTATCGATTGCTCCAACAAAATTTGATTACGTACTGACCCTAGTGCAATTAAGTTTAAGTTGTGGTGAGTTCGAAATTGCAAAAAACGCGCTATTACCTTTATATACAGCAAACCCGCAGCAAGCTGATATATGTTTTCAGCTAGGTAATATAGACCGAAAGCTTGGTAACGCCGATGCAGCGATACGCTTCCTTGAACAGGCTCTCACATTATCTGAGCAGTTTAAAGTACCCGCTTTAATAGAAATTGCTTATGTGCATAATGAACAATTACATCAACCGAGTGTTGCAATACAGTATTTAGAACAAGCGATTAGTCATGATAATAAGAGTCTGCAAGCCAACTTTGCATTGGCAAATATTCATGAACAACTCGGGAATAAAGATAAAGCGAAAAAAGGCTTTCAACAGGTTTTAAAGATAGATGCATTTAACGCGATGGCACAAGCAAGGCTGGCTGACATCGAGACATTTTCTGAGCAAGATGCGACTAACTACGAACAAGCATGCCTAGCTATATTACAACGAGAGTCAGATGATATTGCCTGTGCTGATCTTTATTATGCACTTGGTAAAGTGTTTAATGATTGCAAAAATTATCAGAAAGCTTGGCACTATTATGTAAAAGCAAATCAATACAATAAAAAGTATTTACCAGTTTATGATCGCCAGTCTATTGAAGCGGTAACCGACTACACCTTAGCGCGTAATATCACTCTTCAAGCAGCGAACACCTCTATTACGCCTATCATTATTTGCGGTATGTTTCGTTCTGGCTCAACACTGATTGAACAAATTATCAGCTCTAACGAGCAAATAGCAGCAGGTGGTGAGATTGCCTATTTACATTCATCGCTATTCAATTTAATTAGTGATGAAAAGGCGCTTGCAAATAAGGCTAAAGATCCTGAGTTTATAAATGGTTATAACGGGCAACTAACTCTTCGAGCCGAAGGTGCTCTTTACGTTACAGATAAACGCCCAGAAAATTACCTTTATTTAGACGTTATTAAGCAGCTATATCCAAATGCGAAGATCATTTGGACTGAGCGAGATATCAAAGATAATAGCTTATCAGCTTATTTCCAACATTTAGGCCCGAGCTTAAACTACGCAGTGTCTCTGAATGACACTTTGCATCACTATGAGCAGCAGCAACGCATTAAGTCACATTGGCAGTCGCGCTTTAGTAATGATATTTTTACGATGAATTATGATTTACTTGTTGCGTCACCTGAGCAGGTGTTAGAACCGCTGTTTAGTTTTTTAGGGTTAGAATACACTGATGAAGCCCAGCGATTTCATCGTAAAACTGGCACGGTAAGTACTGCAAGTGTATGGCAAGTAAGAAAACCTCTTTATAAATCATCATCAGGACGCTTTGAAAATTACCTAGAGCATATACAGGGCAGTGAACAATCCTATCTGGATGCAAAAGCACTGTTAAATAAATAGCGATTAGTTACAGGAAAAGACCATCATGAAGATGGTCTTTTTAATTATTTTAACGGCATGATATCACAAGGAATCGTTAGCCTTGGGCTATCGCTCTTAAGTTGATATGTCCCGTGCCATATATAGCTTGGAAATATAATAATTTGACCTTCCTCTGGGCATATTTCACGAGCAATTGATTCTCGCTCTCCTAAGTTAAGACTGGTTTCTCCTAGCTTTAGCCAGCCATTTTTAGTGGCATCATCTTTACTCATCTCAGCAGGAATAGAAATATAACTAGGCGCGGATAACCAGCCTTGAGGGTGGATATGATTAGCATGAAAACCACCTTCTTCTAGCTTTACAGACCAACTACCTCTGGCAACAAAGCGCTTGTGGTTTCGTGCTAACAGAGGGTGGTTAACGTCCTCTGGAAGCTGCGTCAGGTATTGATTAATACATTGCGACATTGATGTCTTGAATAAATCAATAAGTTGATTAGAGCGCTGGAGTAAGTGACCTTGAGTTTGACTGCCACTTCGTACACTTTGATCTAATGGCTGCAGTTTATTGGTATGTAGGCTAATCATTAGCTCTTTTAACTGATGATTAAAATCAGCAAAGGTTTTAAAACCAGCCGGAGCAGGGAGCTCCATTACCTTCACGAATTTGTCGAGGTTAGTTAACCAATGGTATTTATCATTATTCGATAAGCGCCAAGCAATACTTAAATAAGCCCACAGCTCTTGGTTATTGGGATTAAATTTTACTGCCGTTTCTAAATGAGAAATCGCTGAGCTGTACTCGCCTTGTTGTATGTAAAAATTTGCTAAATCGATACTGTAGCGGGCATTGTGTGGTGCTTCTTTTACTAGCCGCTGAAGGAGTGAGAATGCCGTTTCTTCATCTCCCTTTCTATCTAAAATGATACTGTGTGCATGGAGTAGATCTAAGTTTTGCGGATAGCTCTGTGTTGCTTCAGAGCTTACTAATAAAGCTTCCTCAAGCTTATCGAGTTGCAATAGTTGGCCAATTTGAGAGTGGATCAGCACCGGATTCGCATCATAGTGTTTAAAAGTTTGGGTGTACGAGCTCATTAACTCGCTCTGTGCGTGTTCCCAGTACAATTTGTTAAGACTTTCATGAGCTGGTACGTAGTTAGGTGCCAGTTCCAAACATGCCTTTAGGTGCGCTTGTGCTTGTTCATATTGCTGCAAATCATAGTAAGTACAACCCACTATATAATGTAATTCGGCGCTGGGTTGCTGTTTTAAAAGCATTTGCAATAGGGCTAATGCTTCGGCAAATTTACCTAAATTACGATAATTACATGCCTGTTTATAAACGAAATGAAATTGCCTCTTTAGTTGCGCTGGTAATTCAGTGCGGAAATAATCTTCAATGTGCTTTAAATCCCCAAAGCGTTCGTAAAGCTCTAAAGTGAGCCAGTGGTACCGAATTAATGTGCTTTGCGAAGGAGATGTTTCTTTAATGAAGTGTTCGGCTTTGAGTAATTCATCTTGGTTAATTAGGCTTTCAATGTAATTGAGTCTTGGTTTTTCAAGTGACAAAGAAGCAGTGTTGTATTCACAAAACTGAATACAATCCGCATACTTTTTTTGTTTACAAAGTAAGTTGGTGTAGTTGTCCAAAAGTCCAACGTTTTTACTATGAAGACGCAAACCCTGCAAATAGCACTGCTCTGCATCGGTAATTCTATTTACAGCAGATAAACATAAGCTATTTAATGTATACCAATCAGCGGTTTTATTTGTATGTAAAGAAAGGAGTTGTAATGCCTGCACATATTGTTGTTGATTGAATGCGTGCAACGCTTTTTGCAATGATTTATTCACTCGTACACCCTGTTTTTGCTTAATGTTAACAGGGCGTACAGTAAAGTAAAATATTACTCTTGATTTACATCAAGGTCTTTGATTTCTACAGTACCTTTAATGCGTTCTCTTTGTTTATAAAGCTTGCGAATTTTCTTCCAAACTTGTGGTGGGTATCGACCAAATTGAGCTAGCCGCTTCGTTAAGGGATCGGTGATATAGCTTCCGTCTGCTGCACGATATCCATATGTCATTCCTCCTGCACCCTCTAGCGCGGCCCTGTTAATAGCAGAAGAAGCGCCATAGGCTCTATGTGTGCGATATAAATCCACGATATGCCAGTCATCTATTGTAAGCTTAAACCCTTTAGATGACTCTACAGCATCTTTTAAAGAGCCATTAGTATAGTGTTCAATATGAGACTTTAAATCTTGCTCAAAGTCGTCAAACAAGGCTTCTGTTTGCTGGTAGTAGACGGATAGGTAAAGTCTATCTTTCCCTTTAATTTGCATACCTCGGTTAGAATTAACAAATTCCTCACCATTGTCTGCTAGTTGGTAATACACTTTGCTTCCTACATAGGCCTCTGGGCGAAGATTTGGGCTGCCGATATTCCCTTGATGAAAGCCGTACATTACAATCGGTTTACTTTTACCAAACTTTTTAAAGACAATGTTGTGTTGTATGTCATTCAAAGACAGGCTATGTCCCATAACAGTAATAAATTCCTCATCAAGTAATGAATTATCACCAAATAATAAATCTTCAGTACAAAAGATAGGGTAGTGCTCAATGAGTTTCTCTAATAATGCTGTGGTATATAAATTTAGCCAATAAGCCAGTTGCTCAGATAAAACGAGCTCATTAAGTGGGATTTGTTCAGGAACTTGTTCAAGGCTCAGACGTATTTTTTTAAAACCAGTTTTCAGGTTTGCTTTTACAACTTCTTCATAATAAAAACGATTTGCTTCTAAAGCTGTATCGTTATTTTTGTGCGCTCGCGTACGTGTGCCAATGCCTGATTGACCTTTTCGAAAACTTCGGTCTGAGCGGCCTAAGTCAATAACCGTGATTTTAAGTAACTGATCTAAATCACCATAAGATATTGTTAAATCATTATCTAAGCCGAAATCGGCAAATTCTTCAGGTAGCGAGTCTAGTTTTGCTGACGAATGTGCTGTAAAGAAAATTGCGGTAACTAATAAAATTCGTTTGATCATAGTGAACTCCCTGTTCAGAAAAAGCCATCCGTCACATTCTTTTGACGAGCGGCCTTATTTTTTAATTGTTTGAATCAATGTCTTTGATCTTTACTGAACCTCTATTTTCCTTACGTTTGGTATTTAGTTGCTTTAACTTCTCCCAAACTTCAGGAGGGAATCGGCCAAACTCAACAGTTCGTTCCATAAACGCATCGGATATATAACTCGAATTCACTGCACCTACACCTACATCACCAGACGCACTGGCTACGGCATTAAGTAATGCTGCCCGATTTGTTGCTGTTGATGCGCCAAAAGTACGCTCTGTGCGATATAAGTCATTAATTCCCCAATCATCAATGCTTAATTGAAAATTATCAGCTAACTCAACCGAGTTCTTTAAATCTCCTTCGGTGTAATCTTCAATATGATTTTTTAATTGGTTTTCGAAATCGTCAAACAGTGCTTCGGTCTGTTTGTAATATAAGGATAAGTAAAGCTTATTTTTGCCCTTAACTTGCATTCCTCGATTTGAATTAACAAACTCCTCGCCATTTTCGACCAGTTGGTGATATACCTCTGGGCCTTTATAAGCCTCTTTTCTTAAATTTGGGCTGCCGATATTTCCTTGGTGAAATCCATACATAACAATCGGTTTGTTTTTACCAAACTTTTTAAATACGATATTGTGTTGAATATCATTTAAAGACAACTGATAGCCCGCCACATGTATAAACTCTTCATCAAGGATTGATTGTTCTCCAAAGAGTAATTCTTGAGTATCTATAACAGGGTAGTGCTCTATCAGCTTTTCTAAGAGAGCTGTCGTGTATAAGTTTAGCCAATAGGCTAATTGTTCATCAAGGACAAGAGCATTGAGAGGCACTTGATCAGGCACTTTCTCAAGGCTAACGCGTACTTTATGAAAGCCTTCTTTAAGTTTGGATGTAGTAACCTCTTCATAGAAAAAGCGGTTAGCTTCTAGCGCAGTGTCGTTATTTTTATGTGCACGCATGCGCGTACCAATATTCGCTTTAGATTTACGAAACCGTCTATCGGAGCGGCCTAAATCAATTACTGTCATATCAAGCAGCATATCTAAATCATCGTAGGATATGGTGATATCACGATCTAAACTAAAATCAGAAAACTCTTCAGGCAATGTGTCTAGTTTTGCTGAGGTTTGTGTTGCAAAGCAAATCGCGCTTACTAATAGAAATTGTTTTAACATAACGAATTCCTTGTTAAAAAGGCCTCACGCACTTACATCTGACGAGCGGCCTTATTTTTTAATTGTTTGAATCAATGTCTTTAATTTCAACAGTACCGCTATTGTCTTGGCGTTTTAAGTTAAGCTTTTTGATTTTTTCTAACATTTCAGGAGAAAAACGACCAAAATCCATGGTGCGCATCATGATAGAGTCTGTAATGTGACTCACGTTAACAGCGCCTATACCTGCGCCACTTCCTTCAGGCCCAAGTGGAACAGCAGAGTTACTGACTACAGCATTTAGCATTGCTGCCGGGTTTGTTGACGCTGAACCGCCATAGTCACGGTCTGTGCCGTATAAATCAGTAATGTTCCAATCTTCAATGTCAATTTTAAAGCGCTTGGCGTACTTAACATCACTTTTCATTTGGCCTTCGGCATAATCGGCAAGGTGTTCACGTAAGTCACTTTCAAAATCTGAAAATAAAGACTCTGTTTGTTCATAATATTTAGAAACATAGAGGCGGTCCTTACGTTTTATTTGCATACCGCGGTTTGAATTTACAAACTCCTCACCATTTTCAACGAGTTGATGGTAAACCTTGCTGCCTTTATAAGCTTCATTACGCAAATTTGGACTGCCAATGTTACCTTGATAGAAGCCATACATAACGATAGGTTTCTTTTTACCAAACTTTTCAAAAACAATTTTATGTTGGATATCATTCAATGAGAGTTTGTAACCAGCAACCGTTAAAAACTCTTCATCTAGAATTGAGTCATCACCAAAAAGTAGATCTTCTGTGTCGCGAACAGGATAGTGATCAATCAACTTTTCAACCATCGCGGTATTATAAAGGTTAAGCCAATAAGCTAATTGCTCATCGAGACTTAAGTCATTTAGAGAAACCTCGCTTGGCACCTTCTCTAAGCTAACTCTGATTTTGTGAAAGCCATCTTTTATTTCTGATTTTGTAACGCCTTCAAAGTAAAAACGGTTTGCTTCAAGCGCAGTATCGTTGTTTTTGTGTGATTTCATCCGCGTGCCAATTGAAGATTGGGATTTACGAGAGCTTCTATCTGACATGCCCATGTCGATAACGGTCATTTCAAGTAAATTATCAAGGTCTTCATAGGAGATTTTAATATCTCGATTAAGGCTAAAGTCTGAAAATTCTTTCGGAAGTTCATTAATTTTTGCGTACGAAAAAAGTGAGCAAAAAGTAAATGTAATTAGTAGTAATTGTTTAAACATGGTTTTTCCTTGTTGTTTTAACAATCTTACTATCAGTGATTGTTACAAATTTTTCAAGTTTATACGTACCTAAAACTGCCGCTAAATTGGTGGTTATCTCGATAAATAATAAGGGATTGTTCTTATTTTTTTAAAGCGCCTTATTTTTATTGGTTAATAGAATGTTCATTCTATTAACTTTTGCATCATTCATTCCTTTTCTTAAACATCTTTGCCATTTTACCTATTTTTATTGTGGATTCGTCTTATTGGTAAGGTTTTAAAATAACTTATTTTTATTTATTAAGATAAAAAATACCTGAAGTTGTTGGTGTTGTTTTGTTGTGTATTTTGCAATGAGTTGTGTGGGTTATTTAGTACCTATATTAATACTAAAAAGCAAAATTCTTTTCTGTGTTTGTAACTTATTGTAAATGTGGCTGTATCCATTGTAATTAAAGGGGGTTGGTAATGTTAATTAAGTTTTGTTGTCCGGTGTAATGTTTTATTTATTGTTAAAAATTGAACTTTTACGTTGCGGGAGTGTTGACCTTTAAGATTGGCGAGTATTATTATCAAGGCTCAAAATCAATGCGTAATATGCATTTTTTTTGAATAACTATAAATATTCCATGAATAACATGGTCCAGGGAGAATCAAATGTTAAATAATAAAGTTTCAAAAGCTGTTCGCTTAGCGGTTGCTTTTGGTGCAGTTTCTACGGCTGCATTTTCTGCTAATACATTTGCAGCAGATGAAGAAAACGAAGGAAAAGTTGAACGTATTGAAGTAACAGGTTCACGTATCAAGCAAGTTGATATGGAAACTGCATCACCAGTGACAGTTATTACTGCAGCAGATATCCAATTATCTGGTGAAGCGACAGTTGCAGATGTGTTAAACAACTCGTCGGTAAACAGCTTCGGTTCATGGCGTGGTATGTCAGGTTATGGTTCAGGTGCTGCTGCAACTTCAAATGTTAATATGCGTGGCCTTGGTGCAAACTATACACTTGTATTATTAGACGGTCGTCGTATGCCTGGTACTAGTTCTTCTTCTGGTGCAGCGGCAGACACATCACGAATTCCAATGGCAATCGTTGAGCGTATTGAAATTCTTCGTGAAGGTGCATCGGCAGTATATGGTTCAGATGCAGTTGCTGGCGTAATTAACATCATTACCAAAAAAGACTTTAATGGCTTAAACTTCACATATGACACAGAGTTACCTTCAGTTGAAGGTGGTGATACTAACCGCTTCTCAGTGACGGGTGGTTATGCATCTGATAAAGGTAATATCACTTTAACTTACGAACACTATAAAGCTGATGCTGTTTATGATCGTGATATTTGGGAGCTAGACTCTGAATTATACGGTGCATTCTCGTCTTATAGCTCTGTTCCAAACGGTCAAGGTAAAGATTCTAAAAACTGGTACTCAGCTGACTTATGTGATGCTGCAGATAATACGGTATCGAGTAGCGATGGCCGTTGTTTATATAGCTATGGTGCTGTAACTAAGCTTTTCGCTGATGCAGAACAAGATTCTATCTTATCAAACTTTAAATATGAGTTAACTGAAGACTTATATTTCCGTGGTCGTGCAAGTGCGTCAATGTCTAAGACTGATGCTCGTTATGCTGGTACACCAGTATCAACAACAAAACCTACTATGTATGCTGATAACCCTATGAACCCATATGGTGAAGATATTTCACTAAGCATGCGTTCTGCTAACTTAGGCAATCGTGATACACGTGTTGAAATTTCTAATATCGATTTTGTTGGTGGCTTAGTAGGTTATACAGAAATTGGTAACGGATTTGATTGGGAAATCAATGCTCAGCGTAGTCGTTCTACTACAGAATCATTTAACCGTAATCTAATTAATGATCCACTTGTACAATCTCTAATTAATACAGGTGAGTACGATATCTTCAATACGACAGGTATGGACTTCGAAACTTGGGATGCGCAAATGGCTGAACTTTATGCCGGTGCAGCTCACATGGGTACCTATAAAGCCGAGTTCGAAAGCACTCAATTCGACGGTTTAATTTCTACAACGCTTGTTGATAATGAGTCTTTCACTTTAGCGGGTGTAGTAGGTGCCGAATTTGAAACGATCGACTTTACTCAGTATTCAGATCCTCTATCTGCTTCAGGAAATGTGTCAGGTGGCTCAGGTGGTGATGATGTGTTTGCAACACGTGACCGTACTTCTAGCTATTTAGAGCTACAAGCTGCTTTCCCATTTGGCTTAGATTTAAATGCAGCGGTTCGTTACGACAAGTATGAGCAAAAAGGTGACGTAGGTGCATCTGTTGTTGAAGGCGAATTCGATAACGTAACTAGCCAGCTAGGCGCAGCTTGGCGTATTACTGATGATTTATTAGTGCGTGCTAGCTGGGGTGAGTCTTTCCGTGCTCCTAATATGGGGGAAATGTTCTCTAGCCAATCGTTAAGCTTTGAAACTAACTACGATACACTTTGGTGTGATAATCAAGGTAACGCAGCAAGCGATACTGTTTACTGTGCGCCAAGTGGTACACAGCACAAAACGTGGTTTGGTGGTAATCCAGATCTAGAGCCAGAAGAAGGTGAGTCATTAACTGTTGGTACAGTTTGGAATGTGACAGATGCACTTTCAATGGAAGTTTCATATTACAAAGTAAAAATTGATAACCGTATTGCTGCAATCAGCACAGATCGTTTACTGTCTGACGAAATTGAGAACGGCTCTAACCCAGCTATTGTTCGTGATGCAGAAGGTAAAATTGATGTAATGTACAGCTTTGACCAAAACATGGCATCTTTAGAGACGTCTGGTTTTGACTTTAAAGCTAACTACACTCATGAAACTAACATCGGTGATTTCTCATTACGTGGTGAAGCAAGCTATGTTGAAGAGTTTGTAGAAATCACAGAAAAGGGCGCTGATCCTTTCGATTACTCAGGTCTTCAAGATTACCCAGAGTGGCGTGCAAATATGACGCTTGATTGGAAGTACGACAACTTCGGCGCTGCTTGGTCTACTTACTATATTGGTAAGCAAGATTCAGGCGCAGAAGAATTCAACAACGCTTCATTAGCACCAGTACCTAGTTACTTCAAGCATAATGCACAAGTATCTTATACGCACGATTGGAATGGTAAAGTAACATTTGGTGTAAATAACATCTTTGACCGTGAAGCACCTAAGTGGTACGACGGTTTCTATGACTACCGTGATGCATCAACAGCGTTATACGATGTGCTTGGTAGAACAATCTTCTTAAAAGTAGAACAAACGTTCTAATTCTGAAGAATGCATAAGCTTTAAAAACCTCGCGGAATTGCGAGGTTTTTTTTTATAAAAATAACAATGAATCTTTAGTGATATCCTATGAAAATACTTAGGTATA
>Ga0066368_10000277_pt1 | contig 12928 bp, 9 predicted proteins | sample Knorr_S7_td_NADW_FD_71215 | JGI IMG/M metagenome (GOLD analysis project Ga0066368, IMG submission 71215) | Marine microbial communities from Southern Atlantic Ocean transect - Knorr_S7_td_NADW_ad_2505m_LV_A | ecosystem: Environmental > Aquatic > Marine > Oceanic | place: Southern Atlantic ocean... | reverse complement strand
CTTTCATTTTCCAGCTGGCCGATCAGCGAGTCCGCCTCTTCAACTTGGGCGACCGACTCCAGGTGAGAGATCACTACCCCGGTCAACTCCGGGCAAACGCAAGCGTGGAGGTCGGCGTACAACAGTTCGCTGTCCACCAGCGCGAATACATCTGTGCCACTCTCCCGGACCTGCCGCACGGTCTCGACGATGCCCTCTCTGGCCGAGGGTTTGTCTTGCTCGGCGACGAATTCAACTAGGTCAAGCAGCACCACATCGGTGTTCGACTTAGGGGCGGCCACGGCCCTCTCAGCTTGGGAAGCAGGCGCCATCAGCCATGACCTTCGAACTTTTTCAGGCAGACCGGTGTTTTGTGTCATAAAGTCAGATCAACCAAGAATATTTGGGTTTTTCAGGAGCCCGCTAAGCCTAACATGGGGAATCGGGTTTTGCATCGGTTAAACATCTTCCACCGGCGAGGTGGCTATCCCGTAAGTGCCGTAGAAAAAGTTGGCGTAATGGGTAGACCCGCCGGTGACGAATAGCAGGTACTGCTCCGGGCTTTCCAGCGCCGGGATAGTAGCCTCCCGGTCGTCCGTCAGGTGTTGCAGCTCCGGGTGGTGCAGCCACTTTCCATCGGCGTCTATTGGCATGGCCCCAGCGTCCAATACAGACTTCAGGGAGACGCGGCAGTTCTGGTGCAGCCAGGCCTGGGCGTCCTGTTTGCTCATTCCGGCCTCAGCTAGGATCACCGCGCGGGAAGGGCTCAACAGGATGGGGTGATACGGCCCCTGGTAGGGGACCCGTTGGTTGGTGTGACCGACCTGGGCGGACTGCCAACCCTTAAGCCAGCCGCCGGCTCCTGCGTTGGGGTAGAACATCATCGAGGCGATGTTATTCAAAGTATCCTCGTGGGTCTTGGATCTGGGGTCGATGACGGTCGTCGGGCCGGTCACGGTCACCACGGTAACGGCGCTCTCGTCCCGCTTGAACCCCCGGTCCATATGGTATGGCTGCCAGGGGCTGACCTCTTCATTCTCGGCGATGCACATCCCGAACTTGGTTGGCAGCCCAATGAAGTTGGGGTCTCCGGCGCCCGCGTTGCAGTAGCCGATGTTGATCAGACACAGCCGCAGCGCGCGGCCGATGGCGGTGTTGGCGCTATTTATGACTCCTGGGCCCATAGCCGTGGTCCCGGAGTTGATTCCGGCCTTTTCGGCGATGGGACCGTTGACCAGGATTATCGGCGCTTCGGTGTGGCCGGAGACCTGCATGTCCCGGTGGTTCATCTCCGGTTGGGCCAGGCAATCGATGGCGGCCAGAAGAACGGGGAATTGCTCGGGGCGGCAGCCGGCCATGACGGCGTTGATGGCGATCTTCTCGACAGTGGCCAGGCCAAAGCCCGGTTCCATCACCATGAGCACGTCTTGAGGAGCCCTTCTGGTCCCCTTAAGCATCTGCTCGACGGCGGCCGGGGTGGGAGGGATGACGGGGATGCCATCGCTCCAGTCGCGTTCGGCCAGGAAGCGGTTCACGGCGTCCAACCCCTCTGGCGTCTCGTCCATGTCTATCGTGAACGTCTCAGTGGTCTGGCTGCCAGACCCGGCTCCTCTGACTTCCCCTGCGGAAGCCGGAAGCGCGGTGAGGCCTTGGATGATCTCATCGATCTGTTCGTCCACCATCTTGTGGATGAAGTCCGCCTGCTGTCCGGTGGTCGCGTGGGGGATGGTGACGAACGCCGCGCTGGGTTGGCCCCACCCGTCCACGCAGGAGCGCCACGCCCTGGCGAAGCTAATGGCGGCGATGGCTACGGCCGGAACGCCGGCCTTCTCGACGGCGACCATGTCGTGGGCAAGCCACGACGTGCAACCCCCTCAATGGGCGGTCGCCCCAATCATGGCGTCCACCTCCGTGGCGATACGGGCCGCTTCTCCGTCATCGATATGATTCCCGCGGCTAAGAGCAGGCCGGCCGGGCCTGAGATCGCCGCCGTACCGCTCAAATTTAACGCCGGGAAATCTCTTACTGAGGTGATCGGCCACCCGCTCCACCGCTATGTCGGCGCCGCCCGTCATGTTGTTGTACAGGCCGATGGTCTTGCCTTCCAGGCCAGCCAGGCGAGGGGCCGGCGGGACCTTGAAATCAACTCTGTCCGCGACGGGGGACATTATCTGCAACTTCATGCTGGTTCTCCTCTAGTTGGAAGCGGGCGGCTCGTCTTTTAGGCCGAATCCGGTAACCGGTACAAGCACGTCATCGCCTTCCTGGATGACGCCTTCGCTGGTCAGTATCTCGAGTCCGGCGAAGGCCGCCGCAGATGTCGGTTCAGCGAAGATGCCTTCATCTTCCGCCAGGTCTCTCTGCATCTTCAGGATACTCGATTCCTCAACTGCAACCGCGGAGCCGCCGGTCAACCGCAGTATGTCCAGTATCTGCCATTGGCGGGACGGCGCGGCGATGGAGATGCCTCCCGCGACGGTCTTAGCGGCGTCTTCAGGCCCCCATTCTTGGCCGTTGAAAGCGGCGACCAACGGCATGACGTTCCGGGACTGGACGCAATGAAGCCGGGGAATCGTCTCGATACGGCCTGAGGCCTGCATTTCTTTGAACCCGTTAAAAGCCCCGATCAACAGCGAACCGTTTCCCACGGGAAAGAGAATGTGCTCGGGCATCCCGGCATCGAACTGCTCCACAACCTCGTAGGCGAAGGTCTTGGTCCCCTCGGCGAAATAGGGGCTTAGCATATGCGACGCGTAGACCAGGCGATTCTGCTGGGCGTAGGCGATGGCCGCCTTGGAAACTGCCTCCCTTGGCCCTTCGATGGGATGCACTGCGGTGCCGTAGGCCCGTATCTGCCGAAGTTTGGCTTCAGGTGCATCGACAGGCACGAAGATGTGTGACTTTATACCGGCACGGGCCGCGTAGGCCGACACGGAAGCGCCGGCATTACCCGACGAGTCTTCCACCAACTCTGCCACCCCATGCTCCCGGGCAACCGACAGCATCGTCGCCGTCCCCCGGTCCTTGAAAGAACCCGTCGGGTTCAGAAATTCTAGCTTTGCGTACAGCCGGCCCAGAGGCAAGCGGCCGCCGATGGTATTAAGAACGACACAAGGGGTGTTCCCTTCTCCGAGGGTCACCCTTGCGCTGGTATCGTGTACCGGCGTTGGGACCGTATCCCCCTTCGCGTCGTCGAAGGCAAAGTACCCAACGTCCAGAGGTGAGCCGCAGGCCAAACATGCCTCCGCCGACATATCAGCCGGGCGGGTTGTGCCGCACTTCGGACAGCGGAGTTCTATGTGTGACATGCACCTGCTTCGATATCAGATTCGATCTGGCGATACCCAACGGAGCGTAATCGGCCCGGAAAGCGTCGTCAAGGGATGCCGTTCCGGGACATCTACCGTATGTATGGGTGCGCATTTGCTGGTATCGTAAGCACGGTTAGCTCGATTCCGAGATATTTCCCGCAGCGCCCATCAGGTAGGAGAGAGATATGAAAATCGGCGTGAACATGGTCAACTTTGGGCCGGGTACAACCCCCGAGTCGTTGAGAAGTTGGGCGCAGATATCGGAATCTTTGGGCTACCAATTGATCATGGCATCCGACCACATCGCAATCACCCCAGACGTGCAGTCCAGGTACCCCGCCCCCTTCTACGAGCCTATCTCTTTGCTTGGCTGGCTGGCTGGTATAACAAACACCATCGAACTCGGCATCACGGTTCTGATCGTGCCCTACCGCAATCCGCTGGAGATCGCCAAGGCCACCGCCAACCTGGACCAGCTAAGCGGAGGCCGTTTCGTACTAGGAGTTGGCATCGGGTGGGCACAGGAAGAATTTCATGGGCTGAAGGTGGCCTACAAGTCCCGAGGGGCCATAACCAACGAATATCTGGAAGCGGTCAAACTCCTGTGGACTCAGGATATGGCGTCCTATGAAGGCAAGTTCGTTTCGTTCAAAGACGTAACCACCGCGCCCCGGCCGGTCCGGTCCCCGCATCCCCCGATCTGGGTCGGCGGCCAAAGCGATGCCGCATTGCGGCGCACCGTCCGCTACGGCGACGCGTGGCATCCCGTCCGAATAAGCATGGATGACTTCAAGAACGAAGGAATACCCCGTCTCAAAAAGATTGCCGAGGAAGAAGGCCGGCCGATGCCGGATCTCTGTCCAAGGATCAGGCTCCGGCTGACCGATTCGCCCATGCCGGAGGAAGGACGTATCGTCGGCGAGGGTAGTTTGGACCAGGTGCACCGTGACCTGGCTGAGCTCGAGGCCCTGGGCTGTACCTATGTGGTCTTAGATGCGAACGCGGACGAGGCAGAGGCGTCAGCGCACACCGTGACGGCGTGGCAGATGCTTAGCATAATGGCCGAAAAGGTGCTGGACCTAGCTAACCAGACGGTCCGTTAGATCGACGCCCATGCCAGGCGTGGCGAATTTGGACTCAGACAACCGGAGATTAAGGAGGACAATTTGGCCCTAACCCAAGAGCAGATTGCGCTTTCACCGAAGGCGCTGGAAGGCGTCCGCGTATTGGATTTCACTTGGGTGAGGGCCGGCCCGTGGGCGACCCGCTGGTTAGGCGCCCTTGGAGCGGAGGTCATCAAGGTGGAATGGCCTCTGAACGAGCGGGGCAGGACCACCGGCGGTTCGGCTCCCGGAATGGAACCAAATCTGAATACCCGGACGAATTTCAACGACACCAACGCGAACAAAAAGGGCATCACCGTCAACCTGCGCTCGGAAAGGGGCCTAGATCTGATCAAGCGACTCGTCGCCGTATCTGATGTGGTGGTGGAGAACTTCAGCGCCAGGGCGCTGCGGAGCTGGGGCCTGGGCTACGACGAACTCAAAAAAATCAAGCCGGACATCGTCTACGTCTCCCAGTCCGGGTTCGGCCATACCGGGCGGCACAGCGAATACCTCACCATGGGGCCCATCGCCCAGGCTTTCTCGGGCCTGACATTCCTATCGGGGCTGCCAGGCGAGCAGCCGGCGGGGTGGGGCTGGTCCTACCTGGACGACACCGGCGGCATGTACATAGCATTTTCGACGATGACATCGCTCTACCGCCGCAACATGACGGGCCTGGGGCAGCACGTGGACATCTCGCAGATGGTCGTCGGCGCCACGCTGAACGGTTCCGCCATTTTGGACGCGACGGTGAACGGCCGACCGTCCCGCAGGGAGGGGTACCCGCCTGGCAACCGGACCAATTGGCCCGGCGCCCCGATGCTCAACAACTACCGGGGGCCCACCACCGCTCCCCATAACGCCTACCGCACCAAGGGCGGCGGCTACAACGACTGGTGCACCATCACCTGTTTCTCAGAGGAAGAATGGCGGCGTCTGGTGGGGGTCATGGGCTCTCCCCAGTGGGCCACTTCGCCGAAGTTCAGCACCCTCAGCGGCCGTCTCCAGCATCAAGAGGAGATGGACCTGGGAATACAAGATTGGGCGCAAACCATCGAGAAATACCAGTTGATGGAGCTTTGCCAAGCTTCAGGTGTGCCCGCGATGCCGGTACAGAGTACCGAGGACCGGGTGGAGCATGACCCTCAACTTCGTCACCGGGAGTTGTACGTCAATCTGGAGCACCCGGTGATTGGCACATACAGGTTCCAGAATGCTCCCTTCAAGCTTTCGGAGACCCCTGCCATCAACACCATGCCCGCGCCCCTCATCGGCCAGCACAACCAAGAAGTCTTCGAGGGCATCCTGGGTCTCAGTCATGAAGAGTTCGTGGCCGGGTATGAAGACAACACCTTCTGGCCGGTGACATTGGACCGCTACCCCTACATGGACGAGATGATCAACGCCGACCGATTGCCGTTCACGGGACCGGGCGGCGGGGCAAAGAAAGAGGACGCAGGAAAAGCCTCTAAATCTTCAGCCAACGGCCAGCAGCCGGGACCGTTGTCCGGTTTGCGGGTGCTGGAATTGGCCGACCAGAAGGGTCAGTACTGCGGAAAATTGATGGCGGACCTGGGAGCGGAGGTTATCAAGATCGAGCCTCCCGGAGGGGAAGCGACGCGGACCGTTGGGCCGTTCTTAGACGACCTGCCCCACCGGGACCGCAGCCTATCGTTCTGGCACTACAACACCTCAAAACGGGGCATCACGCTTAGCCTAGAAACCGAAGATGGAAGGGACCTCTTCAAGCGGCTAGCCGCCACGGCGGATGTGATACTGGAAACTTTTTCCGCCGGCTACCTGCCCTCACTTGGGTTGGGATACGAGGATTTGGCTGCGTCGAACCCACGGCTGATCATGTGCTCTCTGACATCGTTCGGCCAGACCGGCCCATGGCGAGACTTCTTGGCCAGCGACCTGCTGCATCTGGCGGCGGGAGGGCAGATGGGCTGCTGCGGCTACGACAGCGAGCACGTATCCGGGGATATTCCCATCGCGCCCGGTGGCGGCAACGCCTGGCATATCGGCAGCCATTACGCCTACATGGCGATAATCGCCGCCCTGATGTTCCGCTCCACGTCCGGGCAGGGCCAGTACATAGACGCTTCGGTGCACGACGCCTGCGCCCTGACCACCGAGATGCACGTGAACACCTACATCTATCAAGGGCAGGTGGTGCGGCGCCAGACCGGCCGCCACGCCGCTGCGACTCCGACTCCACTGAGCCAACTCCGTTGCAAGGACGGCAAGTACGTCAACGCCTCAGCAGCAAGGGTTACACTCCGGCTATTCCCGGCGCTGGTCGAGTGGATGGACAGCCATGGTTTGGCGGGTGACCTCACGGAAGAACGCTACCTGGAACCAGTGGTTTTCTCGGCGAGCGAGGCGCACATAGACGAAGTTGTCGCCAACTTTGCCGCGAATATGACTCGGGACGAGATAGCCCACGGCGGCCAGGAGCGCGGTTTCAATTGGGGAGCGGTCCGGGCGCCGGATGAACTGGTGGACGAAGGTCATCTGACAGACCGGGGCTTCTGGATCGATGTGCCCCATCCCGAACTGGGCAAGATCCTGAAGTACCCTGGGCCCGCTGCCATCTACAACGGCTCGCCCTGGCGGATTTCTAACCGGGCGCCATTGATCGGAGAGCACAACGAGGAGATCTTCTGCAGTGAATTGGGCTTGCAGAAAACCGAACTGGCTTACTTGGCCGAAGCTGGAGTGGTGTAGCTCCACTCGATCGACCCTGTGTGGTCAAGGTATGGTTAGCTGAATGAGCCGGTCGGCCCGGTCTTGGCTATCGAGGTCGCGGCAGGTCGAAATTATCTCTTCGAACTGGGCCTCCGGAATCGGCACGCCAGGTATGACGTCGCGGATCCGCCGCGCCTCTTCTTCGAAGTCCCACATGAATTCGCGCCCGGTGGACTGCTTCGTGTAGCTCTTGCCGTCTTTGGTAAAGATGGTGATTCGAGGCCCGAAGAGCGTCATGTCATGCGACGGAATCAGCTTCACTCGGCGCATCAGGTCCAAAACCTCGGGCGGATCGCCGTCGCCGTCCACAACGCCCATCTGCTGGCTCCTTAGCACTGGGAAGCCACGCTGGCAGACCCCGTACGCGGTGTAGTAAGCCGTGGACCCCGGCCGGGCCTCGGCGTCTTCGCGGCGGCTCGGGAAAGCCGGGCTCGGATACTGAGTCTCTATCCAGTTCACAACGGCTTCGACCCGGTCCACGTTTTCATATTGAATGTCATGCTCGATGCACAGTTGCGCGGTGACATCGACGTGCGCGATGTTGTAGCCCGCCGTCGAGTAGATGCGGTAGAGAGTATCCAAGAACATCCAGTCTTGTCCCAACCCATTGGTGATCACATCCAGGCTGGTCTGGGTGTCGCCGACAAAGCTGTAGGTCAGTTTCCCTTGGTTGTTGCCCGTATAGGCGTGATAGAAACCCGCATCGCCCTCTAGGGTGGTGTCACCGCCCACCTGCCCCATCTGCGCCAGCGACACGGCGAGCATGGCGTTGCGCACTGCGGCGCCCTCACGCAAGGCACGGCCGCCGTTGCGAGGCCCCTCAAGGTTGCCTGCCGCCAGGTGAACGCAAAGCGCGATGGTGTTGTTCACCTGGTCCTCAGTGAAATTCAGCATCTTGGCGGCGGCGATGGCTGGTCCAAAGATTCCGAACACCGGTCCGGCGTGAAATCCGCGCGACATCACCGTGGGGATAAAGTCGGACGCCAGTCGCTCCATGACCTCGTATCCGGCGGCAACACCTGTGAGGAATTCCCGGCCAGACGCGCCGGCGGTTTCCGCACCCACGAATGCGCCAGGCAGTATGCTGGTGCCCGGGTGGGTGAGCATCCGAAACGAATCTAGCTTTCCGCCCAACATGACCATCTCCGAATTGGCGAAGGCGGCGCCGCCCTTGGTCACCGTCGTCCCGTCAACCATGATGGTGGCGCCTTGTGTAACACCAGATTCTTCCGCAGTCATTAGCTGTACGGCCTGCTGGCCATCGGACGTCTGCGAGCCAAGGAGCACGGAGGCGAGACTGTGGAGCGTAACGCCTTTGGCGCGGTCGACTACCGAGGGCGGAAGATCGTCATAGCGTAGTCCGACGACCCACTGCGCAAGTTGCCGGCTGATTGATTCCATACTTGTTTTTCTCCGATGTACTGCTGAAGTTTTACCCCTAGTCGTTCAAACAACGCCGCCGCGGCTATAATATCTTATCCAGAATCGCGATTATCTCCGGGTCTCCGCCGGCAGGGGGCGTCCAGTTGACGTGTATGACCTGGGCGTTTTGGGCTTCCAGATTATCCGCGAAATCTTCCACACCAAGATTTATGGCGGCAACCGGTGTTGCCAGTAATCGGTCGATGCCTGTTTCTTGGTCCACCTACTCACCCCTTCCGGTAACTAATTGCGCCGCAAACCGGGCAGCCTGGAACGCAGACGTAAACGCGATGGCGCCGGCTTCCTCCAGCGAATAGGCCTGGGTTTCCAGACCCTGGTGATCAAGTTCAGTGCCGCAGACCGAAACAACGACGCTAAGGTTGTCGCCTCTTTGTTGGGCAATTCTTTTTGCTTCCGCGATGGCCGGCGCGATGTCTCCGGCGGGGTCTTCGGCGGCGACGAACCCCAAGACGCAGTCCAAGAGGAGGACCGCGACCTCCGGGTCATTTGCTTCAGCCAGTATCCGTTGAATTCGTTGCGTCGAGTCGACCATCGGATGGGGTTTCCCATCCGTGAAATCATCGGCCCCCATGTCGACCAGCGTATGCTCGACGCTAATGGACGAGTCCCGCAGTTCCATCCTCTTCTCAAGCGGCTCGTTTGAACATGCAGCCAGACCGGCATCCCTGAGCACCTGCTGGGCCTGGTAGCACAACGTGCCGCCGGTGAAGACGCCGCGCACATACTTCTGGCTAGGCCGCAGTTTTGCTTGCTCCCGTTGCAGCGATTCCGGCGAGACTGACGATGCTTCATCGACTCTGATGCCACCGGCTAACCGGATAGCGGCGGTGGCGGCGTCGTCAAGATTGTTGGTTGTGGTGACGTTGGGCAGGTCCCGCGACGACCCGCCCCGGTCGCCCAGATAGCAGGTCACCACGGGCTTGGAGCACGATTCGATCCGCTTGTTCACAAGAGCGACCGTCGCAGACCCTGGCGGTTTGGAAACCAGCAGTATCACGGATGTGTTGGGGTCCTTTTCCAAGGCGTCCATCGCTTGCATGGTTGAGATAGCCCCGATGTCGTCTGATAGGTCCCTGCCTCCGACTCCGATGGCGTGGGAGATTCCCGAACCCCACCGGTGGACCAGCGAAGTGACTTCCTGAGTGCCGGTGCCCGATGCTCCGATAACTCCGATGGGGCCTCTCTGGACCGCGTTGGCGAACCCCAACCCCACTCCGCCGACGATGCTGGTCCCGCAGTCCGGGCCCATCAGCAGCAGTCCATTTTCCTGAGCCAGCCGCTTCAGGGATAGTTCGTCTTCGATCGGGACGTGGTCGCTGAACAAGAACACATTAAGTCCACTCTCAAGGGCCTGCCGGGCCTCCCTGGCGGCGAACTCACCCGGCACGGAGATCAATGCGATGTTGGATGTCGGTTGCTGGGTTAACGCTTGCGGCAACGAACGTACAGTGTGAGTGGTTGGGCGGCTCGAATCCCGAACGAAGTAGCTTTCTAGGTCATCGATGAGTTGGCGTGCTTGTTCAGCCGAATCAGCCCTCAGCGAGACCACCAGATCATTGCTGGAAGCTCCCAAAGCGTCTATGCCGTCATAACCGGCGTCCGCCAGTATCCGGATGTTCTTGGGCGTTCCCATGACCAATGCGGCCTGCTGGACCCCCTGTTGACCGCTGAGGCGTTTGGAAACCCGCATCAGGAATACAGAGTCGAAGTACCGGTTTTGTAGCAGCGCAGATTCTGTGACCATCGCTCCCTTACTCCAGGGCGTACTTGGCTGCGAATGCCCTGAGGGCGCCGTGGAAACAGGCCATGGGAGGCCGGACCATTCCCGCTCCGATGATCGAATGGCCGGGCTCTCTGTGAGCGATGGCCGTATCTATGATTGGCAGGACTCCTGATTGGGCCACCTTTCGTATGTCGATGCCGACCGCCGTGCCCTCAAAATCCAGGGCCGGAATGGCAAAGTCGGGACTGAGGCCTGTCGTGATCTCGCGCATCTCACGACTGTAGTTCAAGGCTTCTTCCGGAGTGCCGCCGACCAGGGACAGTATCCCCGGGGCGCCGCCCAGGGCGAAGCCACCCCAGCCGACCGTCTCAGTGATGGCCGAGTCTCCCATATCAAATCCGCCGTCTCCCTCGCCGTAGCCGGGCAAGTACAGCCCGTCGATGGCCGGTGCGGGAGCCGTGAACCACTGTCCGTCCAGGCCGCTCACATTGATACCGAATTCATAGCCGTTGCGGGCCATCGCAGTCACCACAGTGGAGTACTCGATTCCCCGTGCGGCATCCGCGGCCGACTTGGCGGAGGCCATGGCCAGCCCGAGAAATAGCAGGTCGTGGCCGGAGATATACGAAAGGGTGCTGGTCAGGTCTTTGGTAGGCACGCCGGCCTCGATCATCGGGACACCCATGGCGCCGGCGAAGATGGAACTGGCCGCATTGGGCCGGTTGTGGAGTTCATCGCCCATCTGCAATGCTTTGGCGATGATCGGCTTGAGGCTCAGCCCTCCCATATGCCGGACACCCTTGCCCAGTGAGGGGGCCCAAACGTCACGCCACATACGTAGTCCGTCTATGGACCCGGCGCTGTAGTTCCCGAATTGCTGCTCGTCTTCCACCAACCGGCAATACGCCCGGTTGCCCTGAGTCCGGTTCTCCACCACATATACGGGCAATGACTTGGATATGGTCCCAGCCATGGGTCCGACGGCGTCATGGTGGTGGTTCGGGTCGAACTTGATACCGCCTTTGCTGAGGATATCTTCGGCGCTCTGGATGTCGCCGGCCCAGCCTTCGAAGATGGTCATCGCTATGACCGCGCCCTTCTGCGCGCCGCCCATGTGCTCCCAGTCCACCGGCGGGCCCGAATGCAGGACCATCCGGTCTTCTAGGCCGGGCACAACTTCTCCCGCCGGAACTATGTCCACCAGCACCGGGTCGGCGGAGACTATCCGGTTGAACGCTTCGGCGTTAGCGGCTTCTATCTTTTGCTTGATGTTAATCGCTAGGACTCCTGCATGTCCCGATGGAAAACCGGCAGCAGCGCGGCCAGAATCCCTGTCAGCATATCCCATCCTGAACTATGTCCGATCTGTGTTACCTGCCGGACATGGAACTTGGCGTCAAAACCGCCGGTATCGGATATCAGCTCATGAGCCAAAGCATGTAACGATGCATGGCTCTGGCTCTCGAAAAGGTCTGTTAATAGGGCATAGCTTATCCGCGAAGTGTTGGACCGCGCATAGGTCAACAAGGCCGGCAGATCTCCACCCTCCCACCATCGCTCTTCCGGGTAGGCTGAGGAAAGGCGACGGGACATGAAGACCAGTCCACCAACAAAGTCGTCTCCTGACGGTGTTAGACCCGGCCCTAGCCCAATAAGCTGTTCGGCGAGTTTTAGGACTGACTCAAAATCTCCGCTGCGGCGATGGGGCAGCAGCCCCCTGATCAGTTCCACGCCAGCAGCGGTCAGCGGAGAAATGGCGGTCTGGAGATCGGGTGAGGTTTCAGCGCCATCATCGTTTATAAGAAAGGGAAGCGACAACCCAAGATCATCACCTTCATGGAGGTCTATCGCCGCCCGCAGCAGATCACCGCATCGGGAGCGCAACTTTTCTAAAGACATGATGTTTACCGGCGCCCGCGGTCCGCTGCTCCAACGCTGCGCATCCGCGATAGGCAGCGAGACGCCGTTGCTGAACCAGAGTTTCGTCCCCTCGACCCAGGTGCGCAGACCCACATGGAGATTCGAGAGGTCTAGGTCTGTCAGGAATGACCTGGGATGCGGTTGCTGGTCGTCCTGGCATGCCGCCAGAATGTCCCCTTCGTCGGTGGCGATATACGCCGCTCTTTCCCCAACCGAAATCACCTCGCCGGAGAACCCTGGCGTGCTCAGATATCGGCCAGCCTTGATGCCGATCAGATTGACGGTGGGGCGTGGAGCCAACCGGGACTTAGACGGCCTTTCAGGTGAGGTTTTCGTGGTGGACATGGTCCCTGGTTAGGGCCTCAGGTCTTCCGTGACCGATTCCAATGCCGAGGCCAGCGCCAAGATGATGCCGTCGTCGAACGGAGCGGCCACCAGTTGTGCCCCCACCGGAAGGCCGCCCGATGTCAGGCCGGCCGGGACCGACAAAGTAGGGAAACCGATCATGCTCCAGGGGATGCAGTTTCTGGAAAGGATCGTCAGGTATTGCTCAGTGTCCTCGGCCTTGACCGCGGGGACCTCACCGCCATAGATGTCTAGATCGATATTGTCGTTGGCGACCAAGTCTTGAAACCGTTTGGTGATTCCGCGTAGAGCGAGCAGCGGACGAGTCTCAGAGTCTGCAGGGATGCCTT
>Ga0066368_10000276_pt1 | contig 12940 bp, 17 predicted proteins | sample Knorr_S7_td_NADW_FD_71215 | JGI IMG/M metagenome (GOLD analysis project Ga0066368, IMG submission 71215) | Marine microbial communities from Southern Atlantic Ocean transect - Knorr_S7_td_NADW_ad_2505m_LV_A | ecosystem: Environmental > Aquatic > Marine > Oceanic | place: Southern Atlantic ocean... | reverse complement strand
GTATAGGAACCATTGCGCCAATAGTAAATGATCCTCCTTGAGGTAATGATGGGAGAATGTTTGATATGAAATCCAGTGATACGGCAAGAGATATCATTATTGCTCCCTCAGCGAGTACATTACGTGGAAAATTAGAAAAGTTAGACATGGTATTGGTTAAAAATTTAGAGTTACTTGGAACCAATAAATCTTGCAAGTGTTGAGATTATGCCTAGTATTGGTGCTAAAAATCCTCCGCCAATCAACAATACGAGAATTGAACCAATTAGTATATGTTGACCTCGTTTGTAAGGGATTTTGTTTAGTGGAGGTGGTGCTGAATTTGGAACATCTGGAACGTTCTTTTCCCCTTCACGATAAGTTTGTACAGTACTAACAAGAAGCATTATGGAAAAAATTATTGTAAGAATTCCAACTATTGAAAAAGGTAAAAATGTTAGAATAGTCATTGCAGGGAAACACATGCCTCCATCTGGATTGTTTGCGTCCATGCACGTGCCTTCTCCACTTAACGGAGCACCCCATGCGTTTATATAAATACCATCTGGGCTTCCATCTTGCATGACTTCGCCAAATCCATGGACGCCAGATAAAACTGCAGCCAAGATTCCAAATATCAGGGAAACTGTATACAATGCTTTCATGATTCAAGTTATGTAGTTATTAAATTTATATATTTAATAATAGTAAAGGAAAGTTTCACTACTTTTTAGGAACTATTAACCACAAGAATAAATAAAGTAGCACAAGTCCACCACCCGGTATTGCTGATAGAATCAGAAATGCGAGCCTCACCTTCAGTACGTCGGTCTGGTAAACGTCTGCAATTCCAGCACAAACACCACCAAGTTTACCGTCCTCTTTGTTTCTGCGGAAACCTTCAATACCAAGAAGTCTCGAGATGTTCAAATCCATCTATTTAGGTTATTATTTTTTGTAAACGTGATCGCCTTTTCTTATCTTAGTGGCAACCTTAATCCCAATCTGATCTCCAGACTTTGCTTCTTGTATAGGTTGGCGATCAATTTCCATACTTTCTATTACATGTTCCACATCTGTTGTGTTTCCCCTGATAATGATTGTGTCACCGACCTTGATATTGCCAGTTAGTTCGAGGGCAGCTACTCCTATATTGCTGTAATATGTCATAACACTACCTACTTCGGTTTTTTGTTCGTTCATCGTATACTATACTTTAAACAAACTAGTAGATATATTCTAATTCTCTTCATCTAATACTAGTATATTTTTAGTACGTAAATAAGCAGCCAGCTTTTATGATACAATATATTGGACAAGATTCATTCGTCTTAATCAAATTTTGTGTGTTTGATGCAAATATGTTGTTGAATGCCTTCAGGATCTTCATATAAATCGCTTTTTATCCAATAAACTGTCTTTCCACAATATTTGCAGCGAATCGCATTCATCTACAATCATATAATTACTTATTTTGTTTTTATTAAAGTAACCACGTCTTCGTCTGCAACAACATGACGTCCCCCTACCTTTTGTCCTTTGTATTTTGCACTTTCTCCCCAAACATATGCATACCTAAAATTCTTTTTTACATCTCTATGAATTTTTGCGCATATGTCAAGAATAGAAGAGTTCCTTGGAACAATAAGTGGTTCGTCAAAATCAGTAGGTCCGCCTTTTGGCCGTAAATAAATTCTTATTAAATCCAATCTTTCATAAATGGCAGTTTTCAATTCTTCAATGTTTTGTTTTTGATCGGCTGAAATTGGAATAAAATCTCTACCAATTTTTTTCTTAATTTTCGTTAAAGTTCTTTTATCAACCAAATCAATTTTGTTTAGAATTGTTATAGAAGTATTATAGACTCGGTTTCCAGTAACTACATCAATTAATTGATCTGTTGAAATGGGTTCAGATATAAGAACGCGTGCGTGATGAATTCCATTAATTCTAAGAATGCTGCGAATCAAGTCGTCGGATAGAGGGTTTTCAACTAAATTCGTAATTTGAAGGCCGCCAGAGTTCTTTTTATCCACTGTTACATTAGGGGGTTTTTCATCTAATCGAATTCCAATTTGTTTGAGTTCATTTATAAGAAGTTCAGATTGGTAAGGGTTGAATACGTCCAAAAGCAACATAACTAGATTGGCGGAACGTGCAACTGAAAGAATTTTTTTACCAAAGCCTTTTCCTGATGCCGCGCCTCGTATGATGCCTGGAAGATCCAGTATCTGTATCTGTGCACCATTATACATCAGTATCCCTGGAACAACGTCCAGGGTTGTAAAATCAAATGAACCTACTTTGGAATTAGCCCCTGTTAAATTGTTAAGTAGCGTGGATTTTCCAACGCTGGGCAGGCCAATTAGTGCGACTGTAGCATCTCCACTGCGTCTAACATTATAACCACCAGTTGATTTACTTTTACTACTGGACCTTATTTCCTGTTCTAGTTTTAGCTTGGCCACTTTTGCCTTGAGTATACCAACGTGATGCTCGGTTGCTTTATTAACCTGAGTTTTACGTATTTCTTCTTCAATTGATTTTATTTTTTCCGGAATTCCCATTGTTCAATTTAAGAAGTGAAAAATGAAATAAAAAGGTGTAAAATCAACTAGTTATTAATTAGTTATTGTTTGTTGACTAGTTATATGTCAAAAGTATTACATGTAAATCAAAGTAGTTTTAATGAAGAAGTGTTAAATTCTCAAATCCCTGTTTTTGTAGATTTCTGGGCAGAATGGTGCGGTCCGTGTCGCGCAATAGCTCCTGTTTTAGAAAATTTGGCTAAAGATTTTGATGGTAAGGTAAAGATTGTAAAAATAAACGTCGATAAGGAAACAGAGCTTGCCAACAAATACAATGTAAGCGCCATACCCAGTCTGATTATCGTGAAGAATGGAAAGGAAATCGACAGAATAGTCGGTGGCGCAACCAAAGAAGTCTATGCCGAGAGAATAAATAAGGTAATTTGATTTCTTTAGACATCATCAAACTTTACATTCTATTTTACGGATACAACAATACATGACAAAGTTTTGTCTGGAAATCGGCGTTCCTTTAAAGTCATTGAAAAATGTTGTAACAAAAGCCGAAGAGTTGGAATTTGATGCTGTTTTCTATGGAGATTCTTTGGGAAGATATCAACTGGAATGCTGGACAGCGCTTGCAATAATATCCTCGTATACAAAATCAATACGTCTAGGGCCTGCAGTTACCTTTCCATTGATACGACATCCATCCATTCTGGCAAGAACCGCTGCAACTATAGATCAGTTTTCAAACGGTCGTCTAGAATTCAGGGTAGGCTTGGGAGGAAAGACGATGAAAGCGGATAGCGAAAAATATGGATTCGTGTTTCGAAAATACAGTGAGAGAGTGAAAATTTTGGACGAAAGTTTGCAAATCATAAAGGGCTTGTGGACAAATAATGAAATAAATTTTGATGGAGAGTATTTCAAGTTAAATAATGCGCATCAAGAAATTGTGCCCGTACAGAAAAATGGGCCACCGATTACAATCTCTGGAAAGAGTGATGGCATACTTGAATTATTGGGAAAGCATGGCGATGTTTGGGAGTCTGATGGTAAACATGATTCCGACTATCCAGCACTAGTGAAAAAAGTAGATGGTGTTTGTTCTAAATACAATAAAACAAATATTGACAAATCGATTGAATTGTTTGTTTCGATTGATACGAGGAATAACATTTTAGATGGTTCAAGCAATGGTATTAAAAAAGACTGGAATTTTTTGGTGGGAGATACTGGTGTTGTTTGTGGAAAAATTCAGGAATTGATAGATGTTGGATTCAACAGATATACCATTTATTTTTTCAATAAAAAGGATAACAGATTCGAACAAGATGAAGTAATATTGATAAAACAGATGGAAGTGTTCAAGGATAATGTTATTCCTGGTCTAAAATTTTGAATATTTCTTTAAGATTGGTAATCACATAATCTGGATTGGTTGCAATGATGCTTTCCTGATCTTTTCTGCGAAGTATGAGCGCGGTCTTTGTGGATGCGTTTTTTCCAGCTAGAATGTCATGTGATGTGTCTCCAACCATAATCGAATGTTTTGGATCAATGTTGTGATATTTCAGGGCAAGAATCAACATATCAGGTGCGGGTTTGCCTTTTTCGACGTCATCAGGTCCAACCACTTTGCCAATCAGGTGCTTGATTTTAAATTGCTCAAGCAGTTGCTCGGTTACGTGTCTAGGATTGGACGAAGCAATCATGCATTTAATGTTCTTTTCATTTAGTTTTTCAAGTACCTCGCAAGTTTCTGGGAAAAGAGTATACTGGTTGGAACGTTCCTTCATGAGTTTTTTTTCGATTTGAATAATTTTATCAATATCATAATTGGTCAGAGAAGGATTTATGCTGAAAGTAAAATCTTTGTGAGATTTGCCAAAGTTTTTGATGAATTCGTCATTGTCCATGGTAGTTCCTGCAGATTCAAATGCATCTCTCCAAGATCGCAGATGTGTGTCGAATGTGTCGATTAACGTACCGTCAAAATCAAAGATTATTCCTTTAATTTTCATTAGTGGTGTAGTTAGTTTTTAATTATTTAACATGCGCATGGATCACATGTGCAATTGGTACATTTGCAATTTGGCTTAGAGCAGTTTGGGTCCATAATATGAATGTCTTAAAGTATTATAAATTATTTTTTAATTGAAATATAATGCAATTCTGAAACTCCGTTGACGTTAATCACGGCGCCATAATTCACACTGTTTTCGTCAGTCCAATAGTATATCCTTGTGACATCAAATGACTTCATCCAAGTGTTGATAAAGTCGTCTACAACAGATTGGACTGTTTCTGGATCAGCGTCTTCTTCAAGTTGGAATTCATTGAACTTGAACAGCGACGGGATTTCTTCAGGTTTAACAACTGAGATTCCATTGTCCAAAAATATATGCAAGATTTGTTCATTTACACCTTCTATGATAATGTCTGGCCTGACAATCTCCGGTCTAATCTCCGGTCCGGGTCCGGGTCCAGGTGGTTCAGGATCAGGAAGTCGTTCAACGCTAATCCCACTTAGTTCGAGTAGAAATTGTTCAAACGCCTCTTCTGGTGTATCTCCAAAACCAACATAATATTCTCCGTCGAACGCGGCTCCAATAGCGGCTACAGTCCCCAAATTTGTTACAACACCACCAGCTCCGGCAGTGTAAACAGGAATAAAGTAGACGTCGTGATCGCCCACCCTGTACAATATATTGTCACCTACACGAGGATTCCTTAGCAGTGTCCTTAAAGTGGCGAAATCAGGGTTGCGTTCCAAGGCTTCAAGAATAGCGGTCGGTCCCAAGAGTTTTGTCGTGGCGTTAAGGGGAACCTCATAGAATACCATTCTGCCCAAATTTTCAAAGTCGTTTTGAATAATCATATATCCTGCCAAGTTTTGTCCTGGAGAACCACGTAATTGTAAGGAGAGGAGTCCTAAAAATTCATTTTTGTCAAAACCGGGCGGTTTTGCAAGGATGAAGTATGTATCCAGATTTGGAGGAACTTCGAAGAACTCCCTTGCCTCAATGAATGTTGCCGGGTCGGTTATGTGATAAAAGTTGTACATCTCTACACGATAATTGAAAAGTTCATATGGATACCTTGTCTGTTCTTTAAGCCATTCAGGAATATCACCCTCAATGTAATCGGAATATAGTATTTTGAACAAGTCGCTGTAATAGTCGTCTCCCAATATGTACAGAGAAATATCTCCATCGTAGGTATTGATTAATGAATAGCCTATATGCCTAACGAAAAAGTTTTCGGTGCTCCATGGAACATGAGATGTATCTAGCGCCACTATAAGTGGCATGAGCCAATAAGTTTCCTTGCCATCGGTAACTGGATACATGTCAATAGCTTTTCCATCGATATTGTAGACAAAATAAGGGAATAGTAGCTCCATACGTTCATGTACGTCTTTATATCTCAGTGCATGTATTGTTTCAAAAGGTCTAGCAAGAAGGAAATTCGGTTCGAACAGCCAACTTAATGGAGGAGGAATATCAATACCGCCACTGCCCGAATACATGTAATTGTTTAATTCATCGCTGGTTTGTCGGGCTGAAGGATATGCTGACCATGTTTGGGAGAACAAACCACCTTCGCCATAGTAAATTTTACGTTGGTCGAAAAATTCAGCAGTGTTAACTATCTTTCCGTCATGTCCATCTAGGAGAAGAAAGCCATTCGGTACATGTGTGTATACAAGATGTTGATTGTACCAAACATTCCCTGCTTCAACGGTGTCAGGCAATATTGGTTTCATGGAAGAGCTCCAATATAGCGAACCGTTAAATCTTAGAATATCAGTATCCTGAAAGTCAACGTATGGAATCAGTCCAATTTCAGGTTTTAGTTTTGCGTCAGCGCCTGCAAGATCCCACGTGCGTATTTTATCTAAAAGCTCGGCATGTTCCTCGACATATGGACGTATTTCTTCTTTGGAAAGTGGCGCCAAACTAAAATTATATGGAACCTCATTAATGCCACCAAGATTCGCCAAGTATCGGTTTACGGCAATTTCTTGACTTGTATAGGGTCCATTCCACTCTACTTTTCTGGCATCAGCTATGCTACCTTGAACTGCTATTGCAGAACCAACCAACAAGCCAATTAGAAGCAACGATCCTATACGTATGGAATTAATGCGCGAGGGTTTGAATAGTCGTTTTGTTTTTGACGAGTCCAAATAGGAAAAAATTGAAAATGCAATGCCAGCTGCAAAAAAGCCTCCAATTATAAATTTAGAATTATAATCAATGTATGATGGGAAAAATAAATTAAAACCAGTCCAGAAAAGAAACAGTGCAATTAATGCTTCTATTGTAGATATTGGAAGTTTAAGTTGATTAAGGTCAGGTCCTACTCCAAAGTTCTCATTTCCGCTTCTAATTCCATCACCAATTTCAATAATTGTTGAGGACATTCCTTTTAGAAGTTGGGTAAGCCCTACAAGAATTACTAATCGTGTTCCTAATGAACTTAATAATGGAGTTATTATTAATGTTAAAGCTGGAATCATAGGAATTAGATTTTGTTCTGCATAGGCTGGAGATAATGACGGTGTTACAAATGGGAACATTAACAATTTTGGAACTTGTGATAAACCAGATTGCCAGCCTTGTGAAATTCCCAAAAGGGCCATTCCTACATTGATGTTAAGGAAGAATGTTGAAATGAAAATGAGTTTTGTTAGTTGCCATAATACAAATTTACCTGGAGAAAGTGAAAAAGTACGAAAGTCTTGAATGTTTATTTTTTGGTTATCAACATCGCCGGATTTACGAACGAGTTGCATTATTATATTGAGAATCCACCATGTTATAGATCTTCGATTTTTAAAATCAATTCTGACAAAAGATATGGTTGCTAAAATTGTTCCGCCGATTATTCCAAAATACAAAGGTCGTATGTATATATCACCAAATTCCTTGTAATTGAGCCAAAAATCCAGAATTTGGCCCATAAAAGAGAAAATTATAAGAAGTGATAAAATAATCGGTAAAATCCACAATAATCGACGAGATTCAGGTCTAGGAAGTGAATCAGTATTGAAAGTCATGTAGTTATATGATTATTAGGCTTCATTTAATGGTTGTTATATTATCAAGAATTCATTGTTCAAAATCGATAAGTTTAGTTTGTCCTGTGTTTTTACTAAAATGGAAAACTTTAACGCCAACACGGCGAATTTTTTTTGATTCTTGATTTAGAAAGTTCAAAAATAATTTTTGAGTAGTGTTGATTATAATATCTAAAGAATTATGAGAAATTTCAAAAGTCTTGGTCCTTTGGCAAGTATTCATATCTTCTAATATTGCTGTTATGCCCACCGATTTAAAACTTAGATTTTGTTCTTGGAGTTGTAGATAAACGTCATTGGAGAGGGTTTCTAGGGTTTGTTTAATTATGGTAGAATCTTTTGTATCCTCTTTCAGTGTTAATATTCGTCCTATTTGATCTGCTGGTTTTTCTTTAACGGGTTCATCATCGATTCCAGTGGATGAAAGATGTAAATATATAGCAAATTTATTTCCAAAATGTTTGATTAGGGTATCCAATTCACATTTAGATAGTTGTTCAATAGTTTCTATTTTCAATGTTTTTAGTTTAGAATGAGTTTTTGGACCAACGCCGTATAATGCTTTTACGTTTTGTGGAAAAAGAAATGGTTTAACTTTAGATGGTGGCAAGACTGTCAAGCCATTTGGTTTATTGGAATCAGCTGCCATTTTTGAAATTAATTTATTTGGTCCAATTCCAACAGAGCATATTAGATTTTCTTCTTGTTTGATTTCATTTTTTATTTTAATAGCAATATCCTTTGCGCCTTCGTAATCTCCATTTGTAATGGATGTAACATCAACACATGCTTCGTCTATACTAAGTTGCTCGAATTTAGAACTATATTTACGAATAATATTCATAACTAAATTAGAGATGGATTCGTACAATTCATGATTGGCTGCAATGAATACAGCTTCCTTTCCTGAAAGTAATTGTTTTGCCTGTTTAATTGATATTCCTGATTTTACCCCGTATTTCCTAGCTATGTAATTTGTAGTGGCAACTGCTCCACTGTCTTCAGTTCGGCCTGAATACTGGCAAATTACTATTGATTTGTTTTGAATTGATTGGTCGTGTATTTCCTCAATTTGTGCATAAAAATAATCGAGATCAATGTGAAGCACAATGCGTTCCATTTAATCATATTATGAAATTACAGTTTAAATTAATTCATTAATAATAAAAATTATAATTAATGTCGATGACTCATATCTATAGATGAGTGATGAAGTTTTGAACTGCGATGTGGTTGTTGTGGGTGCAGGTCCTGCAGGAAGTACCGCAGCTTATGAATGTGCAAAAAGTGGATTAAAGGTGTTAATGTTTGAGGAAGACCCCGTTGTAGGTATACCAGTTCAATGTGGTGAGGGTTTAAGTTGTTTTGCATTACAACATCTAAACATAAAACCAGAAGATGAATTCATAGCACAAAATATCAAAACATTGAAAGTAATTTTTGCAAATGGTAATTGGATGGTGGTTCATGATGGAGGTTATGAATTAAATCGTGACAAATTTGATCAGTTTCTTGTAAAAAGGGCTGTAGATGTTGGTTGTGAATTAATGACGTCTGCTAAGGTTGTAGATTTTAATTTGGAAACAAAAATTGTCAAAGTAATTAAAAATAAAAAAATATTTTTTGTAAAAGCTAAAATTGTAATTGGGGCAGATGGTTCTAAATCCAATATAGCCCAGTGGTCAGGACTTGTTACAAAAGAAAAATGGAGGGAGCGTTTAATTCGTGCTTATGAATTGACAATGGAGGGAGTGGATGTCGAGGGATTTGATATGTATTTTGATTTTGATATCGCACCTGAAGGTTATCTTTGGATATTTAAGAAAGGCAAGTCCATTGCAAATGTTGGAATTGCTACGACCGCAACTGATAGTGTAAATCGGCTTGAGCGATTTATCGAACAAAAAAAAATCAATGGAACTGTTTTGTATAAAACGGCTGGAGCAATTCCATATAAAGGGCCTTTAGATAAAACATATGCTGATGGAGTTCTAATTGCAGGAGATGCGGGAGGACATACAAATCCAGTGTTCCTTGGCGGCATTTCAACAGCTATGCAAACAGGCAGGTTAGCAGGAGAAATTGCTTCGGAATCAATCATATCAGGCGATACTTCGTCAAAGTTTTTGTCAAAATATGAAAAATGTTGGAAAAAACTGCCTTTAGCAGATAAATCATTACTAAAAGCCGCGGAAATCATGCATGCGTTTTCTCCAAAAAAATGGGAAAAAATGGGAGAGCTTGTAGGAAAAGTAGATGTAACTAACATTACAACTGCAGGAAAATTAAAAATTATTCTTAAAACTTTATCGCCAAAATATTGGGTGTTGGTACCAGTAATACCTTATATGCCTACAGTGATGAAGGCTTTTGAAATTACAAGAAAATGGGGTTGGTGATTGTGTGGATGAGGGTACTGACCCTCTTCCATAATACAATCTTTGTTGCTGCTAGTAAGTAGAATTTAGATCCAATTCATCTGGTGTAGATGAGGTTGGAGTGGGAGATGGGAATTGCTTCTCATTATCTACTTCAACTACGGCTGCAGCTTCAGCCAATATACTTTCGGTTTCGGGACTTGAAGATTCAATTAATGTTTGTGATCCTCCAAGTTGACCTGCGTCGGAAATTAATCCCGTCATCAATTCACCAATTTTTGACATTTCAGAACTTGCTTCTGGTAGAACTCCTGTCATTGAGGATTTCATTCCTTTAACGACTGAAACAATCGGTGTAATTGAAGCAACTACATCACCAAAGTCTCGAACAGTTCCCATTCTGAGATTGATTTGTTCTAGAACTAATCTCATTTGAGTAACTGACATAATTATTTTTCGAAGTTCTGCTAATTCATTTGCATATGCAGAAGCTCTATCAGTTTCATGTTTTTGTGTTGCGGTTACTATTTTATTGAATAGACCATCGTCTTGACTTTTAAGTCCTAAACATTTTTGATCTAATTTAGATATCATTGCTTGTAGAGAGCGTTGTGTTGATTCTATCTGGTGTTTCATTGGGGGTTGAGAATTAATTTTTCCTTTCATTTTTGAAAGCATTGGTTCTTTTTCTTGTTTATTCCAATTATTATTGAGTATACCCATTTTTATCACTATAAAATCCAAAACCGGAGATAAACAAAGTAGAATTAATAAGGTTGAACAAAAGTGTCAATCATAGTTAATATTTGCTAACCCAGAGTAACATAATCATTGAATTTTTCAGTATTAATTGGCCGATTTCCTTACATATTATAATAATTGTTAAAAATTGATAATTATGAATAGTAAGATGCGTGTTTTGGTTTTCTTGTTTTGTGTTTTTGTAGTTTTTTCTTTTCTTATTTACTATGAAACAGCAGATAATATAAGAAGACAAGATCAAATACGAGAAAAAAATATTGATGTTTCAAACAATAGTTCAAATGAAAATATTGCGGTAAACAATAAATCAAAAAAGAACTATGTAATAATAAACAATTATATCATTAATGTCGAATTAGCTTTAACTAACGAAGATAGACAAAAAGGGCTGATGGGTAGGGAAATTCTTAATGATAACGATGGAATGTTATTTGTTTTTGAAAATGAAGAAAAGCATGAGTTTTGGATGAAAAATATGATAATAAGTTTAGATATAATATGGATTAATTCGTATGGTGAAGTTGTTCATATTGAAAAACAAGTTCCACCATGTGAAGATAATTGTATTATATATTCGCCTTCATTGCCTGCTCAGTATGTACTCGAATTAAATTCTGGCAGTATAGAAAGGCTAAGTATAGAAAACGGAATGAAAATTCAATTAGTTATAAAAAATTAGAAAGTGTTTATTGTAATATTATATAAAAATATTTAACATTTATGTAAACAATTATTATAATTTTTAGAAATTGAAAAATGGATAACAAAGTTTAATTCCTTTATGTTCTTACATTTTCGTATGGTTAGTGTGGGAATAAAAAATTTTAAAAGTACAACTGAAGAAGTTGAATATTTATTAGAAAAATATCCAGATGCAAAGAACAATGATTTTTATCTTCAATGGGTGTGGTTAAAAGAGATAGAGAATTTGAAACTCCCTGAAATGCCATGGAGAAAGTTTGAACAATTAGCTGGAAAAATGGGAAGTATACGACGAGCTAGACAAAAAGTTCAAAGTACGGGAAAATATCTTCCAAGTGATAAAAAGATTTTTGAGAGAAGGAAACGTTGGAGAAATATCAGGCTTCAGGAAAATAAATTAAAAATCGTTAGTTAATAATGTACAATCAAAGTCCTTTTATTTTATTCATCTATAATTACGAATGTGAATAGAAAGGTTATAATTTTAGGTTCAGGACCTGCTGGATTGACTGCGGCCTTGTATACGGCTAGAGCCAATCTAAATCCATTAGTTATAGGCGGGGTAGAATGGGGAGGACAATTGATGTTAACTACTGGTGTTGAGAACTATCCTGGTTTTGTTGAAGGAATTAACGGTCCTGATCTTATGGAAAATTTTCGGAAACAAGCAGAAAGATTCGGTGCGAAAATAATTAATGAAAATGTTACGTCTGTGAATTTTAAGAAAAATCCGTTTCAAGTTTCAACTGCGGAAAATAGCTATAATGCAAATACAATAATAATTGCAACTGGAGCTGATTCCAAATGGTTGGGATTAAGTTCTGAGCAAAAATTAATTGGGAGAGGGATTTCTTCTTGTGCAACGTGTGACGGTTTCTTTTTTAAAAATAAAAACATTGTAGTTGTTGGTGGTGGTGATTCAGCTATGGAAGAATCCTTGTTCCTTACAAAATTTGCAAATAAAGTTACAGTGATACATAGAAGGAATAAATTACGAGCAAGTAAAATTATGCAGGAGCGTGCATTTAAAAATAAAAAAATTGAATTTATTTGGGATAGTGAGATAGTTGATGTGTTTGGTGAAGATTCTGTCACTGGAATTAAAATAAAAAATAATAAAACAAATCAGATTAGTGATATGGAAATTCAGGGATTGTTTGTTGCAATAGGACATAAACCAAATACAGAATTTCTTAGAGGCCAAATTGATCTTGATGGAAAGGGATATGTTATTCACAATGGAATGCGTACAAATATAGATGGTGTTTTTGTAGCTGGTGATGTTTATGATTTTCGTTATAGACAAGCAGTAACTGCAGCAGGACATGGATGTCAAGCAGCTATGGATGTTGAAAAATTTATTGAAAATAATAATTTATAGTGTTAAGAGATAGTATCATAACCAGGAAAATTATAATCTGTGCCAGTGTCTAAATCTATTTGTTCTTTTGGTATTCGTTTATTTTTTTTCATGGATTAATAACACGTTAACAAAAGTTAGT
>Ga0066368_10000271_pt1 | contig 13020 bp, 10 predicted proteins | sample Knorr_S7_td_NADW_FD_71215 | JGI IMG/M metagenome (GOLD analysis project Ga0066368, IMG submission 71215) | Marine microbial communities from Southern Atlantic Ocean transect - Knorr_S7_td_NADW_ad_2505m_LV_A | ecosystem: Environmental > Aquatic > Marine > Oceanic | place: Southern Atlantic ocean... | reverse complement strand
CTCCAGCAATTAACTGAGGAGAAAGAGCCATTATGAATTCACCTCCTCTTGCTGGACCGCCATCATTATTATCAACTTCCTTAGCCTCAAAACTAAATAAATCGCCAACAAGCCCTGCAGCCAATAATTCTATCATCATGGCAATTGCTGATCCTTTGTAGTCACCAAAAGTTAAAAGTACTCCGCCATTAGCTATCGCTGCAGGATCATCAGTTTTTTCACCTTCTTTATTTAATCCTGTACCGTAGGGAACTTTATGACCATCACGTGCCGCTACTTGTACTTCACCCATAGCCATGGTCGATGTAGCCATATCATAAACAACAGGAGTTTTATTTTTTCGTGGCCAAGCAAATGAAATTGGATTTGTTCCAAATAAAGCTTTCTTTGCACCTGCAGGTGCAACACTTGGTTTATATGCTGTACAAGCAATTCCTATTAAATTTTGTTCAGCTAATGCTTCTGTTTCATGCCACAAAGCAGCAAAATGATGTGTATTCGTTATGGTCAATACTCCTACACCATGTTTATTTGTAGTATCAACAAGCGCTGGTATCCCAGCTTTAATAGCAGTTGGTGCAAAACCATAATCCCCGTCAACACGAATAGCATTCTGGGTTAAAAAAATATTTGATGGGCTTGCATTTCCTTTTGCTTTTTTGCTATTCAGTGCAGCAACATAGCCTGGAATACGAAAAAGCCCGTGAGAAATACTTCCATCTCTTTCAGCATGTGTTACAGTTTCAGCTACTGCGTTAGCATTTTCTTCATCACATCCATTAAACTCTAAAACTTTTTTAGATAAATCATAAATTTCTTTTAGTGCTAATTCTGTCAAATTGTCTGTCATAATAAGGATCTAAAAAAATAAATTAGTTAACAACAATCCGATTTCCGAAAGGGTTTTCGTCTTTGAATAATCCAAACTTTTTAATTTCTTCATCTGAAGGAGATTCACAGCTCCATCTTCTGCTAGGAATCAAATTAAATCTTCTCTTTAAATTAGCATGGTGTTCAGCTTTTTTTAATGCTGCAAGAGAAGGATCTATAATTGGCACACCAATTTCTTCTTGGAGAATTCTATAAAAACCAAATTCAGCTGTACAACCTAAAATAATAGATTCGGCATAGTCTTTTTCGACAGCTTTTTTAGATGCATCAATTAACAAATTAACAGTTCTTTGATGATCTACTTGAAAGTCATCTACTCCAAGACCAACATCATAAAAACCAGTAAGCTTTTCACCATACCCATAATCATAAACATTATTTTTCATTTGATTAACCCATTTTCTTCTGCCAACAATTATTCCAAAATTATTTGCTAAACTTAATGCTATCTCAATTGAAGAATGACAAGGTGCAACAACTACCATGTCGCCTGAAACTTCTCTTGCATCGTGCAGAGCTGTGTCATAAAAACAGCCTATTGCTAATGCATCAAATCCCTCTTTTGCTGCACATACTGTTGCATTTATAATGCCTGCGGTTGCCATTGCTTCATAAGATCTAAATTCAACATGAGAAAAACTTCCGTTACTATCTTTTAAAGAAGTTATATGAACTTCAGTTTCTGGATCTTTTGTATCTTTAACCATTTCTTCAAAAAGTCCATCCAAGCTATCTACGCCTACTGGCGAAAGATACATTATTTTTAAGGGCTTATCATTCATGAAATGATTATATGATCATAAATAAAAAAAACAATTAAATTAATATTTTTTTTTTGGGAAAACTAGTTTTATTTATCTTTTAATATTATATAACTTTAATTAAATATTTTAAAAATGAGCAATGAAAAAATTAACAAGTTACAATCTTTTTTAAAAAAAGAAGATTTAGATGCACTAGCTATAGTGCCGGGTTCAAATTTTTTTTATCTTACCGGAGGTAACTTTCATTTATTGGAAAGACCCACTGTGCTATTAATTTCAAAAACTAATAAGCCTATTGCCATTTTACCAGTATTGGAAGTAGATAGTTTTGAAAAATTAAAACTGGATGTAGATATTTTTGAATGGCAAGACAGCGATGGATACCAATCAGCATTTGATAAAGCTTTTCAAAAAATTGGTTCATTACCTACTATAGGTATTGAAGGACAAAGAATGAGAGTTTTTGAATCTCAAGCAATAGAAAAGGCAGCAAATAAAATTAAAATAATAAATGCTCATAAATTAATAAGCAGAATTAGATTAACTAAAGATGTTGAAGAGATTGAAAAACTTAAAAAAGCAATAGATATAGCTGAAAAATCATTAGAAAAAACTCTTCAATATGTTGAAGTTGGTAAAACAGAAATAGAAATTAAAAATTTTCTTATTCAGCAGTTATATAATTATGGAGCAGAAGGTATTGCTTTTGGTCCTATTGTTTTAGCGTCTGATAATTCTGCTCTGCCTCATGGTCATTCACGAAATGATTATAAAATTAAAAAAGGTGATTGCTTACTTTTTGATTTTGGTGCGATAGTTGATGGTTATAATTCAGATATAACAAGAACATTCTTCATAGAATCAGTTTCAGAGGAATATAAAAATATTTATCAAGCAGTATATGATGCGAATGCAATTGGTTTAAAAATATCAAAACCGAAATTATCTCTTCATGAACTTGACGACAATGTCTTAAATTCACTTGCTGATTCTGGATATTCTGATCTTATAGTGCACAAAACTGGACATGGTTTGGGGCTTGATGTTCATGAAGATCCATATGTAATGAGGAATAATCACGAATTACTAGAAGAAGGTATGGTTATTACAATAGAACCAGGTCTTTATAAAAAGGGAAGTCTTGGTATAAGAATAGAGGATGATGTAGTTATTACCAATGATGGCTGTGAGAGTTTAACAACATTTCCTAAACAATTAACGATAATCTAACAGATAAATATTTATTTTTATTTCATAGTTAACTGATGAATAATAAAATATGGTGCCAGTAGTTGTGCAAATGGTTTAATGTTATTCACGCTTTTTTTAGTATAGTATTTTTCTTCATGTAATACGTTTAATGTCCCTAATATTTTTTTATTATTTAATATTGGGATATTAATTATAGATCCGCATCCAAGAGAGTGGATGATTTTATAATCAAAAAATAATTTTTTTATTTCATTGAAATTTGAAGCTAAAAATTCTTTCTTTTCAATTATAACTTTTCTTGTCCAAACATTTTTAGGAATTGGTTTGGTTCCTAAAAGTGGATATATTTTTTTATTATTAGAATAAACTCTCTCAACATATTTTGTTGATCTATCAATAACAGTCAAGGTAAATAATTTATGTCCAATGATATTCTTAATTGCTTTATCTAATTTCTTGTAAAATGCATATGAATCTAAATCTTTTGTATTTGATAAAAGATCTATAATTTTTTTACTACTAAGGTTTAATGGCATCTTCTTCATCTGTGACGGTAGGGATAGCTCTTATTAGTGTTTTAGTATAGGAGCTTGTTGGATTATTAAAAACATTATTAGTAGCTCCAAGTTCTTCAATTTTACCTTTGTTCATTACCACAACTTTATTTGCAATATTCCTCACAACACTTAAATCATGAGTTATAAATATATATGTTAAATTAAATTGTTCTTTTATATCTAAAAGCAAATTTAAAACTTTCGATTGAACAATCACATCAAGCGCAGATGTGGGCTCATCTAAAATTAAAACTTTTGGTTCTGAAGCTAAAGCTCTTGCAATTGCTACTCTCTGTTTTTGTCCTCCTGACAAAGTATCAGGATATCGATGCATATATTCAGCTTCTAATCCGACATAGGAAAGGAGTTTTTCTACTCTTTCAGAAATTTCATTATTATTAACAATTTTGTGAATTTTTAAAGGTAAAGAAATGGTACTATAAACTGTTTTCTTTGGATTTAATGTGGACATAGGATTTTGTTGAACAAATTGTATGAGTTTTCTTAGCTTTAAATTTCTTTTTGAAAAAAGTTGTTTTTCGTTTAACCATACTTCACCACTATCTTGAATATAAATTCCAAGAATAATATTTGCCAAAGTAGTCTTACCTGAACCAGACTCGCCAACAATTGCAAAACAATCATGTTCTTCAATTAACAAACTAACATCATCTAATGCTTGAACAGTATTATTTTTAATAGTAAATTTTTTTGAAATATTGCTTACTTTAATCATAGTTGTTGTGAATGCGTGTATTTTTCAATTAATGCATAATCAGGAGCATCTTCATCAAACTGTGGTAATCCTTTGCCACTGAGTTTTGGTATAGATTTCAAAAGTGCTTTTGTATAAGGATGACCTGGATTTTTAAAAATCTGAGTTTTTGTTCCTTCTTCTACAATTACCCCTCGATAAATAACATACACTTTTTCAGCAAATTTTCTAACTACCCCCATATTATGAGTTATAAGCAAAACCGCTGTATTTGTTTCCTTTGTGAGATCATTCATTAAATCTAAAGCCTGATTTTGTATAGTCACATCAAGAGCTGTACTTGGCTCATCAGCTAAAAGTAATTCGGGTTTATTTATCATTGCCATTGTAATCACAACTCTCTGAGCTAAACCTCCACTTAATTGAAAAGGATAAGATTCTAGGATCCTTTCAGGATCTGTAATTGAAACCTTTTTCAAAGCATTGCAAGCTCTGATAAAAGAATCTTTTTTTGACATTTTTTTATTATTTAAATTAACTTCATAAAATTGATCTTTAATTTTAAAAACTGGGTTAAGAGCAGCTATAGGATCTTGAAAAATAATTGAAATGTTTTTTCCTCTAATTTTTTTAAATTCATTTTGAGAAAAATGTAAAATATTTCTATCATTGAATAATATTTTTCCCTTTTTAGTAACATTTTTCTGATTTAGTAATCCTAAAATTAGTTTTGTAGTAACAGATTTCCCAGAACCAGATTCACCAACTAAAGCAACTTTTTCTCCCTTAGATAATTCTAAATTAATTTTTTTTAATACATTAAAAACTCCTTCATACATCTTGAAAGATAATTCTAAATTTTCTATTTTTAGCAATTTATTAGACATCGACATCAAACATATCCTTAAGACCATCTCCTACTAAATTAAAACCAAGTACAACTATTAAAATAGCAAAACCTGGGAACAACGAAAACCACCATATATCTGGAAGTACAGAAGCACCTTTTGCAACCATGGTACCAAGGTCGGGTGTAGGTGGTTGCGCTCCTAAGCCTAAAAAACTTAATGATGAGCCAACTAAAATTACAAAACCAAGATCTAAAGTTATTTTCGTTAGAAGAGAAGGAAGACAATTAGGTAGTATTTCTTGAAACATAATATGTAATTTAGATGCACCCATTATTTCAGCGGCAGTAATATAGCCTTCTGTCTTTATGGATCTTGTTATATTATATATAAGTCTTGTATACCAAGGCCACCAAGCCATAGAAACAGCCATCATTGTGTACAATAAATTTGGTCTATCTAAAAGACCGATAATTGATAAAGCTAAAACAAGAGCTGGAATTGCTAAAAAAATATCTGTAATTCTCATTAATACAAGTTCTGTTTTTTTACCAATATACCCAGCACACAATCCCATAGCTACACCGATGGGAACTGCAATAGATAAAACAACAACGCCTAAGATTAATGATATTCTATAACCAAAAATAACTCTGGTGAATATATCTCTTCCGATATTATCAGTTCCAAAAATATTTTTCCAACTTGGAGGTTTAGACTTGTTTGCAAAATCGGTAAAAGGACCAACATGTTCTGGAAATGGAGTAATGTAAGGAGCAAATAATGTAAGCAATACAACAAATGTAACTATAACTAAACCAATTACAGAAAGAGGATTTCGACTAAACTTATAATAAGATTTTGTTTTAAATATATTCATACTCAATCTTTTAAAGTTATTCTTGGGTTTAGTAACAAAACTATAAAATCTACAACCATATTAATTACAAGATAAAAAGTTGTAATAATAAGAGCAGTTGCAACAATCCCATTAAGGTCTTTGGCAAGAATTACTTCTACTCCATATTTAGCCATTCCTGGCCAAACAAAAACAGTTTCTACTAAAAAAGCATTGCCTAACATTAAAGCAAAATCTAAACCGATAATTGTTACAGTTGGTATAGATGCTGGTTTTAATGCATATTTAGTTGCTATTTTAAATTCACTAAATGCATATGATCTAGCAAATTCTATATATTGTTTGTCATAGATATCACTAAGATTAGTGCGAGTTAACCTTGCAACGTTACCAATAGCAGGCATAGCGATTGCTAACCCTGGTAAAATTAAATGTGAAAATGCATCTCTAAAAACTTTAAAATTACCCTCTAATAAAGAATCTATTAATAAAAGACCTGTTACTATTTTAGGAGGATCTAATGCTTCATCCATTCTTTCAGCAACAGGAAATATTGGTATTAAAAAAGCAAAGAATAACATTAAAATTATTGCCCAAAGAAAACTTGGTGTGACAACACCCAAAAGCGAAAAGATTCTTGCGATATGATCTATAAAAGTATCTTTATACTTGCCTGATAAAATTCCTAAAGGCATTCCTATTAATATCATTAAAGTAACAGACATAAGTACTAACTCAAATGTAGCAGGGAAATAACTAATGATATCAACTAATACAGGTCTTTTAGTATAAGTTGATATTCCTAGGTCGCCTTGAAATAAGTTTGTTATAAAAATTTTATATTGAATAAATATTGATTCATTTAAATGGAGTGCTACTCTATACTGTTCTACCATTTCTTGTGTAGCAAAAGGACCAAGAGCAATTCTTGCTGGATCTCCAGGTATTAACCTAGCAAGACAAAAAATTACAATTGAAGCCCCAAAGAATACAATTATTGATATAAAAGTCCTTCTTAAAAAATATTGGGTAGCAGACAAAACAAGTAAACCAAGATTTATAGAATTAAATTAAAGGCCGGTTAATCCGGCCTTTAAATATAAAAAAATTAATTAACTTCAAGCTCTCTGAAAGATAGGTTTCTGCCCATAGTTCCATATCCTGTTAGTGTGCGTATCGTTGCATCATTGGATACAGCTGTATTTATAGGTTGCATACCCACAAAATCAGTAATGAAAAGAGTAATTGCATTATCAATAATCAACTGATTTGCTGCTTGATAAATTGCGACTCTTTTACTTTCATCAGTTTCAGCTCTACCTTTGTCTAAAAGAGAATCTAGCTCAGCATCATTTGCCCATTCTGCTGACATCCAAGTACCACCTCTAGATGAGTGCCACTGTGCATACAATAAACCATCAGGATCAGGAAAATTTGCTACAACAGAAACAACAGTTGCATGCGGTGTATTTTCCCAACTTGCAACCTGATCTGAAAACTTAGCCCAAGGAAGACCTGTTACTGTTGCATCAAATCCTAACTCAATTGCGTTAACTTGCAATTGTAAAGCCCAAGGTTCTTCATAAGGAACTTCTGCAATCCAAGCTAAATCAAGAGTAAAATCTCCAGGATTATACTTACATTTTGCAAGTTCCTCAAAAGCTCTATCAATATCTCTTTCAATAGCTGGTTTATTAGGATCATATCCTAGCAAACCAGGAATTAATGGACCACTAGATTTTTTACCTGCAATTAAAGTGTCTGTGACAGCAAATGATTGTTCAAGAGCATCATAATCGTAGGCTAACTGAATAGCTCTTCTACAATGCACATCATCAAAAGGAGCTTTTCTATTATTAAGTTTGTTCATCCAAGCTCCAGGTCTAGGAATTGGAACTATATCAACGTTTGGCTCTTTTTCCAAAGCAGCTACAACTTCATTTGGTAACCACATGCTAGAAATCTCATGCTCATTTCTTACCATGAGAGCTTTAATTGTAGCAGCTTCAACACTATATTTAATAATTACTTCATCAGGTGCTTTAGAATTATGACCTTGAAAATAATCATTATTTTTAGCTAAAACTGTTTTGACATTTGGATCATGATTAACAATCTTATATGCACCAGTTCCTGCTGAAGCAGTTAAAAGATATGCTTCTCCATAATCGCCATTATCTCCATAATTACCCGAAGCTGTATTAGCTAAAATAGTATCTTTATCAACTATTCCAAGTCTAATTAAGCTAGCTACTAGAGGCGCATAAGGCTCTGATGTAGTGATTTGTACTGTTTTAGAATCTAAGGCTTTAACTTCAGTAACGTTTCCAAATAAAAATGAGAAACCTTGTCCCATATCCATTAAACGATTATAAGAAAAAACGACATCATCAGCGCTAAGTGTATTTCCACTATGAAATTTAACACCATCTCTTAAAGTTATATTTAATGTAGTAGCATCAGCGTATTCCCAACCGCTTGCAAGAAGTGGTGTTATACCTCCGCCCTCAAAGATTGCTGTTTCATCAACTAAAGCATCATAAATATTAAACATAAGTACTGAATCAACATAATCTGTTGCTTTAGCAGGATCTGCTTCTCCAATTGCCGCTTCATCAGTTCTTAATACTGTTTTTGCATTAACTGTATTTATAGAAAACGTAGTAACTAATATTAAAGTTATTAGTTTAATCAAAAAACTAATTTTCATATTTCCCCCTTGCTAATTGATATGAAATAGTATCTCATATTATGAATAATTAAATAAAAATATTAATAATAAATTAAACAAGTTTGCGACAATTATCAGTTAGTATAATTTTTTTAATTTTATTGAAAGAAACTATAAAAAAAATATTAACAATATTTAACTAAATTTATAATTTTTGAAGTTATCTTCAACATATTTGACTGATAAATATTCCTGTTTTAAGTCGTTTTCTATTGAAGAATGCTTTCGATTTTTTGGATTTCCATAACCTCCGCCACCGCCAGTCATAAAAGTAATTTTATCACCTTTATTAAGTTTGTGTCCGGATTTTTTTGGCATATAAAATTTTACTCCATTTTTAGGATTTATTTCTACATTATTAGATCTAGCTGAAGTACCACCTTTAATTCCCCATGGTGGAAATTTTGTTCTTTCAACAACAGTTGTAATAAAAGTGTCTTCAAGCATTTCAAATTCAAGATCTAAACCTAAACCTCCTCTAAACTCACCTGCTCCACAAGAATCTTTTACTAATTCTATTTTTTTAACTAGCCAAGGATTTCTTGACTCCCAAATTTCTGTAGGTGAAACTCTTGTTCCCGCTGAATTATGATGCATCGAAGTTATGCCGTCACCTTTGTAAAAACCTCCCTGTCCAACAGGATGGGGCGCACCATCTGCCCATGGTTCACCACTTTTTTTTCTTATTCCCCACCATACTGCAGCAGCTAAACATCCTCCACTACTTGCAGGAAAAGCTTCAGGAAGTTTTTCTGATAAGATTTTATATATTAATTCAATAACTTGTAATCCTGGCCATCCATTTAAAAAACATGGCGCTGGAGAAACTGGATGAAACATAGATCCTTTTCTAGTTTTTATTATTAGAGGTCTAAAAAATCCCTCATTAGGTTGTTCCCCATTTCCTGCCATCATGCTAAAAGCAACTCTAGCTTTTGAAACAGTTGAAGGTAATGGAGAATTTATAGGTCCATTTTGTTGATCTGGAGCTTCAGAATAATCAAGAATTAGATCAGAACCTTTAACTTCAATAGATAATTTAAACTGTACAACACCTTCATCAACTCCGTTACTATCCATTTGTCCATATCCAGTGTAAATACCATCTGGAATTTTACTTAAACTTTTTCTTACAAGCTTTTCACCACGATCATATATGTTAAGAACTGAATCATAAAAAAGACTATATCCAAATTTTTTAACTATTCTTTTTAGGGCTTTTGCACCTGCCATCACTCCATTTAGTTGAGCATTTAAATCTCCAATAATAGCTTTTGGAAACCTGGTATTTGCAACTATTAATTTATAAATATCTTCAACCATTTTACCTTTGTTATATAATTTTAATCCTGGATAAATAGTTCCTTCTTGGAATACATCAACTGTATCAGTAGAATAAGGCTCTTTACCTCCAGTGTCTAACCAATGCGCTTTAATTGCAGTGTAACCAATAAGTTTTTTTTCTAAATAAACAGGTTTAACTATGGCTACATCTTGTGAATGAGAACCTGAACCATAAGGATTATTATAAATTATAATATCGCCATCAAATAAATTTTTTTCACCTCCTACTTCTTTAACTGCCTGTTCAACACAAAAACTCAAAGTTCCCATAAAACCTGGTAAACTAGGAGATTGTGCTAGCATGCAATAATTTGTGTCGTAAATAGCACTTGCAAAGTCTAGTACTTCATAAATGATAGGTGAAAAAGAACATCTTACTAATGTTCTTTTCATTTGCTCAGCAGCTGAGTTTAAACTGTTCCTAATTATTTCTGTTGTGATTGGGTCAACATTATTATTAGTAGTTTTTTTTAATACTTTTGATCTGAATATATTAATTGTCATTTTTAATTCTTTAATATCAAAAATAGTTGAATTATATAATTCATCTGATAGCTAGAATCAAAACAATTATTTTTATTCATATTTTTTATGGCTTCGAGAATTGGTGTTGATATAGGTGGAACTTTTACCGACTTTATTGTTTATGATGAATCGGGAAATAGAGTAATAATTGATAAAATTCCAACAACCCCTCAATCTCCTGAGAAGGCTGTAGTTGAAGTGATTAAAAGAAATTTAACTCGAGAAGAACTAGAGAAAATTGATTTTTTTCTACATGGAACAACCGTAGGTTTAAATTCACTACTTGAAAGAAAAGGTTCAAAAGTAGGTCTTTTATGTACAAAAGGTTTTAGAGATATATTGGAAATCAGAAGAGGTGATAGGGATGAAATGTATAATTTGTTTTGGCAACCAGCACCCCCTCTTGTTCCGCGCTTTTTAAGATTGGAAATTGAAGAACGACTATATGCTAATGGGAATGTTTATCAAAAAATTAATGTTAATCAAATAAAAAATGCCTGCAATAAATTTATAGAGGAAGGGGTTAATAGTGTAGCAATAGCTTTTATTAATTCTTACACAAACAAAGATCATGAAATACTTGCAAGTAAAATATTAAAAGAATCAGGATACAAAGGTTCAATATCTTTATCTTCGATGGTTTCTGGCGAATATAGAGAATATGAAAGAACTACTACAACAGTTATAGATGCATTTGTAAAAGCTAGAATGTCAAATTATTTAAATTCTTTAAAGCAAAATTTAAATGATCTTGGATACAATGGTGCTTTTTTAGTAACCCGTTCTGGAAGTGGATCTATGACCTTTGATGAAGCAGAGGATCGCCCGTTTGAAACCATTATGTCTGGACCTGTTGCTGGAGCTGAAGGGGCAGGAGAATTATCAAGAAAGTTAAATAATACTAATATGGTTTCTGCAGATGTTGGAGGAACAAGCTTTGATACATGTTTAATAATTAACGGAAGACCTCAAATTCAATTTGAAGGAAAGATAGTAGGCTTGCCGGTACAATCTCCTTGGGTTGATGTAAGGTCAATTGGAGCTGGGGGAGGCTCAATAGCATATTTAGATGATGGAGGTCTAATTCGTTCAGGACCACAAAGTTCAGGAGCCGTTCCCGGTCCAGCATGTTATGGAAGAAATGGAAAACACCCAACTACAACTGATGCAGCATTTTTTTTAGGGATGCTTGGAGAAGGTAAACTTGCCTCTGGATTACAACTTAACAAATCTCTAGCTGAAGAAGCATTAAATTCTGTAGGAGGAAAAATTAATTTGTCCGCCTATGAAACTGCAAAGGGAATATTAAAAATAAGCAGTGCAAACATGGCCGATGCCATCAGAGAAATTACCATAGAACAAGGAATTGATCCTAGAGAATTAAAATTATTGGCATTTGGGGGTGCAGGACCACTAATGTCAAATTTAATTTCTCAAGAACTTGATATTAAAGAAATTATTGTTCCTCCTTATGCAGGAAATTTTTCAGCATGGGGCTTATTAGGTGCAGACTTATTGCAGATGAATGCAAGAACAAAAATTCTTCGTCTATCAGACGAAGCAATAAAAGAATGCAATGTTATACTTGATGAATTGTTTATAGAATTGCAAAAAAGACAAAAAATTGATTTTGATGTCTCTAGTCAATTAAAAGAAATAGCACTTGATATGCGCTGGATGGGGCAAGAACATACAATTACCTTAAAGCTTGATAATGAAAAAAATGGAAAAATTACTTTAAGTTCAGATGAATTAAAAGATCTTTTTATGCAGGAATATCTTCGTACATTTGGTAGTAAGTTAGACACGTTTGTTGAAATTGTCTCTACTAGAGCTTCTTTGAGAGTTCCTCTTCCTAGAAAATCTGTAACTGGAAATATTAGAGAAGAAGACATTGAAATAAGTAATAATAAAATTCAATGTTATTCATTTAATAAAGATGAAATTATTGATTTTGAAATAATTTCTAGATCAAATATTAATTCAAAGTTATCTGGTCCTAAAATAATAGTTGAAAGTACTGCAATTACATATGTTGATGTTAATTATGAAGTAAGTAATGATTCAGATCATAATTTGTTAATCATAAATAAGGAAATGAAATAAATTATGGACAATAATTTGCATCATTATAAATGCGGTATTGACAGAAAAGCTGATAAGAGTGAGGTAGATCCTGTTACCACTCAAATTATTCGTAATTCTTTAAATTCTGCTGCTGAGCAAATGAAAAGAGCTTTATGCAGAACAGCAATGTCACCAGTAATTTATGAAGTTTTAGATTTTGCAGGAGCTATTTATGACAATCATTTAAGGCTTCTTTCTCAGGCCCCTAGTTTACCTTTATTTATGGGTACTTTAAACTTTTGTATTGAAGAAGCAGTAAAGGGGGTAGGTGGTGAAAAAAATTTGAATGAAGGGGATATAATTATTTATAATTCTCCTTACGGCACTGGTTCCCATCCTCAAGATGCTGCTTTAGTAGCTCCAGTGTTTTTTGAAAATGAATTAATTGCATATACCGTTATAAAAGCACATTGGTTAGATATAGCTGGAAAAGAACCATACTCAACA
>Ga0066368_10000267_pt1 | contig 13057 bp, 13 predicted proteins | sample Knorr_S7_td_NADW_FD_71215 | JGI IMG/M metagenome (GOLD analysis project Ga0066368, IMG submission 71215) | Marine microbial communities from Southern Atlantic Ocean transect - Knorr_S7_td_NADW_ad_2505m_LV_A | ecosystem: Environmental > Aquatic > Marine > Oceanic | place: Southern Atlantic ocean... | reverse complement strand
GATTACCGATGTTATGAATCGCATTCGGCACCCATTTAACGTTAATTCCATTGCGTTGGCCGCTGCTGTGGGGGCACTCGATGACCAGGAGTTTGTCGAGACCAGTCGGATGCTTAACCGAGAGCAAATGGCAGAGCTGTGTGACGGGTTCAGTCGCCTAGGATTAGAGTGGATTCCATCTGTGGGGAATTTTGTCACGGTGGATGTGGGGCAACCCGCCGCGGATATATTTCATAAGATGTTGTTGCAGGGGGTTATCGTCCGGCCTGTTGCCAACTACGGAATGCCTAATCATCTGCGGTTTACGGTAGGGCTAGCTTTCGAAAACGAAAAAGCCTTGCGTGCGCTTGAGCAGGCGCTGTGCAGGTGATGGCAGAGAAACCTTTTCTGGATGATTCTCAGGTATTACCGCGACTAGCACGAATTACAATCATTGGGGTCGGGATGATTGGCGGCTCATTTGCTCTTTCCCTCAAAGGTAAGGGGGTGGTCGATGAAGTAGTGGGTTATGGCCGCAGTCGAGAACGCCTAGAGACAGCACAGAATTTAGGTGTGATTGACCGATTCAGTTGCGATCTTACTGAAGCAGTGGCCGGGGCTGATCTGATCTTTCTCGCGGCGCCAATTGATGCTTCTAAGAGCCTTCTTAAGGCACTCGTGTCGCTGGTGGGGCCGGAGGTGATTATCACGGACGCCGGCAGTGTGAAACAGGAAATCATCGCGGCCGCACGGCAGTCTCTTGAAGAGCACTTTCCAATGTTTATACCGGGGCACCCGATTGCCGGTAAAGAAAAAACTGGTGTGACCGCGGCAGATGGAGCTTTGTTTGTTGATCATCGAGTTGTTTTGACACCGGTGGAAGAAACCAATCGTCATGCGACTCAACGAGTGCGTCGTCTATGGGAGATTGCGGGTGCTGATGTGGTTGAGATGGATGCAGTGGAGCATGATCGGTTGCTCGCCATGACCAGCCACTTGCCGCATGCGGTGGCGTTTGCGCTGGTTGCACTCTTGGGTGAACAACAAAATGCAGAGGAATTTTTCCCACTGGCAGCGGGGGGGTTCTATGACCTCACTCGGATTGCATCCAGTGATCCTGTGATGTGGCGGGATATTTTCTTGAATAACAGGGAGCCGGTACTCGCGGGTATTGACGGTTACATCACTGTTTTTGAGCGTATCAGAGAGTTGATCCGATCGGGAAACGGGACAGAATTGGAAACGATTTTTGAGCACGCCCGAGAAACGCGGGCCAGGATTCGAACGGGGCGGGTTGTTTAAAGACCCCACGATTGGTGTTGGCATGAATTTTCTAGTCACACCTGGTGGCTCTCTACGCGGTGAAGTGGAGGTGCCGGGTGACAAGTCAATAAGTCATCGAGCATTGATTCTGAGTGCGCTCGCGGAGGGGCCATCGGAGGTCACCGGGCTGCTGGAAGGTGATGATGTGCTGGCTACTGCTAGTGCGTTAAGGCAGGTGGGTGTCAAAATTGACATGATCGAAGGCCAGCGGTGCCGCGTGCAAGGATTGGGACTTACTGGCTTAACCGCTCCTGACGCGCCGCTTGACCTTGGCAATTCCGGTACCGGGTTTCGGTTGCTGAGCGCGGTGTTGGCTGGGCAGACATTTGCGTCGGTATTAACTGGAGATCATTCCTTACGTAAACGCCCGATGAAACGCATCATTGATCCGCTGATGCTCATGGGGGCAACGATTCACTCGAGCGAGGGGGGCTATCCTCCGCTTAAGATTTATGGGCACTACCCGTTAAGCTCGATAGAGTATGAATTGCCTATAGCTAGTGCACAGACCAAGTCAGCGGTGTTATTGGCAGCTCTTAATGCGAATGGTGTGACCCGTGTACGTGAGCCGTCACAGACACGCGACCATACTGAAAACATGTTGACTGGGTTTGGGTGTCCCGTTGAGGTGAGCGGCGGTGTCATATCACTTTGTGGAGGAGCTCGTTTAAGTGGGCGGACATTTTCAATCCCCCGCGATTTCTCGTCAGCTGCCTTCTTTCTTGTTGGCGCGCTGATTGGGTCTGAATCGGAGTTGACCTTGCCGAGTGTTGGAATTAATCCAACTCGAACAGGGGCGTTGGACATATTGCGCTTGATGGGAGCCGATATTCAAATCATGAACCATCGAAACGTAGCGGGGGAGCCGATCGCTGATCTCAAGGTATGCGCGTGCAGACTCAGGGGGATTGATGTCCCCAGCACTTTGGTCGCTTTAGCGATTGATGAATTTCCGGCATTGGCAATCGCAGCCGCGTGCGCCGATGGGAAAACATCGATCACCGGGGTGGGCGAGCTCAGGGTTAAGGAGAGTGATCGCATCCGCTCTATTGTGGACGGGTTACGAGCGTTGACTATTGATGTAGAGGAATATCCTGATGGCATGACAATCACTGGCGGTCGATTTTCTGGTGGAAAAGTCGATAGTTGTGGCGATCATCGTATCGCAATGGCATTTGCGCTGGCGGGCAGTGTCAGCCGAGGACCAGTCCGAGTGATGGATTGCGGGTTGGTGCAAACCTCCTTTCCCGAGTTTAGCGACGTGGCGCGCAAGGCGGGTTTGCGTCTTGAAGTAGAGCCGCGGTCGTGAGTGACCTGTCGGCCCCGGTTTTGACCTTGGACGGCCCCAGCGCGACGGGCAAGGGAACTGTCGCGGCACAAGTCGCTAAGGACTGCGGCTGGAGTTTGCTCGATAGTGGTGCGCTGTACCGCGCATTTGCCTATATCGCGGACCAAAAAGGCGTTGCGGTGCACGATGATGCGGCGATACGTTTGTTGGGAAATGAGTTGGATTTAAAGTGTTCTTTGGGGCCAGGAGGCGCGGCCGTGATTTTATGGGGTGATGTCACTTTGTCTGATCAGATCCGCACTGAGTCGGTGGCACAGCGGGCCTCGTATTACGCCGAACGCCCTTCCGTGCGGGAGGCGCTCCTTCAACAGCAGCGTTCCAATCGGCGCCTACCGGGACTTGTGGCGGATGGTCGTGACATGGGCACTCGGGTATTTCCCGATGCTAAAGTTAAAATCTTTTTGACTGCGGCGCCAGAGGTCCGTGCGAGAAGACGCTATAACCAGTTGAACGAAAAGGGAATTAATGCTAGCCTCGTTGCAGTCGAAGAGGCGATGCGGGCGCGAGACCAACGCGATGAACAACGAGAGATTGCGCCCATGAAAGCGGCCGCCGATGCTGTGGTGATCGATACCACGCAACTAGGAATTTTGGAGGTAGTAACCAAAGTGAAAGCGTTACTGTTGTGTCCTTGACACGCTCAAAGGATCGCATCAGTTATTCGTGAGGAAGGTGCACAAAAAACACGTGACCTAGGTTTATTAAAAGGCAGCCGCTACGCGAAGTATTTCTTTCGTGGGCGGTATTTGTTGGACCTTTTGACAACCAATGGGCACCCCATTAACCCTTAATTGTTCAACGGCAGTCGCCGTTCTTAAATTCACACCATGTCAGAAAATTTCGCACAACTCTTAGAAGAATCCCTTAGTCACTCGGTCATGAAGCCTGGTGCGGTTATCGAAGCAGAAGTGGTCGATATCTCAGCAGACTTTGTTATTGTAAATGCGGGACTTAAGTCCGAGGCCGAAATCCCAGTCAATCAATTTAAGGATGGAGCTGGCAATCTAGATATAGCGGTCGGTGACAAAGTTGAAGTAGCCATTGAAGTTGTTGAGGACGGATTTGGCAACACGCGGTTATCGCGCGAGCGTGCCCGCCGAGCCCGGTCTTGGGAGATGCTGGAAAAAGCATTTGAAGAACAGTCGATTGTTACCGGGAATATGACAGGCACGGTCAAAGGGGGATTCACCGTAGCGATCGAGGGGGTCAGGGCATTTCTGCCTGGCTCGTTGGTTGACATCCGGCCGATCTCAGACATGGCTTATCTCGAAAATAAAGAACTCGAATTCAAGGTGATTAAACTTGATCAGGTAAGAAATAACGTGGTGGTGTCCCGCAGGGCGGTGGTTGAGAAAGAAATGGAAGCCGAGCGCAAACAGTTGCTCGAGAATATCGAGGAGGGTCAGGTTATTCGCGGTGTGGTTAAGAATCTCACGGACTACGGTGCATTTGTGAATCTTGGTGGACTCGATGGATTACTTCATATCACTGATATTTCATGGAAACGCGTCAAACATCCTTCCGAAGTGGTCAATGTTGGCGACGAGGTGGATGTGCGAGTGTTGAAGTTCGATCGGGGACGCAATCGTGTTTCATTGGGAATGAAACAGCTGGGCGATGATCCATGGACGGATATCAGTCGCCGTTATCCGGAGAGTAGTCGATTGTTTGGAAAGGTTACCAATGTTACTGACTATGGTGCGTTTGTGGAGCTTGAAGAAGGAATTGAAGGATTGGTTCATGTCTCAGAAATGGATTGGACCAATCGAAATGTGCATCCAAACAAGGTGTGCCACGTCGGTGATGAGATCGAGGTCATGGTGCTGGACGTTGATTCCGATCGCCGTCGAGTGTCGCTCGGTATTAAGCAATGCAAGGCCAATCCATGGGAAGAATTTGCAGCTATACACAAGAAAGGTGACCAAATCACTGGACAGATCAAGTCAATTACCGATTTTGGCGTGTTCATAGGCCTCGATGGTGGAATTGATGGATTGATCCACCTGAGCGATTTATCATGGGATGAGACAGGCGAGGATGTTGCCAGAAATCACAACAAGGGTGATGAAGTCACGGCTGTGGTCCTCGCCGTTGACGCGGATAGAGAACGCATCTCTCTTGGGTTGAAGCAGTCACAGTCTGATCCGTTTCTAACATTCGTCTCGGAAAATCCAAAGGGTTCGCTCGTGAAAGGTACGGTCGAGAGCGTTGACGCGAAGGCGGCAACGATTAAATTGGCCGATGGTGTGGAAGGCATGTTGCGGGCGACAGAACTTTCGCGCAATTACGTTGAAGACGCGCGAATGTCGCTTAACGAAGGGGATGCTGTCGAGGTCAAAGTGACAAGCATCGAACGAAAAGACAGGCGGATAACGCTCTCGATAAAAGCCATGGAGCTTGATCGTGAGAGTCAGGCGGTTAAGGGTTACGGGACCCAGGCTATTGGAACGACGTCTCTCGGGGATAAGTTAAAGGAACAGTTGGATAAATCCCCCGAGGCAAGTTGAGGCAGTTTGCATTATGGACGACACGGATAACACTGGTCGGTCAACAATTACAAAGTCTGAACTGATTGAGCAGTTGACGATTGATCAGTTGCATCTGGATCCGCAAGATGTTCAAGTTTCAGTCGACGCACTTCTCGATCGAATCAGTCGTTCGTTGATTAACGGTGAACGTATTGAGATTCGTGGATTTGGCAGTATTAGTCTGAGGTACCGTGAGCCGCGGTTGGGGCGGAATCCCAAAACCGGTGAACCGGTGTCCGTTCCTGGTAAGTACGTCCCCCATTTCAAGCCGGGGCGGTTTCTACGAGAGCGGGTTAATCGCCTGCTTGGTGTGACGGGCGACACAACAGATATTGATTAGGGTTATCGTCGACCACGCCCGCATCACCGCGCACGCATTGCGCCCGCTGTGCTGTGTCCAGGGTCGGCGTCGGTTAGTTAGCGAGCCAGTCAGGCTAAGGGCGCGGTGTTGAGTTGTCGCAGCGTGAGGCAAGATGAAACGACTTTTCCTTATCCTCGTTACGTTTCTGGTAGCTCTATTGGGCCTGACGTTCGCAGTACATAATCCGCAACAGGTTGAGGTCCACTACTACTTTGACTGGATCTGGCGGGGTTCACTTGCTTTATTGTTATTTCTCACGTTAACCGTTGGCTTGTTGATAGGTTGGTTAGCGGGGCGATTAAGGGGTTTTATTCTGAAGAAACAAGCGAATCAGCAGTCGCGAATAGACCGCGATTCGAGAGATACCTCTCTCACGCCACGTAATGTGTCTCGTCACTTGCATGACGTGAACGAATAACAGACATGGATCCAATCTGGTTGATAGTTCTCTTACCGCTCGCTGCTGGATCGGGATGGTATTTCGGACACCGTAAAGTGATTCAGGCAGCGAATCACGAGGCGAGTTTGTTACCGTCTGCCTATTTTCGTGGACTTAATTTTCTACTTAATGAGCAGCATGACAAAGCGCTTGATGTTCTCGTTGGTGCCTTGGAATCCCACGGCGACACCGTTGACGTACAGCTAGCATTGGGCACGCTTTTTCGGCGCAGGGGTGAGTTGGAGCGGGCAACGACCGTTCATCAGAATCTTGTTGCACGAGAAGGTCTTGAGCCCAGTTACCGTTTGCAGGCCCTTTTTGAGTTAGCTCAGGACTACTACAAGGCAGGTCTTCTGGATAGGGCTGAAAACCTTCTGCTTCAGGTTAGGGGCGGACGTGAGATCGAGGAGTCGGCAAACCAACTGTTATTGCAGATTTACGATCAAGAAAAAGAATGGGAACGAGCGTCCAGTATGGCTCGCTCCTTACAGGGTTTCGTCAATAACGGTGCATTAGATGGTGTGATTGCGCAGTATCAATGCGAGGTGGCTGAGGCGGCTATTGCGGCGGGTCGCTACCAGACTGCGCGTTCAAAGGTTGCTGATGCTTTATTGGCCGACCAGGACTGTGTCAGGGCTTTGATCCAGTCTGGACGTTTGGATGCTCTAACCAATGACCACCGGTCTGCATTGGCGATGTGGGAGCGGGTTGTGCAGTCACGGCCTGAATTGCTTGATGAGGTTATCGGGTTGGTCGACCAGAGTTGTACGATGCTTCAAGACAAAACGGCTTACCAGGGTTTTCTCGAACGTTATTTAGATCGGAACCGCACCAGCACTCGTGCACTAATGTCGATGGTCGACTTGTTGTCTTCCTTAGGGAGTGGGAGGGAGGTTTGGCGTTATCTCGAAGATTGGTTCGAGAATAACCCATCGATGGTCGCTTTAGTGTTGCTGTTGCAGCACCGACCTGCGGACGCAGGAAAGTGGTCTACTGGGAGTTCCCAAGTGATTGAACGTATGGCCGGTGAGTTAGTGGACCATGATGATGGTTATGAATGTCGCCAATGTGGATTTCAGGGGCGCGCGATGCACTGGCAATGCCCCGGTTGCCGTCACTGGAACTCGATCCTGCCGAGGCAACTTTCAACCTAAACGCGAATCAAAACTGTGACAAATGGCACTGACGGAAACAGGACGGTGGATGATGATAGTCCGCGCTTGCCCAATGGAATGGTGAGTCAATCGGAAAATCGTTTCCTTTTGAACAATAAGGAGTCCTGTTATGAAAATATTGAAAGGCATGGGTGCCCTGGCTTTGTTGTCGCTGATGTCTCCCGTCTTGTCAGCGGGAGTCAACATCAATACAGCCGATTCAGTGGCACTGGCCGATGGCTTAAAGGGTGTCGGGCCACGACTGGCAGAGTCGATTATTGCTTATCGAGAAGCCAATGGGCGCTATTGGGCTGTCGAGGATCTGGTTCAGGTCAAAGGGATTGGAGTCCGCCTTGTTGATGACAACCGAGATATTATCGAGGTGTGGGTGGAGCCTGAGGAACAAGACATCACCGACTTCTCAGGAGAGGCCATGCCGATTCCGATTCGTGAAATCTACTGATAAACTACGTCTGAAGGAAACGGAAGGGTGCCATGATGGGCACCCTTTTCTTTATGCCTCGATTCACAACATGGGTCTAAGATCAGCTCTTTCAGCCGGGACTCGGGTTCAATGAAGATTGCAATGATTGGAAGCGGTTATGTCGGTCTGGTGACTGGCGCTTGTCTCGCTGAGGTGGGAAATACGGTCGCGTGTGTGGATTCGGACTCAGACAAAGTCAAAGCATTGAATGCGGGCGTAATACCTATATTCGAGCCAGGTCTGGAGAGGATTGTCGCTGCCAATAGGGCAGCCGGGCGCCTATCCTTTACTACCGAGGTACAAGATGCGATTGAGGTAAGCGAAATCATCTTTATTGCTGTGGGCACGCCGGCCGATGAAAGCGGGGCGGCTGACTTACAGTATGTACTGGCCGCCGCGCGTTCAATTGGCGAGGTGATGAGCGAGCCAAAGATAATTGTAACCAAGTCAACGGTGCCGGTAGGAACGGCACATCGCGTGAAACAAGCCATTGCAGATCAATTGGCTTTGCGTAGCCTTGATATTCAATTTTACGTTGCGTCGAATCCAGAATTTCTTAAAGAGGGGTCGGCAGTAGAAGATTTCCTGAAGCCGGATCGAATTGTCATCGGAGTGGAAGATGAAGCTGTCAAAGAGAGGATGAAGGCGCTGTATTCCCCATTTAATAGGAATCGAGATCGCTTGATTGTGATGGATGTTATCTCGGCGGAATTGACTAAATATGCCGCCAACTCCATGCTTGCTACCAAGATTTCTTTCATGAACGAAATGGCGAATATCGCTGAACGAGTGGGTGCGGATATAGAAAATGTTCGCCGAGGTATCGGATCGGATCCCCGCATAGGACACCATTTTATTTATCCAGGATGTGGCTATGGGGGTTCGTGTTTTCCAAAAGATGTTTCGGCGTTGGCCAGTACCGCAAAAATGTTGGGCTATGACACGCCTTTGTTGGATGCGGTCGAGTTGGTGAACAAACGGCAGAAATCAGTGCCGATACGAAAGATCAAACGGCGCTTTGGAGATGACCTGTCCGGGCGGCATTTTGCGATCTGGGGGTTGGCATTTAAACCGAACACCGATGATATGCGCGAAGCACCCAGTATTCTCGCAATCCATGAATTGATAGCGGCAGGTGCCACCATTACCGCGTTTGATCCGGTCGCTCGGGGGACCGCGGAGATTGAATTTAGGGGTCTTGAAGGGCTCAGTTTTTCAGACGATCCGTATGACGTGTTAAGGGGCGCTCATGCATTGATCCTGTTGACGGAGTGGTCCATGTTTCGCAGTCCAGATTTGGCTCGAATGGCCGCCTTGCTGGAAGAGAAGGTGATTATCGATGGGCGCAATGTTTTCGATCCGGACGACATGCGCAGAGACGGTTTTGAGTACTTTGGTATTGGCCGGGGTGAACCCCAGTTCGACCCCGTCAAGCAGTAGGTGCAGGAATTCAGGTTAGATGCGGAAAGACAGATGTTCTTGAACCAACTAGACAAAATACCGAATATCCTTGTGGTCGGGGACTTAATGCTAGACCGCTATTGGTTTGGGGCGGTTGACCGAATTTCGCCCGAGGCGCCCGTGCCCGTCCTCTCGGCAGAAAGGACGGACGTTCGAGCGGGTGGCGCTGCTAACGTCGCAATGAACCTAGCTGAGTTAGGGGCTAATACCAGTTTGTTGTCAGTGATTGGTGACGATGACGCGGGGCGAACTGCGACGGATCTTCTTGGTAGCGCTGGTGTCAATAGGCATTTGCATCTCGATCAGGCGATGAATACGACAGAGAAACTGCGCATCATTTCTCGACAACAGCACTTGTTGCGTGTTGACTTCGAGCAGAATCCAAGCACAGAGGTGTTGGAGCGTTGTGCACTGGACTACCAACAGCTGATTAGCACTGCTGATGTGGTGGTGTTATCAGATTATGGTAAGGGGGGCTTGGCTCCGGTGCAGGCAATGATTGAATTGGCGCGTGGTCGCGGCCTGCCTGTGGTGGTTGATCCCAAAGGGTCAGAGTACGGAAATTATCGTGGCGCAACCGTTGTGACGCCTAATCTGAAGGAATACGAATTGGTGGTGGGGGCGTGGCGATCTGAGGAGGAAATGGGTGAAAAGGCCGCAACACTCTTGGTAGAGCATGATTTGAGCCAGCTCTTGGTGACGCGCGGTGCCGGTGGAATGACTCTGTTCAGGCTTGATGAGGCACCCCTGTCGCTTCCGGCTAGAACACAGGAGGTTTATGACGTTACCGGTGCGGGCGATACCGTTGCTGCTGTCGTTGCTATGGGATTGGCCATGGCCGCGCCATGGTCGGATGTCCTGTCCATTGCCAACGCGGCTGCCGGCGTTGTGGTCGGCAAGTTAGGTACGGCTGTCGCGACGCGTGAAGAAATCAGGACGTTTCTCGGCCGGCTGTAAAAACATGATTATTGTCACGGGTGGCGCAGGATTTATTGGCAGCAATCTCGTGCGCGCACTCAATGAACGGGGTTGTACCGACATTCTACTGGTGGACTGTGTTGAAAATGTTGATCAAATCAGCAACCTGGCAGATCTATCGATTAGTGATTACATGGATAAAGATGAATTCCGACGACAACTGGACCGCTCGATGGGGTTTGGGGCGGTAGAGGGGGTCTACCACCAGGGAGCTTGTTCCGACACAATGGCAACTGATAGTCGCTATATGTTGGAGAATAATTATTCGTTCTCGCGCGATCTCCTTGAGTGGTGTGTCGGTCGTCGGGTACCTTTGATCTACGCGTCGTCGGCAGCTGTTTATGGTAGCGGTGCGGAATTTTCTGAAAATCCCGGAGTCGAGCATCCGATCAATGTTTATGCCTACTCGAAAAGTCTTTTCGATAACTACGTGCGTCGGGCGATGCTTCGTGCACAAAGTCCAATCGTTGGCTTGCGTTATTTCAATGTTTATGGCCCGCGTGAGTCACATAAGGGCCAGATGGCATCGATGGCATGGCACTTCTATCAACAGTTCGTAGAGAATAGGAAGGTGCGTTTGTTTCGCGGAACCGGTGGTTATGGTGATGGCGAGCAATTGAGAGATTTTGTTTCTGTTGACGACGTCGTCAAGGTCAATTTGTTTTTCTCAGATCACACAGAAATGAGTGGTATCTATAACGTGGGAACTGGCCACAGTCGCTCATTTAACGACTTGGCATTGGCTGTGATCAATGGGTTGGCCCAGTTGAACGGGGAACCCGTGGTTGAGCGGCAACAGGCGCTGAGTCAAGGCTGGTTGGAGTATTTCTCAATGCCCGATGCTTTGACATCGCGTTATCAGAGTTTTACCGAGGCAGATATCAGTCGACTTCGAAAGCAAGGATACGCGACACCGTTCTTGACGCTGGAGGAAGGCGTCACAAAGTACGTAACCGAACTGCATTGCCGTGACAGGTCCGTTTTGGAATGAATGACTTGATTAAGACGGGGTGTATCTTAGTGACGGGTGGTGCAGGATTTATTGGGTCTGCGTTTATTCGTCAGTTGCTTGAGTTGACAGATTACCGAGTCATTAATATCGATGCATTAACCTACGCGGGCAATCTGGCGACCGTTTCTGATGTTATGCAAAGCCCACGGCATGAGTTTGTTCACGCGGACATCATCGATGGGCCTCGAATGCGGCAACTATTTGAAAACAACCAGCCGTTGGCATTGGTGCATCTTGCCGCGGAATCGCATGTGGATCGCTCGATTGATGGGCCCGGCGTATTTATTACGTCCAATATTATCGGCACCTACACTTTACTGGAAGAGGCACGTCGTTATGTGACCGAGTCAGTCAGCGAGGCGGCAGCGCAGTTTCGGTTTCATCATGTGTCCACGGATGAAGTGTTCGGATCATTGGGGCGTGACGGGAAGTTCACGGAGGAGTCACCCTATTTGCCCAACTCGCCTTACTCAGCCAGTAAGGCGGCTTCTGACCACTTGGTTCGAGCGTGGGGTGAAACGTTTCGACTGAATACCGTGGTATCGAATTGTTCCAATAATTACGGGCCTTACCAATACCCAGAAAAGTTGATACCCGTGATCGTACAGACTGCGCTAAGAGGAGAGGCAATTCCAGTATACGGAAAGGGGGATAATGTTCGCGATTGGTTGTTCGTTGAAGATCACGCACGGGCATTGGTAGAAATTCTTCAAAATGGAGTGGCCGGGCGAACATATAACGTTGGCGGCAATGCCGAACGATCCAATCTGGAAGTCGTTCAGGAGGTGTGTGCTGTTCTGGACGAAATTCGACCACGACAACAAGGTGGTCGATATGCGGGCCTGATTGAATTTGTCACCGATCGACCGGGGCACGATTACCGGTACGCCATCGATAACTCTAGGATTGTTTCAGAACTCAACTGGAAACCGCTGGAGAGTTTTAGCAGCGGTATTCGAAAGACAGTCACATGGTATGTCGATCAGCAGTCGAATTGGATTAAGACGGTACTTGCCGGTAAGGGAGATGAGGCTCGGCGCGGACTTGGAGCGACATGATGAGAGGCTTGTTATTGGCCGGTGGTTCGGGTACGCGCCTGTCACCGTTGACACAGGTTGTTTCAAAGCAGTTGTTGCCGGTTTACGACAAGCCGATGATTTATTACCCCTTATCAGTTTTGATGTTGACAGGGATTCGAGACATTCTTGTTATTTCGACGCCGTTGGATACGCCAAGCTATGAGCGATTACTGGGTGATGGAAGTCAGTGGGGCATCAACATCTCCTATGCGGTACAGGCGGCACCGGAAGGGATTGCCCAGGCCTTCATTTTGGGGGCGGAATTCATTGGTGCCGGGAATTGTTCGCTGGTCCTGGGCGACAATATTTTTTACGGAGCTAATTTCAGCGCACGACTCCGTCAGGCAGCTGAACTTAAGAAGGGTGGGCGAGTGTTCGCGTACCCTGTGCATGATCCCGAGCGATACGGTGTGGTCTCCTTTAACGAAGAGGGAACTGTTGTTGACCTGGAGGAGAAGCCCAAGCATCCCAAATCGCGATATGCGGTTACTGGTCTGTATTTTTACGATAACCAGGTGGTAGACATTGCTCGCTCACTGATCCCATCAGAACGTGGTGAACTCGAGATTACGGACGTCAATCAACACTATCTCGATCGTGGGGAGTTGACTGTTGAGGTCCTTGGTCGGGGAATGGCGTGGCTCGATACCGGTACACATGATTCATTACTTCAGGCGTCGAATTTCATCGAGGCGATAGAGAGTCGACAAGGTATGAAGGTGGCGTGCCCTGAAGAGATTGCGTTTGGGATGGACTATATTGATCGCGAGCAATTAAACGCGCTAATTAGCGATATGGGTGATACTGGTTACGCAGATTACCTGCGTCACTTGGAATAAATCGATCTTATGGGTGCGCAAAGGGGATCGAATTCCAATGGGCCTAAGAATAGGACGCATCTAATTGTTCGG
>Ga0066368_10000265_pt1 | contig 13102 bp, 5 predicted proteins | sample Knorr_S7_td_NADW_FD_71215 | JGI IMG/M metagenome (GOLD analysis project Ga0066368, IMG submission 71215) | Marine microbial communities from Southern Atlantic Ocean transect - Knorr_S7_td_NADW_ad_2505m_LV_A | ecosystem: Environmental > Aquatic > Marine > Oceanic | place: Southern Atlantic ocean... | reverse complement strand
TTGATATAGCATTTCTGTTTGTACAGCTGCTGGGATCTTATTATCAAGTGCAACAATTGATGACCATGTTTCTGGCATCTGGAACACTTCTTTTGCAATTGAGTAGCAAAGTGCGATTTCAGCTTCGTTAGCACCTGTTTCTTCGTGCATACGAACCATAAAGTTAAGACCCATATCGTTAACGATGTTGTTTGCAAGTTTCGTTGCGATAATCTCTTTACGAAGTGGGTGGTTATCCATTGCATCGTTGAACTTCTCACGAAGTGGTACCGGGAATGAATTAACTAATAACTGACGGTAATAAGGGTTTTCTGTGATTTCATCAACCACTAGAGACTCTTTAAGAACCATTTTCGCGTAAGAAACAAGTACAGAAAGCTCTGGACGAGTTAAGTCTTTACCCGCTGCTGCGCGCTCTGCAAGTTCTTCATCTGTTGGGATGAACTCGATTGCACGGTTAAGCTTGCCGTCTTTTTCAAGGGCATGGATAAAGCGTACTTTTTCTTTAAGCGTTGATGTACCTTTTGATTGTGTAATCGATAAGGTATGTGTTTGACGATAACAGTCTTTTAATACTAATTCAGACACTTCATCAGTCATTGAATAAAGTAACTCATCACGTTGTTTACGCGTTAAGTCACCTTCAGCAACTAGACCATTCAGTAAGATCTTAATGTTTACTTCGTTATCTGAACACGCAACACCACCTACGTTATCGATGAAGTCAGTGTTAACACGACCGCCTTTCGCAGCAAATTCGATACGACCAAGTTGCGTCGCACCTAAGTTACCACCTTCACCTAAGATCTTCGCACCTAGCTCAGAGCCATTAATACGAAGTGCATCATTCGCGCGGTCACCCACATCAGCATCTGTCTCTTTAGAGTTCTTGATGTAAGTACCGATACCACCATTCCAAAGTAAATCAAACTCCATCATCAGTGCAGCTTTGATTAACTCGTTAGGTGTCATGCTTGCTTTTTTAGTGCCAAGCATTTTCTTCATTTCAGGGCTTAAGCTAATTGATTTAGCCGCACGAGAGAATACACCACCGCCTTGTGAAATAAGGTCTTTGTTGTAATCTTCCCAAGAAGAACGCGGTAGATTGAATAAACGCTCACGCTCTGGGTAAGATGCCGCTGCATCTGGGTTTGGATCAACGAAGATATGCATGTGGTTAAATGCAACTTGTAAGCGAATGTGCTTAGAAAGCAGCATACCGTTACCAAATACATCACCTGCCATGTCACCGATAGCCACAACAGTGAAGTCTGTTGTTTGACAGTCAATATCCATTTCGCGGAAATGACGTTTAACAGATTCCCAACCACCTTTAGCAGTGATACCCATTTTCTTATGGTCATAACCAACTGAACCACCAGATGCGAATGCATCCCCTAGCCAGAAGTTATATTCATTTGCGATGCCGTTAGCGATATCAGAGAAAGTCGCAGTACCCTTATCGGCAGCAACTACTAAATACGGGTCATCTTCATCATGACGAACAACATCAACTGGTGGCACAATCTCACCACGTTCGATGTTATCTGTGATATCTAATAAACCACGGATGAAGATTTTGTAACACTCTTGGCCTTCTTTAAAGAACGCTTCACGGTCTGTCGGTAGCTGTTTACATACGAAACCACCTTTAGAACCTACTGGCACGATAACCGTGTTTTTAACTTGTTGCGCTTTAACAAGACCCAGTACTTCAGTACGGAAATCTTCACGACGGTCAGACCAACGTAAACCACCACGCGCAACTTTACCACCACGTAAATGCACACCTTCAACGCGCGGTGAGTATACGAAAATCTCAAACGCTGGAAGCGGTAATGGCATTTCTGGGATCATAGAAGGCTGAACCTTGAACGATACATATGACTTAAATTGGCCATCCGCTTCTTTTTGGAAGAAGTTCGTTCTTAGTGTCGCGATGATCATGTCTACGTATAAACGAATGATACGGTCATCATCCAGGTTCGCTACGTTTTCAAGTTCTAAATAAATTTGTGCGATTAGCTTTTCTAAAACTTTTTCACTGCCAGGGTTCTTAACTGAGAACTTTTTAGTGAATAAGTTTACGATTTGCGATGCAATGTGTGGGTAATTTGCAAATGTGCTTTCAATGTAAGTCTGTGAGAACGTTACACCAATTTGACGCATGTATTTTGCATAGGCGCGAAGAATAGACGCTTCGCGACCCGTTAAACCACCCATTAATACTAAGCGGTTGAAACCATCGTTTTCTAAACGGTTATTCCACACATTTGTTAATGCAGCACGGAAACGCGCTGAAACTTTATCAAAGTCAGCAATGCCTTTGTTGTCAATTAGCATGGTGAAGTCCATGATCCAATTAACTTTACCATCAGTTGTTTTAACTGAGTAAGGCGTTTCACCCACGACACGTAAACCAAAGTTTTCTAACATTGGCATGACGTCAGATAAGTGGATTGGCTCATCTTTATGGAATAAGCTTAAACGAACTACGTTGGTATTTGCTTCTTCTTGTGGACGATAGAACAACATTTCTAGTTTGTTTTCGTCATTCAGAAGTTCAAGTTTTTCAATATCAACAACCGCTGCACTTGGTAGAACCTGGTCTTTATACGCACTTGCAAACGCTTGCGCATATTTACGGTTTAATTCTTTACCACGTGCTTCACCTGCGCTTTCTAGGAGTGCAGATTGGAGTCTATCTTCCCATGTACGGGCAGCTTCAATTAGGTTGTTTTCGATGTCTTTCACGTTATATTCAATATTATTGTCAGTCACACGCACCGTGTAGTGTGTACGGGCTAATGTTGACTCAGAGAAGAAAGTAGTAAATTCGACTTTATCGTCAGAATTAAATGCATTGGCTAAGATACGTTGCGTTTCACGACGAAGAGCCGTGTTGTAGCGCTCACGTGGTACGTAAACCATGCAAGATAAGAAACGACCATAAGCGTCTTTACGAACGAACAAGCGACACATATCACGCTCTTGAACTTGCAATACACCCATCGCAACTTCAAGTAGCTCTGTTTCACGTGCTTGAACAAGTTCATCACGTGGATACGTTTCTAGAATGTTTAATACCGCTTTGTATGCGTGTGTACCTTTTGCAAAATCACACATATCCATGATGCGGTTAATTTTACTTTTTAGTACCGGTACATCAGCAGCGCTATTGTTGTAGAAGCTTGATGAGAATAAACCGATAAAACGGTCTTCACCAATTACATTGCCTTTGTCATCAAAACGCTTAATGCCTACGTAATCGATATAAGCTGGGCGATGAACGCGAGATACTGAGTTAGTTTTAGTTAAGATCAGTAAGTTATTGCTACGTGCTTCTTGACGAGCAACTTCAGGTAATTCTGATAATAAACGGCTGTGCTCTTCATCTGAATTTTTCATCAGACCAAGGCTTGTGCCCTTTTTACCTTTTAATTGATAATCACCTTTAACCGCTGATAATTCGTATTCACGGTAACCCATTAAGGTAAAGTTATCTTTTGCTAACCAGTCTAAAAACTCAACGGTTTCAGCAACTTCACTATCGTTATTATTATGATGGCGTTTTGGTAGCTCTTTGGTTACCGCAATCAACTTGTCACGAATTGGCTGCCAATCTTCTACAGCAATCGATACATCAACAAGCACAGATTCAAGTTCTTCTTTGAAAGACTCAATTACTTTTGCATCTGTTTGACGGTCAATTTCGATAAAGAACACAGTTTTTGTCGACGTTGATTCTTGCTCTGCCTTTAAGCTTGAAATACCCGTGATTTTCGCGTTTTTATCGCGTTGGATTTTCAGCGGAGAGTGAAGTAATAAGTGAGAAGCGATGTTTGCGCGAGTCATGGCCATACGCACAGAATCAACTAAGAAAGGCATGTCTTTCGCGATGATTTCAACAATAGTGTGCGATGACTGCCAGCCATCTTTTGCTACTTCTGGGTTGAAGACACGGACAACCGCGTCATCAGAATTATTTTTTTCTAGCGAGTTCCATAGGCTTAGTGCAGCGCCATATAAGTCACTATCGTTGCGATGTGCCAAATCCTCTTTAGACATATTGCTGTACAAGGCTTTGGCGAATTTCTCAACGAGTAACACATTATCAGCGTGAACTTTTTTCTGGATCAGCTTACAGACATTATCTAAGATAACCGAGGCTTGCCCTTCATTTCGTGTCATTGTATGTTCCTTAATCTATACTACTTATCGATTAGTAGAATATTTGTACAGCCATTTATTAGCGTGGAGTCAGGTAAATTCTAACTCTTTTACAGCTAATAAACAGCCTTTTCGATGAAATCATTTTAAGCTTTTCAGCTATTTGGTCATCTATTCACAAAATATAGATATAAATGGCCATTACTGGCCATATTGGAGCACAATTATTCACATTATTTTTTCTGGTCAGTCCAGAGGAAGCTGCCAATTGCAGGTAAAAGTAGTACTGCACCCAACATGTTAACCAAGAACATGAAGGTCAAAAGTATACCCATATCTACTTGGAACTTCAGATCAGAGAAAATCCATGTGCTGACACCGATGGCTAAGGTAATACCTGTGAATAACACTGCGCTACCACGCTCTGCTAATGCATTGCGATAAGCCACTTCCAGTGCGACACCTTGTTTTAGCTGCCCCATCATTGATGACAGTATATAAATCCCATAATCAACACCAATGCCAACACCTAAAGCGATAACTGGTAGTGTCGACACTGTTAAGCCAATTTCTAACTGTACCATCAACGCTTGCGCTAACGTCGATACGATGTACAGAGGTAATACTACGGCGATTGTGGCCTTCACACTTCTAAAGCTTATTAAGCATAGCAGGATTACGGCGCCGTAAACGTAAAGCATCATAGGTAGCTGTGCAGCTGATACTGATTCGTTCGTTGCAGCCATTACACCCACAGGCCCTGATGCAAGTTTAAACTTCAACGTGTCAGTTTCTTCGCCAGCAGCAAACTCTTTAACTTTAGCAACAACATGGTCAATCGTTTCTGCTTTGTGGTCATTTAAGAAAATAATCACCGGCATGACAGAACAGTTTCCATCAAGTAAGCCTGAGCTTGTTTCAACACGCGATGTTGATTGCACTAAGCTCGCGGTGTTTCGCGGCAAGCTTTGCCATTTTAAGTTACCTTCGTTAAAGCCTGCATTCACAGATTGTGCAACTGAGCTTAAACTCACAGCCGATTGCACCCCTGCTACGTTTTCCATTTGCCATTGGAAACGACTAATACGTTCCATCACATCATGCTCAGTACAGGCTGCAGGATAGGCTTCAACAATCACTTTTAGGATATCTGAAGATATGGTGTATTTATCTGATATTAAGAAAGTATCTTGGTTATAACGGGCATCTTGATGCAGTGATGGTGCACCAGCATGTAAATCACCGATACGCATCTTATCAGCTTGCCAATAGCCCACAGCGAATAACACGGCTGTCAGTGCAATGATGAACACAGCTGTTTTACGGTCTGTTGCTTTAACTAACAGTTCACGTAGTTTATCTAAGAAATTCGGTTTGTCTGTATGTGTACCCGCTTGAATTTGCACTGAACCTTCGAAGCGCATATACGAAGCCCAAACCGGCAATAAGATTAAGTTTGTGAAAATAATAACCGCAACACCTAAGCTCGCGGTAATAGCAAGCTCACGAATAATACCAATATCAATCGTCAGTAAAGTTAAAAAGCCCACGGTATCAGATAACAGAGCAATACCACCTGGAATAAGTAGTGCTCTAAAGCTTGCCTGACAGCACACTCTGGTTGAACTACCCGATGTGACTTTTTTACCGATATCATTAATCATTTGCACACCATGGCTTACACCAATGGCAAATACTAAAAAAGGCACCAAAATTGACATAGGGTCTAAACCAAAGCCTAGGCTTGACAGCAAACCTAACTGCCAAACAACAGCAATGATCGAACAAGCAATCGGTAAAATAGTCAGTTTTAAAGAGTGGCAGAACAGCCAAACCATCACAAATGTGAAAGCAATAGCAATAGCAAAGAATAACAGTACGCCCTTAGCGCCCTCTGCGACATCCCCAGCCATTTTTGCAAAACCGATAATATGAATACTGACCTTGTCAGTGCTTAGCGGTTCACGTACTTGTGTTTCTAACTTTTCAGCAAAGGCTAACGTGTCGAGTTTTTCTTGTGTTTGTGGATCAGTCTCGAGTAGCTGAGCAGTTACCATTGCACACGAGTAGTCGCTTGCAATCATGCGACCAACTACTTTTGCTTTTTCGATGTTTTCTTTTACAACCGCAAGACCACGTTTGTCTGCTGTAAAGTTTGCAGGAATAATGGGACCACCGGCGAAACCATCTTCAACCACTTCAACGAAACGCGCACTCGGTGCAAAAATTGAATTTACTAACGGACGATTTACCCCAGGAATAAAGTAAAGCTGGTCGTGAACTGCTTTCAGTTGAGTAAAAAATTCTTCATTAAAAATATCACCGTCTGCATCACAGACTGAAATTAAAATACTGTTAGCGCCACCAAACTGCTTTTCGTGTTTAGTGTAAACTTTCATGTAGTCATGATTGAGCGGAATATTTTTGTTAAACGACGCGTCTAATTGAATTTGCGTTGCTTTGAATAATAAAAAACAGGTGATCAAAGCAAAAGAAATAATTGCGAACAAGCGATGGCGAAACACCGCTCTTTCTAAGATATCTAAAAAACCACGCATTACGGATTCAACTCCTTCACTTTAATGCCATTTTCTGAAGCCATAATCAGTTTGTTTTGAAACACAACGCCATCGAGTAATGACTTACCATCTGCCATTTGTTCTTCTGAGAGTTGATCATTTTTAATATGGAAAATCACGCCACTGTTTGCAAATAATAGCCATTCATTATTGTAATTAATTGCGCTATTCACGGTTGCATAATTGCTGTGCGGGATTTGCTGCCACTGATCACTGTCGGCTTGACGAGTAAAAATATTGCCACGAAGTCCTGCAACGATGTCTTCGCCACCTTGATCTGCAGTTGACGCAAACGTAAAGAAAGAGCCCATATAGATCTCTTCGAGGCGTTGCCAAGTTTGACCATTGTCGACACTTTCTGCCATCAAACCCATTTCACCGGCTAAAATCAAACGCTCACCGGCTTTAACGATGCGATTAAAATGTGGCAGTATTGATGCTGTCTCGACTTCATAACCTTCAGGGTCATTTTCTTTTAAGTCATTTAAATAATCACGGTCATCTTCAAACAGTAAACTATCTAAAAAACGCTTTTGCCAATGCTCACCACCATCATTGGTTTCAAAGAACATGCCATAAGCACCAACGGCATAACCGTGTTTTTCTGATGTAAATAAGATATCCAAACACGGTTTATCCATGTTTGGTAAAGATTGTTGTAACTGCCATGTTTTACCTGCATCCACTGTATTAATGATGGTTGCATCATGACCACATGCCCAGCCTAAGTCGCTGTTGTAAAAATCAACGGCTGTGAGTAGCACTTGTGTTGGGACACTCGCTTGTTGCCAAGATTGCGCATCTGAGCTTGTAATAACCACACCATGTTTACCTACAGCAACCAACTGTGAACCTGCTAATTCAATGTCAGTAAGAAGAGTTTTGTTCGCATTAACAGCGCTAACGGCGTGTTGCGCTACTGGCATGTCTTGAGAAAAACATGAAGCACTATAAGCAAGACAGGCATAAAGCAAATACTTCATAAAGATAAATCGCCTTCGAAATGATAAAAAGAGAAGTCAAAAAAGCCACTGGGAAAACCAATTGCGTGTCCTGATGACTTACGCGAATTGCAAAAGGCACCTGTTAGCAGGTGCCTTATTTTGATTAACGACCTTCGCGACGTAATGCGCTTGAAGTAAACTCGTTATCGTTGAATGATTTAGAGAAATCATACATTTTTTCTTGGTTATCTAAACCAATTGCTAAATAACGACGTGAGTTAAGATCATGGTAAACTTCTAACGTACTCCAATGAGTTGGTACTTCATAGTAGTTAAGACCATGTGCCATCGCTACACGATACATTTGATCACGGTTATCGTAGATATCCGTTACATGTACTTGCCAGCTATCTTCATCAATATAGAAAACACGTTTCTTATAAATGTGACGCGTGCCCTCTTTTAGATTTGCTTCTACAACCCAAACACGGTGTTTTTCATAACGAACATGCTCAGGGTTGATATGACCAGCTTGTAAAATGTCATCATAGCTCAGTTTGTCACTGTGTAGCTTGTAGCTGTTATAAGGAATATAAAGCTCTTGCTTACCTTTTAATGTCCAGTTGTAACGGTTCGGTGAACCATTGAACATATCAAAGTCATCAGTTGTACGTAAGCTGTCAGCCGCTGTTCCTGGTGCATCATAAGCAACATTAGGTGCGCGACGAACACGGCGTTGACCTGAGTTGTATGTCCAAGCTTGGCGTGGCGTTAAGATTTGATCCATGGTTTCATGAACTAATAACGCAGTACCAGCAAGACGCGCAGGCTCAGTTACTTTTTGCTTAAACTTAAACAAGATATTTGATTCTTGTAGTTTTTCAGGTGTCGCTTCAGGCGATGAATACTCAACTAACAATTGCTCTTCAAAACCAACGTAGTTATAAGAACCTGATGCTGTTGGTGCGGCTTGACCACCAGAGCGCTCGATTGATAAACCACGGAAACGTAATAAGTGGTTCCAAATAGCTTCTAAACCATCTTTAGGAATTGGAAAAGGCACACCTACAGCAGTGTTTTTAATACCATTACCACCTTCCACTAATTCCGCTGTCGTTGCATATTTTTTCGTTGCATCATATACAAACTGCGGATAAGACGCGCTACGACGGGTTGGATAGATGTTCATTTTGAATGTGTCAGGATAGGTATTGAATAATTCAATTTGACCTGGGCTCAAGTAATCTTTGTACTCGGCAACATTCGATTTATCAATCGTGAATAAAATTTTATCATCTGCATACGGATCAGGATGATGCATACCTGGCTTATAACTAGCCGGTGGCGTTGTAATGCCGCCAGTCCAAGCTGGAATTGATCCGTCTTTATTCGCTGCTTTTTCTGCGCCAATTGGCGTTAAATCATTACCTAAACGTGCCGCTTCATCAGCGGTAATTTTTGCAAGTACACTCGAGCTTGCGAAAATGCCACAAAATGCTGCAGCAATGAGGGTAGGTTTTCTAATAATCATAATTTACCCTTAGATTGAATATTTAATATTGAAAGAAACATAATCGCGGTCAGAGAAAGTATTCGTTGCGCCACCACCCCAGAAAGAGTTGTAGCTAAAGTCGAACGACCACGCATTTTGATAGTTGAAGTTCATAGTAACACCGAGCGATTTACGGTCTTCAACAAATAAGAACATTGGATCTGGTGTAATACCATTCACGTCATGTGAGAACACAAAACGTGGCGAGAAGTTAACACCATTAAAAATGTTGTAGTAATCACCTTTCGCAATAAGACGATAACCCCAAGCCGATGCTGTTGGGAATGGGTTCGTCTCAGGACCATTAGACAGACCTAGGTGAAGTGTTGAGTAATCATCACTTAACGGGCCTTGCATGATACCGCTTCGACCAGTACCCGCTACGTTTAAACGAAGCTCGTCGTAGTCAGGCATATCGTTAATGCGTACACCACCAATTTCACCAACAACTGCCCAGCTATCAGCACCTAATGATGGGCCAAATAGATGTGTTGCTGTAAATTGTAACTGTGCTGTATTACGCAGGATGAAACCTTGTGCAACTTCACCCGGACCTACAACACTTGTTGCATCGCCAAGACTCATTTGCGAAATACCAGCAAAGTCAGGACGAATACCCGCAACAGCTAGTTGCTCAGGCATACCCGCATACAGTAACTCTACGTCATCAATTTGTAGAGGCTCATCTTGACGGAAGGCAAATTCACCGGCAAATGCTGTTTCACCTAGCGAGGTATTGAAGCTGATACCGTAAAGTTTAATATCTTCAGGGTATTCTAACTGGCCTTTAGTGAATGCTTGTAGGTTTGTTACGTTATCTTCAGTGATATCTGTTGTTAAAAGCATACCGATATCGGCAGCAATTGCTTCACTGGTAAAGTTTGAAACCTGACCAGAGATTACCGGGCGACGGCTATGATAGTTAATGTGATATAGCGCTAACTCAGTATCATTCAAATCAGGTAAGAACATACCTAAACGTAAACCGTATTGGCCACCGTCATCAGGCTCGTTTTTACCAGCACCACCTTTGCCTTTTAACGCCACTTTAGTTGGGTAAGCTAGGTACATTTGTGCCATCATTGCTTGGCCTTGTGCTGATGTAGGATCAACACCTTGCGAGCGAACAATGTCATCTAAATTATTTAAGCTTTCAGTCAAGAATGCTAAGTCGATATCAGGGTTAGACGTGAAGCCTAATTGGATATTTTGCTGATAACCATTTTCAGATGCGAAATCGTTGGTCGAGAAGTACGTACCAGCCGCTGGAAGGCGCGTTTCATGCCATTGATATTGGTAAAAGCCTTCAAGGGTTACATTATCAGTAATACCTAAAGACGCCCAAAGCATACCAACTGGAATAAAGGCTTCTTTTAATTCAGCACCAGGGGCTTTTAAACGATCGATATCAACAGGGTTTACGTTAATACCGTGAGAAATTAAAGTACTCTCCCCCCAGTTAACAACTTGTTGGCCTAAACGAATAGACAGCGGGTTACGACCTTCATTTAAATCAAAGTTTGCCCATACATAAGCATCTAATAAACGCAGATCAGCACACACTTGTTCTTTGGTGTCGTCATCATCACATGGGTCTACTTTTTTACCTGATGTTGGGTTGCTATACGCAAAATCACCATCCATTAGGGCGAAGTCGTAGAAATACATGAAACGAGTAAATAAACCAAAGTTATCTTTGCTGATTGATAGCTCATGGTTACCTTTTAATAATTTTGAAAATGAATCACCACTATCAAAATTAAGGTTACCTGCATCACCATTATTTGAGTAAGCACCCGGTTGGTTCCATACATCAGCAGAAGAATAAATTGGATTTAGCGCAGAGTGATAACCCGTCCAATCAAATGAAGGATTATTACTTTTACCAATATGTTGGAAATCACGGTCTTCAATTCGTATGCTTTGACCATAAGAAAAGTTAGAGTCAAATCGAACGTCGAAGCCACCTAACTCAAAATTTGCCGCATGCAAAGATGTGCTTGAGAGTCCGAGTGTAGCTGCAGCGAGTCCCAAAGCTATTTTGTTTTTAACAAAAAGCGATCGTTTTATCATTGTGTTCATCCCCCTGTAACGGGTTGTTTTGTGATCAAATTGTTGTTTTTAGTATCTTTCTAACGATAGAAGCGAAACGCTAAAATTACAATACGGAACGCGTTCAATCGGTTAATATTTATTTAAAAATGTGACGTTTACGTATTGGTAAGACGTCATACCAGATATTTTATACACGTAAATTAACAATAGAACAAATCGAATTAACAAAAATATAATAAATTTAGCGAATTGGGGACAGTAAAAATTAGCTTTTTAGGTGACAAAAAAGCAGCCGAAGCTGCTTTATTAACTGATTTTTTCGAGTTTTAAGAATTGATTATCTGCGGTTAACGTTAATCTAAAACGCCCTCTTATTCCTAACGATGAGATAAAAGGACGTAAATGACTGGCAGCAAATCGAACTGTCTTACCACCATCTTCTGTGACTTGCACCGATTTATATTTACCGTGGTAGTAATCAAGACATTCTGAGTAACTCAGATACAATGCAAAATAATATTCTGTCATTAACTTTCGAGTGCTTTCTCTACTTTTTCAAACAGATCATCACTGAGTCCATCTAAATCAGCTAAACGTTGTAGTTGTGCTTTCATTGCCGCAGAACGATTTTCATCATAGCGTTTCCATGACATAAATGGCGTCAGCATACGTGATGCATTTTGTGGATTAATATCATTAAGCTTAACTAATAAGTCACCCAACAGCTGGTATCCTTTACCATCTGCACGATGGAACTGAGTGATATTAAAGTGACTAAAGCTGCCAACTAAAGCACGCACGCGGTTAGGGTTACCAAAGTCAAAACTTGGGTGTTCATAGAGCGCTTTAATATCGTTGATACTCGTTGCAGAATCTTTCATTGCTTGCAACGCAAACCATTTATCCATAACGAGCACATCATGACGCCATTTAGCATCAAACTCTGTTAAAAGCGTATCACATAGTGGGTGATTTGCTTTTACAACAGCACTTAATGCAGCAAGTGCATTGGTCATATTATTACTGTGGGCAGACTCTTCGATAAGGCCATTAACGTCGCTGTGATTTGTTTTCGCTAAATAGTGTAAACAAAGTTGCTTAAGAGCACGCACTGCAACGGCTGTAGCAGATGTTGAACCATCATCTTCAAGCGCGTTATAACAATTAACCAATGATTCTGTTAGGAAGTTGGCAATTTGCGATTCAAATGCATTTTGAACAGCAATAATGTCATCAACAGGGATGACAGCATATTCAGCTGCAAGAGTATCGTAGCTAGGCAGTTTTAACAGCTCCGCAATCAGCGCAAGGTCACCTTCACGATTATCAACTAGTAGCTTTAATGCCGACAAGATATCATCCGATAAGCAAGCTTCACCACTGGCAATCGCCGCTTTCATTTCATTAGTAAATAAGCGCTGCTGAGCATCCCAACGTGAAAAGTCACTGCGAGCAAAACGCATAATATGTAACAGATCCGCTGCAGATGTATTTTGATTAACGATGCATGGCGCAGAGAAATCTTCTAGTAGCACTGCGACTGGGCGCTGTTTAATGCCCTCAAAAACAAACTGCTGTGTTTTTTCTGTGACATTCAATACCGAATCTTGTGGCTGATTATCAATCACAAGTGGTAGCGACTGCCCTTCACTATCTAAAAGTTCAATAGCAAAAGGAATATGCAGTAAGGCATTGTTAGGCTGATTATCAGGTGCAAACTGCTCAATGCTTAATGTGAAAGTTTGGTTTTGTTCATCATACGCTTGCTCTACATTGAGCTTAGGTGTACCCGCTTGACTATA
>Ga0066368_10000262_pt1 | contig 13138 bp, 11 predicted proteins | sample Knorr_S7_td_NADW_FD_71215 | JGI IMG/M metagenome (GOLD analysis project Ga0066368, IMG submission 71215) | Marine microbial communities from Southern Atlantic Ocean transect - Knorr_S7_td_NADW_ad_2505m_LV_A | ecosystem: Environmental > Aquatic > Marine > Oceanic | place: Southern Atlantic ocean... | reverse complement strand
TTTTTTTATGGTGGTGTTTTTTAATAATTTTAGCTACATAATTAATTTTTTTAATACTACCAACTGATGTACCACCAAATTTTAAGACTATTAAAGACATATATATTTATTATTTATAGTTACGAAATTTTTTGGTAAAATACCCTTAAAAATTAATTTCTACAAGAAAATCTGAAGTGAAAACAATAAATCATAAAGAAATAGAAAAATTTTCTAGAATGGCTGAAGAATGGTGGGATCCTAAAGGAAAGTTTAAACCTTTACACAAATTTAATCCTTCTAGAATTCAATACATTAAAACTGGAGTAATTAACCATTTTAAAATAACATCTTTTAAAACGCCATTTAGTAATTTAAGTTTGCTTGATATTGGTTGTGGTGGAGGATTATTATCTGAACCAATGTCAAGGCTAGGAGCTAATGTTACGGCTATAGATGCATCAAAAAAAAATATAGAAATTGCCAAGTTACACTTAAAAAAAAGTGAATTAAAAATAAATTATATAAATACTTCTCCAGAAAAATTAAATGATAAAAAAAGATACGATATTATCCTAAATATGGAAATTGTAGAGCATGTTTCTGATCTTGAATATTTTATTAAATGTTGTTCAAATTTATTAAAAAAAAACGGAATTATGTTTATTGCTACTTTAAATAAAACTCTTAAATCATATGTATTTGCTATAGTTGGAGCTGAGTATGTCCTTAGATGGTTGCCAATTGGAACACATGATTGGAACAATTTTGTAAAACCAAATGAATTAAATAAGATTTGTTCTAATTTCAATTTAAAACAAAATCAAGAAGATGGAATAGTTTATAATATTTTTTTAGATCAGTGGAATATTAGTAGAGATAAGTCTGTTAATTATATTTCTTCTTTTATAAAAAATTAATTTTCATTATCTTTGATCCAAGGAATTGTTGTGGTTTCAATTCCTTCTTCATCTAAATCATTAATTTCTTCTTGTGTCGCTTTGCCATATATTGTTTTTGATTTTTTTTTATCATAATGCAAACTTCTAGCTTCATAAGCAAAATCCTCGCCAACGTAAGTACTATTTTCCTTAATAAATTTTTGATATTCAAGAATTTTTTTTCTTACTTCTTTTTTAATTTTTATTTTATTTTTATCAATTTGTTCAATCCTAGAAACGTTAGGTGACATAATCGATTTTGAAATTTTATATGATCCACAATATGTACACGTAATCAGTTTTTTTTTTTTCAAACGATCAAATTCTGATGAAGCCGAAAACCAACTGTTAAAAGTAAACTTACACTTGTCACAAATTAAATTATATTTAATCATTATAATTATTTAGTTATCTTTTTAAATATATCAATATTAGTTACGGTAGTCTGTATTAATATCAATATAGTCTTTTGTAAAATCACATGTATACGCTATATAATTTCCTTCACCCATATTCATTTCTACATTAATTTCAATAGAATCCCATTCCATATATTCTTGGACAATTTTTTCATCATATTCAGAATTAAGTTCTCCATTTTTTATAATACTAAGCTCTCCAAATTTAATATTTAATTTTTTCACATTTACATTTTCTCCTGATTTTCCAATTGCCATTATTACTCTACCCCAGTTAGGATCTTCTCCCGCGATAGCCGTTTTTATTAGCGGTGAATTTGCAATTGAAAAAGCAATTTTTCTAGCAGAATGATAATTTTGTGCTTTATTAACATTAATTTTTAAAAATTTTTTTGCACCCTCTCCGTCTTTTATAATTTGCAAACTTAAGTTTAACATTACATTGTGTAATTTTTTTTCAAAATTAATTAGTCGTGGATCTAAAATATTTTCAATATTAGGATTATTTACTTTGCCAGTAGAAAAAAATGTAAGCATATCATTAGTAGATGTATCGCCATCAACTGTTATAGCATTAAATGTGCTATCGATATTTCTTTTTAAAAGTGATTTTAATATATTTGCAGAAAGATCTGCATCCGTAAAAATAAAAGCAAGCATCGTTGCCATATTAGGTGCAATCATTCCACTTCCTTTGGCAATACCATAAATTTTAACATTTTTTTCTCCAATTTTACACTCTTCAAAAGCTAGCTTTGGAATTGTATCTGTCGTTTTTATTGCTGAAGCTGCTTTTATCCAAACATATTTATTTTGAACAGTTTTTAGACTTGCTACTAAATCGGGAATTTTGTTTTTTATTTTTTCGACTGGATAAGTTTCACCAATTACTCCTGTTGAGGCAAATAAAATTTGGTTTGGCTTAACAACATCATTTGTTCCAACCTCGGCTCTACTAGCTCTCAAAGTTAATTCTTTAGACAAACATTTTGATAATTCCTTAATGCTTTCAAATCCTTGCTTTCCGGTAAAAGTGTTTGCATTTTTTGTATTTATAAATAATGCTTTTACCAATTTATTTTTTAATTGAAGATTAAATTTGATATTTTCTGATACAATTTTTGATTTTGTATAAACAGAAGCATATTTTGCTCCCTCGCTAAAATAGAAAAGAGTAATATCATCTCTTCCATCACCATAAAGATCTGCTGTAATTGCAGATATTGAAATACCATCTATATGACCTAGATCCTGAAAATCTCTCATTTTAGAAAGCTTATTTTTTACATTTAAAAAATTTTTTATATTTATTGCCATTATGTTTAAATTTATTAATAAATAACTATATAGATACTTAATTAATGAAATTCTACAAATTAAATAAATAAATGTTCAACCCCTTAAATTTTATTAACAAGATATTTAAGTCAGATAATGAAAAAGAACTTAAAAGATTAAAAAATTTTGTAATACAAATAAACAATAAAGAACATGAAGTTAAAAAAATTGCTCAAAATGAATTTCCAGTCAAAACTTTGGAATTAAAAAAAAGAATTAAAGAAGGAGAAAACTTAGATCAAATTTTGCCTGAAGCTTTTGCATTGGTCAGGGAAGCAGCTTTTAGAACCCTTAAAGAAAGACATTTTGATGTTCAACTTATGGGAGGAATAATTCTTCATGAAGGTAAAATTGCAGAAATGAAAACGGGAGAAGGAAAAACATTAGTTTCAACCTTACCAGCATATCTAAATGCACTTGAAGAAAAGGGCGTTCATATAGTTACGGTAAATGATTATTTAGCAAAACGAGATTCTGAGTGGATGGGTAAAATTTATAATTATTTAGGATTAAGGGTTGGATGCATTACTAGTGAATTAGATGCCATTGAAAGAAAAAAAAATTATGAGTGCGATATAACCTACGGAACTAATAGTGAACTGGGTTTTGATTATCTTAGAGATAATATGAATTATTCATTATCAGAAATGGTGCAGAGAAACCATAATTTCTGTATTGTTGATGAAGTAGATAGTATACTTATTGATGAAGCCAGGACTCCTTTAATTATATCTGGTCCCGTGGAACATAAACCGGATCAGTACTTAACGGTAGACAAACTTATCAAAGATCTACATCCTTCAGACTATGAAATAGATGAAAAAGATAAAAATGTATTACTTACAAATATAGGAATAGATAAAATTGAAGGAATTTTTACTAAAGCAGGTATTCTTAAAAATAATAATTTTTATGATCCAAAAAATCTTAATTTAGTTCATCATGTTAATCAGGCCTTGAGGGCAAATCATTTATTTTTTTTAGGTAAAGATTATATTGTTCAAAATAATTCTATAAAAATAATTGATGAATTTACGGGAAGAGTTCTTGAAGGTCGAAGATATTCTGATGGACTTCATCAAGCATTAGAGGCAAAAGAAAAAGTTGATATTCTTTCAGAAAATCAAACATTGGCAAATATTACTTACCAAAATTATTTTCGGATGTATAAAAAACTAGCAGGTATGACTGGTACTGCGGCAACTGAAGCAGAAGAGTTTTTTGATATTTATAATTTGCCAGTAGTTTCAATTCCTACAAATGAAAAAATGATAAGAATAGATTCAAATGATAAAATTTTTAGAACAGACAAAGAAAAAAATAAAGCAATCATTGATAAAGTAATTGAGTGTAACAAAAAGGGACAGCCAGTATTAATAGGTACCACAAGTATAAATAAATCTGAAACTTATTCTAAGTTACTAAATGTTAATGGAATAAAACATTCTGTATTAAATGCAAAACGACATGAGAAAGAAGCAATTATCATAGCTGATGCGGGGAAAATTGATGCAGTAACTGTTAGCACTAATATGGCAGGACGAGGTACCGATATAAAATTAGGTGGTAAAAGTTTCAGTGAAAATAATTATGATGAAAAAAATAAAGTTAAGGAACTTGGAGGTCTATTTGTAATTGGAACAGAAAGACATGAAAGTAGAAGAATTGACAATCAGTTAAGAGGACGATCGGGTAGACAGGGTGATCAAGGAAATTCAATTTTTTTTATAAGCTTAGAGGATGATTTAATGAGAATATTTGGAGCAGAATCAATGACGAATATTCTTAATAAACTTGGCCTAAAAGAAAATGAATCTATAGATCACCCATGGATAAATAAAGCATTGGAGAGGGCACAACAAAAAGTTGAGGCAAGAAATTATGATATTAGAAAAACTTTGCTTAAATTTGATGATGTGATGAATGACCAAAGACAGGTTGTATTTTCACAAAGAAAAGATGTTTTAATAGATGAAAAAATTTATGAATTAACGAATGGTTTTTTAGATGAAACAATCAACTTATTCTTAGCTGAAAAAAAAGAAATTCATAAAAATCCAAAAAATAAAAATATAACTATGAAAATAAAATCTTTATTAGGAAAAAGTATAGATGAAAAAATTTTAAGTAGTTTATTAAAGTTAAATGATAAAGAATTCAAAAACAAAATTATTGAAATATTCAACCAGAAAAGATCTGAAAGAGAAAAACTATTGGGCGATAAACAAAATATTGAAATTGAAAAAAGAATTTTTATCCAAACTTTGGATACAAACTGGAGATCTCATCTTCAATATTTAGAACAATTACGTCAAGTTATTGGTCTTCGTAGTTATGGACAAAAAGATCCACTAGTTGAATATAGAAAAGAAGCCTTTAGCTTATTTGAAAATTTACTTGAAAAAATAAAATTTGAGGTATTAATAATTCTTTACAACCTAACAATAGTTGAAAAACCTATTGGGAGTGAAAAAAAGGAAGAACCACAACAGAAGATTGTAAATAATCCTAATTGCTTGTTGCTTAAACATAAAAACAATAAAATCTCAAGAAACGAAAAATGCCTTGTTACAGGAAAAAAATTTAAGCACTGTTGCGGTGCTTTATAAATAAAATAAGATTAAACTTAAAAGAATAACCAAAAAACAAATAAGAATTGGAATAGAAAATTTATTGGAAAAAAATTTTTGTTTAAATTTAAATAAAATTCCTTCATCAAGCGTCATTTTATCAGAGCTTTCAATATTCATTTTAAATCCCTTTTTTCTACCCATTGAAAGAAATTTTTGTTTTCTATGATTTAATATTTCTTCACCATCCAAATTAGAAAATTCATTTAAATTATTTCGTATTGATTTTTTTACTTCATTTAAAATACCAACTTTATCTCTATGGGCGCTACCACTTGGCTCGTATATTATTTCATCTATTATGCCTAATTCTAGTAATTCTTTAGCTGATAACTTCATTGCCTCTGCGGCAGCTAAAGTTTTTTTAGGATCTCTCCACAATATAGATGCGCATCCTTCAGGGGAGATTACAGAATAAATTGCATTTTCTAACATAATAACCTTATTGGAAGATGCTAATGCAATTGCACCACCTGAACCACCTTCTCCTATTATAATTGAAATATTTGGAACTTTTAAAGACATGCAGCTTTCTATAGATTTTGCTATCGCTTCAGCAATTCCACGTTCCTCACTGCCAGCTCCTGGATGAGCCCCTGGAGTGTCAACAAAAGAAATTATTGGAATATTAAATTTTTCTGCAAGTTTCATTAATCTTATACTTTTTCTATACCCTTCGGGTTTCATCATTCCAAAATTATGTTCAATTCTAGAATCTAAATCACTTCCCTTTTCTTGCCCAATTACCAAGACTGATTGTCCTTCAAAAACTGCAAATCCTGTTATTACTGACTTGTCTTCACCAAAATTTCTATCTCCCGATAATTTAATAAAATCTGAAAATAAATTATTAATAAAATATTTTGCTTTTGGTCTTTCTTCATGTCTTGCCAGTAAAGTTTTCTGCCAAGGATTTAGGTTGGAATATACTTCTTTTAATTTTAGATCTAACTCGCTTTGCAGTTCATTAATTTTATTAGTATCTACTTCAGTCAATCCATCACTGCTATATGGATCTTTTAAATTGTTTATTTCCAATTCTATATCTTTGATTTCAGCTTCAAAATCTAAATAATTCTTCATAATTTCCAATTTAAAATAAACTATAGTTTTAAAATAAGATAAGGCAATAAAATGATTATTTATAATTTTATTATTGTTTTTAAATAAAAATTGACTTTAAATGTCTAGATTGAGAGGTTAGCAGAACTGATATGAAAAAAAAATACACAAAAATAAAAAATTTATCTGTTTCGTTAGAATTAGCAAATTTTATAAATAAAGAACTTTTACCAGGCACGGGTATAATTAAAGATAAGTTTTGGTATGGTTTAGATAAATACGCTCACGAACTGGCCCCAAAAAATAAAAATCTTCTAGAATTTAGGGAAATTTTACAAAAAAAAATTGACATTTGGCATCGAGATAAAAAGGGAGAAAAAATTAATATTAAAAAATATTCAAATTTTTTAAATGAGATTAGATACTTAAAAAAAGAGGGGAAAAAATTTAAAATTAAAACTAAGAATGTAGATAATGAAATTTCTACAATAGCCGGACCACAGCTAGTAGTTCCAGTGATGAATGCTAGATATGCTTTAAATGCTGCTAATGCGAGATGGGGAAGTTTGTATAATGCTTTGTATGGAACAGATGTAATTTCAGAATCAAATGGAGCTGAGCGTGGAAAAAAATACAATCATATAAGAGGAAAAAAAGTAATTAAATATGCTCGTAATATTTTAGATGCTTATGTCCCACTGCAAAAAGGTAGTTGGAAAAATATTACAGAAATCCCAAAGGTTGAAAATAACCAGTTAAACTTAAAACTAAAAAATCCTAAACAATTTGTTGGTTATACAAAAAAATTAAATAATTTATCTTCACTTCTATTTATAAATAATAATCTTCACATAGATATTGTTTTTGACCCAGATGGTACACTTGAAGTTTTTAACCCTGATGGCAATCAAGATAAGGCTGCAATACATGATGTAATTTTAGAATCAGCTATAACCACAATTATGGATCATGAAGATTCTGTTGCAGCAGTAGATGCTGAGGACAAAGTTCTTGGGTATAAAAATTGGCTTGGATTAATGAAGAGAAATCTACAAGCTGAGATGCAAAAAAAAGGGAAAAAATTTATAAGACAACTAAACTCTGATCGAGAATATATTTCCCCTAACGGAAGTAAATTCAAATTGCACGGAAGAGCATTAATGCTAAATCGAAATGTGGGTCATTTAATGACTAACTCTTCTATTTTATTAAAAGATGGTTCGGAAATGCCAGAAGGTATAATGGACGCTTTTATAACAACTGCAGCAGCAATACATGATTTTAAAAATAAAGGAAATTCAAGAACAAATTCTGTTTACATTGTAAAACCAAAAATGCATGGGCCTGATGAAGTTGTATTTACTAATTTGATATTTGAGAAAGTCGAAAAAGTTTTGGGGCTAAAAAAATATACAATTAAAATTGGAATAATGGATGAGGAAAGAAGAACAACGGTAAACCTTAAAGAATGTGTTAGAGCTGTAAAAAATAGAGTTGTTTTTATTAATACTGGTTTTTTAGATCGTACCGGAGATGAGATACATACTTCAATGGAAGCTGGTCCTATGATTAAAAAAGGAGACATGAAATCTTCTAAATGGATTGCTGCATATGAAAATAATAATGTTGATGTAGGTTTAATGTGCGGGTTTTCAGGTGTAGCCCAGATAGGAAAAGGAATGTGGGCTGCTCCAGATAAAATGTTAGATATGGTCATACAAAAAATTAATCATCCTAAATCTGGCGCTAATTGCGCTTGGGTTCCTTCACCAACTGCCGCAACACTTCATGCCTTACATTATCATCAAATTGATGTTTTTTCTAAACAGAAAGAATTAAAAAAAAGAGCACCAGCAAAGATTGAGGATATTCTTTCAATTCCAATTGTAAGTAGACCAAATTGGTCAAAGTTAGAAATTACTAAGGAATTAGAAAATAATGCACAAGGTATTTTGGGTTATGTAGTAAGATGGATTGACCAGGGAGTGGGTTGTTCTAAGGTACCTGATATTAACAATGTAGGTTTGATGGAAGACAGGGCAACTTTGAGAATTTCATCACAACATATTGCTAATTGGCTTCATCACGGAATTTGTAGCAAAGAACAGGTATTAAAAACTATGAAAAAAATGGCTAAAATTGTAGATAGTCAAAATGTTAAGGATCCTGCTTTAAAAGGATATGCTTCATATAAAACTATGTCTGGTAACTATGATAAATCTATTGCATTTAAAGCTGCATGTGAGTTAGTTTTTCATGGCAAAAACCAGCCTTCAGGTTACACAGAGCCTATCCTTCACCTAAATAGACTTCTAAAAAAAATCTAATCCTTAGTTATAAGAGCTCTATTTTTAAAAGCGGAAAATAAAGTTCCATCATCAAGAAATTCAATTTCTCCTCCAACAGGTATGCCTTGAGCTAATTTGGATATTTTAACATTTAAACCTTTAAGATTATCCTGAATATAATGTGCAGTAGTAGAACCTTCTACTGACGCGCTTAGTGCTAAAATAATTTCATCAATTGATTCATTTTTGGCTCTATTTACAAGAGAAGGTATTAATAAATCATCCTCTTTTTTATTATCCATAGCAGAAAGCGTTCCACCCAAGATATGATAATATCCCTTATATATTCCAGATCCTTCTATAACCCACATATCGGCTATATTTTCTACTACACAAATTTGATTATATTTTTTTTCAGCACATGTACACTTATCATTAGTAGATTTTAAATTCCCACAATTTCTACAACGTTGAACATTTTTATAAACTGCTGCTAATGTATTGGTAAGAGGTTTTATTAATTCTTCTCTGTTATTAATTAATCTTAAAACTATTCTTTTAGCTGATTTAGAACCAAGTCCTGGAAATTTAGAAATTAATTTAATTAATTCTTCTATCTCTGGAATACTATTTGACATTAGTTAAAATGGAAATTTAAATCCTGGAGGAAGAGTTACGCCACCAGTTATTTTGGATAACTCTTCTGAAGTTTTTAATTTAATTTTTTGTTTAGCATCATTGTGGGCTGCTATAATTAAATCTTCAATAATTTCTTTACTCTCTTTCAGTGTTTCGGGCGATATAAATAATTTTATCATTTCGCCTTCGCCATTAAGCATAACTTTAACACTTCCTCCAGCCGCATAGCCTTCTAGCTCAAGTGCTTTGATTTTATCTTGAGACTCCTTCATTTTGGATTGCATTTTCTTCGCATTTTCTAATATTTTTGAGAAATCGGTCACTGAATTAATCCTGTTCTTCTATATTGATTAATTGTGCATCTGGAAAATTCTCAAGAATTTTTCTGTAGTCTTCAGTCTTTTTGACACGTTCTAAAATTTCCTTATTTTTATTAGTCTCAACTTGATTTTTTGTAAGTCTACCTTTTGATTGAGATAAAGTTATAATCCATCGATAATTTGTCCATTTATATAATTTATGAGATAAATTTTTTATAAAATCTTTATCAAAATCATTACTAGATTCAATTTCTATTAATCCCTTTTCAAATTTTATTAATCTTACGTTTTTTTCAAGATCAAATTTTATTTTAAGTTCTCTTTTCTTTGTACAAACTGAAAGTAATTCTTCAAAATTTTGAATATTTAAAAATGAATTATTAAGAGAGGGTTGTAATTTTGATAATTCTTCTTTTTTTTCTTGAGCAACATTTTTTATTTGATCTAAAGATTTTGGTGTATTATTTGACTCTGTTTTGTCTTCTATTGATGATGTAAAATTACTATTTTCTATATTAACAGTGGATTTAATATCTTTTGTATTCTCCAGATCACTTAATAAATCATCTAGTTTAGGAATTTGTTTTAAATAAATTAGTCTAATTAAAAACATTTCAACTAATAAATCTTGATTTGTAACCATATTTAATTCTTCTATTGATTTAAGTGTAAATTGCCAAAACATTATTAATGTTTCATTATCTAAGCTATTTGCAATTTTCTCCAACTCTTTTGACTCATCATCATTTAATGTAAAATTAATTTCATTTTTTCCAAATATCTTGAAATTTTTTAAATAATAAATAATTTCACAAAAGTCGTTCAAAAAAATTGATGGGAAAATTCCTTGGTCTGATATTTTTCTATAAGCTAAAATAGCTTCTTTTTCTTTTCCTTGAAGTACTAAATTTAATAATTCAATTAAATGAGATTTATTAAAATGTCCAAATATTTTTTGTGCCAAATTTAAGTCTAGTTCTTTTTTTTCTAACTTCTGGGTGAGAAGAGCACGATCAAGTAAGCTTAGACCATCTCTGCACGAACCTTCGGAAATTTTTACGATTAATTTCAGGGCTTCATCTGAAATATTTCCTCCTTCTTTTTTAGTAATATTTTTAAGGTAATCAAATAATATTTGAAACTTGACACGACCCAAATCGAAGCGCTGGCAACGACTTACTATAGTAATGGGTACCTTTCTAAGTTCTGTCGTACACAAAATAAATTTAAGAAATTTTTCTGGTTCTTCGAGCGTTTTCAGTAATGCATTTGAAGCACTTTTACTTAACATGTGGCACTCATCTAAAATTATAATTTTATACTTGCTTGTACTTGGTGGAAATCTACAAAAATCTAGAATTTCTCTAATTTGATCTACGCCAGATTGCGAAGCAGCGTCATACTCTATTGTATCAAGTGAATTTGAATTTGAAATAGCTTCACAATTTTCACAATAATTTTCTTTACAAATATTTTCAAATCCATTTTTGCAATTTATAGATTTGCTTATGATTCGAGCTGTACTAGTTTTCCCGATTCCTCGTATTCCTGTTAAGAGGAATGCATTTGCAATATTGCTTGTTCGAATACTGTTTTTAATCGTATCACACATTACTTGATGACCAATCAAATCATCAAATGTTTGTGGTCTATATTTTAAGGCTAAAACTTTTGATTTAATTTCACTCATATTTTTTTAAAAGGAGGCTAGAACCTGAATAACACTCTCTACGCTTGCTTCCGTTAAGATCTGGGCGGGTTCAAGGTGCGCTCACCTCTAGCCTCCATTTTTATTATATCAGTTATGTTTTCTTATCCACAATAAAAGTATGAAAAAATTTATTTTTCACGAAATTTATCTGCCTCAAAAACACCTAATACGTGAAAATCTTCACAATGAAATCCTAACTCTTCAAGTGATTTTTTAACTTTTGGTTCCTCTATATGGCCATCTAAATCACAAAGAAAAAAGTAAGATGTAAAAGAATTTTTTTCAGGGTAGCTCTGAAGTTTGGTTAAATTAACGCCCTGAATAGCAAAACCTGAAAGCGCAGAATACAAAGCTGCTGGTTTGTCTTTTAATTTAAATAAAAAAGAGGTAATATATTTTTTTTCTTTCAACTCTGGTTGTAGAGTTAATTTCCCCATTATTAAAAAACGAGTAACATTTTCTTTTTCATTTTCAATGTTAGATTCCAGTATGTCTAAATTATAAATTTTAGCACTAAGTTTTGATGCTATAGCAGCTTCATCTCTTTTTTTATTTGAAGCTATGTATGCTGCACTTCCTGCCGTATCTGCTCTTACATTTTCAATAAGTTTATTTTTTTTAATAAAGCTTGATGATTGTGATAAGGCTTGAGCGTGTGAAAAAACATGTTTTATATCTTTCGTTTTTGATCCGGGTAATCCTAATAAATTATGTTGAACTGGGTGAAAATGTTCTGCATAAATATTTAAACGATATTTAAAAATTAAATATTCAACTCCTATGTTACCTGTAATTCTGTTTGATTCAGGTATTATAATTCTAACTTTTTCATCTTCGATAGCTTTGCTAAAACATTCGTCAAACGTTTTGCAGGGAATAATTTTTGCATTTGGATAGACTTCTAAAGCTGCCATATGACTGTAAGCTCCGGGTGAGCCCTGGTAAAGAATTTTCATAAATTTTATTACTTATACTCCATGATTTTTCTTATTTTTTCAAGTTCATTAGGAGCATCTACACTAAGAGGCAATGAAGAAGCAAGACCACAATTTATATTAATATTGTTATCTAGTAATCTCATTTGTTCAAGGCTTCTAATTTTTTCATTTTCTGACCTACTTAAATTTATATACCCGTTTAAAGCACTGTGCGTAAAACTATATAATCCAATATGATGGTAAATATTTGATATATTTTTTATTTCATTTGTTCTAAAAAAATTTTCTGATCTTACAAAGTTATTATCATTTAGTGGTTTGCTAGTTTTTACTTTCACAATATTAGGATCTACAATTTCTTTATCGTCTATAATTTTAGCAGCCAAAGTTCCAATTTCCGAATTGGTTTTTCTCATCAAATTATCAAGTTGTGCTATTATTTTTGGATTAAGATTTGGAGAATCTCCTTGAAGATTAATTATAAAATCAACCCCTTTTATATCTAATTTTTTACAAGCTTCCCAAACACGATCTGTGCCAGTTAGAGGGTTATTAGTTGTAATGACAGAATTTCCATGGGCTTTTTTGATTACATTGTCTATTTCTTTGTCTGGAGTTGCAACATAAACCTCACCCACTTTTGATTCAACGGCCCTATTATAAACCTGAACAATCATAGGAATATTATTTATTAATTTTAAAGGTTTTCCAGGAAGTCTTGTTGCTTTAAGCCTAGAAGGAATTATTATTAATGTTTTTGACATACTTTCTATTATTAAATTACAATTAATGCGTCTAACAGACGCAAGTTTATATTTCTTAATTTTGCATTTTTCTAGTATAGATTCTTAATATTTATAATTATATGAAGTT
>Ga0066368_10000254_pt1 | contig 13217 bp, 14 predicted proteins | sample Knorr_S7_td_NADW_FD_71215 | JGI IMG/M metagenome (GOLD analysis project Ga0066368, IMG submission 71215) | Marine microbial communities from Southern Atlantic Ocean transect - Knorr_S7_td_NADW_ad_2505m_LV_A | ecosystem: Environmental > Aquatic > Marine > Oceanic | place: Southern Atlantic ocean... | reverse complement strand
GTCTAAACGATATTTAAGAGCTTCTGCTAATCGATAAGTACCAAACATTTAAATCTTTTTTAATCCTTCATAAATTATTTTATATGCATAATTTAATTCTTTATCTAAAATACAGTATGGAGGCATAATATAAATTACATCGCCAAGAGGTCTTAGCAACAAGCCTTTGTTTAAAAAAAAATCTTTTAAATGTTTTGGTATGGCTGTTTTATAACCAGTGCCAAAACCTTTAATATTAAATGCAAGGATTGTTCCACAAATTCTTATTTTCTCTATTGTATTTAATTTTTTTAATTTTTCTGAAAAAGAATAATGTTTTAATTCAATTTTTTTTATTTTTTTATAAGTTTTTTCCTTCTTAAATAAATTAAGAGATGCCAATGATGCAACACAACCAAGGGGATTAGCAGTAAATGAGTGTCCATGTGCTAAAGCCTTGTCAAAGTTATTACCTAAAAAACTATTAAAAATTTTTTTTGTTGTAATTGTTAATGACAAAGGTAAGAAGCCGCCAGTTAGACCTTTTGATAAACAAATTATATCAGGGCTTGTTCTTGATTTTTCACAAGCAAACATTTCACCGGTTCTTCCAAAACCAGTTAAAACTTCATCGTAAATTAAAATATTTTTATATTTTTTAATAATTTCCGATAATTTTTGTAAAAAAAAACTTCTAGACATATTCATGCCCCCTGATCCTTGTATAAGTGGTTCGATTATAAGACCGGCAATTTCAGAATTATTTTTTTTAAACTCTTTTTCAATTTTTTTTAAAATTTTTTTTTCTTTATTTTCAATATTTTTGTCACCAATCCATGTACTGGGATATTCAAATATTTTTATTTCAAAAAATAAATCTTTAAAAACTGAAAAAAGATCAAAGCCTTTACCTAAAGTCATGGAGCCAACTGTGTCACCATGATAAGCATTTTTAAAAGCTATAAATTTATTTCTTTTTTTTCCTTTTACGTTAATCCAATATTGATATGCAATTTTCAGAGCTACTTCTACTGCGGTGGAGCCATTATCCGAAAAAAAAACTTTTTCTAAATTTTTCGGAAGTATATTAACAATTTTTTGAGCTAGATCTATCGCTGGTTGATGGGTAAATCCTCCAAAAATTACTTGTTCTAATTTTTTAGATTGTTTAAAAATTTGCTTAGCTATAAACGGATGAGCATGGCCATGTATATTAAGCCACCAAGAAGATATTAAATCTAAATATTCTTTTCCATTTTCGTCTTTTAATTTAGCCATTTTACCAGATATTATTTTTATCGGATTTGGAGCAATCTTGTGTTGAGTAAATGGATGCCAAATAAATTTCTTATCCAGCAATACAGATTTAGAAATTTTCATGGTTTAAATATTTTTAATGGGTTTTGATTGGTAAAATTTTTTATTTTTTTTAAAGAAATTTTTTTAAAAAAAGGTATTTGTGCTAAAACTTTTACTTTCCCAAAATGTTCTATGGATTGAGCATTCTTTTTATTCATTACACCATTTAAAACAACTCCATAAATTTTAATTTTATTTTGCCTAAGAATTTTTATCGTCATTAATGTATGATTAATTGTACCCAATGTTGATCTTGAAACAATAATAACTGGAAATTTTAATTTTTTTATTAAATCAATTATTAAATTTTTATTATTTAATGGAACTAATATGCCTCCTATACCTTCAATTATAAGAGGATTATTTGTGATAGGTTTTTTTATGTTATTTAAATTAATGGAAACATTCTCATATTTTGCAGCTTGATGCGGTGATAATGATTTTCTAAATGAAAATGCAGGTTTATAAAATCGATTACTTGGAATTTTACATATTTTTTTTATATATATCGTATCATTATCATTTTTATTACCTGTTTGAATCGGTTTCCAATAATCGTAAAGAAATTTATCCATTAAAATTGAACAAAATAAAGTTTTTCCAACACTTGTATCAGTACCAGTAATAAAAAATTTCTTTATGCTTCTTTTATGAAATTTCATGACTTAAATTTTTCAATTCCTTTATAAGTTTATTTAAATGATTCAATTTATGTAAACTTGATAGCGATATCCTTAATCGAGAACTTTTTGGAGGTACAGATGGCGGTCTAATAGGTGCAAGATATAAACCTTTATTTTCTAATTTATTTGAAATTAAAATTGTTTTGTTTGGTTCCCCAATAATTATTGGAACTATATGGGTTTGAGAATTGCCAATATTGAATCCTATATGTTTTAAAGACCGTCTAAAAAATAAAGAATTTTTTCTTAAATTTTGTCTTTGCTTTTCAAGTTTAGACACAATTTTAATAGCAGATAAAATTGACCCTAATAAACTAAATGGCAAAGCAGTTGAATAAATAAAACTTGGACAATTATTTATTAAAAAAACCTTAAATTTTTTACTACATGCAACATACGCTCCAAAACTCCCAAATGCTTTACTAAATGTCCCTGTAACGCAGTCTATGTCTTTACTAAATTTTACTGATAAACCAAAACCATTCTTACCACATACTCCAGTTGCGTGTGCTTCATCTAAAAAAAGAAATGTATTGTATTTTTTCTTTAATAAAATAAGACCCTCAATATCTGCGATATCTCCTTCCATACTAAAAATAGATTCAGATAAAATAAATTTGGGATTTGATTTATTTTTGTTTTGTTTTAATAGATCTTCTAAATGGTTCAGATTATTATGCTGAAAACGCAAAAAATGAATTTTTTTTGATTTACATGCTTCGTATATGCATTGATGATTTAGTTTATCGGAAAATACTATTGGACTTTTTTTAAAGATATCTGAATTAAAAATTGTAGACAATACAGAATAGTTGGCTAAATACCCAGTGCTAAAGATTAAAGAATCTTCAGAATTCTTTTTCTTAGCTAAAATCGACTCTGTTTCCTCATGTAAATCATAATTTCCTGATACTAATCTTGACGAACCGCTTCCAATTCCATATTTTTTAATTAATTTTACTGTTTCACTTTTAAGATATTTATTTTGGGATAATCCTAGATAATCATTTGAAGAAAAATTTAATAATATCTTATTTTTATATTTAATTTTAATTTGATTTATCTTTCTTAAAGTTTTTAAATTTCGATCAAGTCTTTTTATTTTTAATTTTTTATAAGCATTAAAAAATAATTGATCAAATATGATTTTTTTCATTTAATTTATATGATTTCTTACAATATATATTCTATAAAAGTGTGTAATTTTTTTTATACTTTATTTTAGTTATAAAAAAAAAATTTAATAGGGATCTAAATAGGGAATAAATGAATAAACGTTTAAGAATTGGTACATTTCCTCGTACTAGATTAAGAAGGAACAGACAATATCCGTGGTATAGAAATTTAATTTCAGAAACAAAATTAAATACTGAAGATCTCATTTTACCTTTATTCATAACCGAAGGAAAAAAGATTGAAGAACATATAAAAACGATGCCGTCTATTAAAAGATACAGTATAGACACTGTTCTTAAAAAAATAGAAGAGGTAAAAAAGTTTCGCATACCTGCCATTGCTCTTTTTCCTTATGTTGAAAAAAAACTTAAAACTTTTGATGCTAAAGAAGCGCTTAATAAAAATAATTTAATTTGCAGGACAGTTAAAGAAATTAAAAAAAAAATTCCATCTATTGGTATTATTTGTGATGTGGCACTAGACCCATATACAACACATGGACATGACGGGATTATAAAAAATAATCATATATTAAATGATGAGACTATCGAAATTTTATCACATCAAGCATTAATTCAAGCAGAAGCAGGAGCAGATATCATAGCTCCCTCAGATATGATGGATGGCAGGATTGGCATTATAAGGGATAGATTAGATAATGAAGGCTTTAATAATATAAGCATTCTATCTTATGCTGCAAAATTTGCTTCTAATTTTTACGGTCCTTTTAGAGATGCTGTTGGTTCATCAAAAGCCATTGGCAAGGCTGATAAAAAAACATATCAAATGGATTTTAGAAACTCAAATGAAGCTTTAAGGGAAGTTGGTATGGACATCGATGAAGGTGCAGACATGATAATGATAAAACCTGCATTGCCCTATTTAGATATAATTAGTGAAGTTAAAAATAATTTTAATATACCAATTTTTGCTTATCAAGTTAGTGGAGAATTTTCCATGTTAAAATTAGCTGAAAAAGAAAAAATTATTAATTATGAAAAATGTCTTTATGAAAGTTTAATTTCAATAAAAAGATCTGGAGCGTGTGGAATTTTTTGTTATGGGGCGCTTGATATTGCTAAATATATAAAAAAATGAACAAACCATTAAATATAATTAACAACTTAATTTTTCAAGAGTCATCGTCTCGCCCTTGTCCTTATATTCCAGGAAAAAAAGAGCACTTGCTTTTTACTGATTTAACAAAATTTATAAATATAAATGTTATAGAAAATCTAACTAAAAAAGGATTTAGAAGAAGTGAAAATATTTTTTACAAACCAAACTGTAAAAAATGCAATGCTTGTTTATCAACAAGAATAAAAGTAAAAAAATTTATTTATTCATCATCTTTTAATAGAATTTTAAATAAAAACCAAAACTTAAAAAAAAAAATTTTAAATCCAAAATCTAACCGGAATCATTACAAATTATTTCAAAAATACTTAAAATCTAAGCATTCAAATGGAGAAATGAAAAAAATGAGCTATTTAGATTATAGAACGATGATAGAAGTCACACCAACAAAAACAAAAATATTAGAATTGTATAATGATAATCAACTTATAGGTGCAATTTTATTTGATTTATACAAAAATTCATTATCTGCAATATATAGTTATTATGACCCTGAGTATAAAAAAAAAAGCTTGGGAACCTTTTTAATTCTAAATTTAATTAAATTAGCAAAAAAACAAAATAAAGATTATTTATATCTTGGTTATTACATAGAAAAATGTAAAAAAATGTCTTACAAAAGTAAATTTGAACCTTTGGAAATACTTATAAATAATAAGTGGAAGATTTTTGAAAAAAAAAATTAATAGAAGAAAATTTTTAAGAAATGTTGGAATAACTACGTCTATTGTTGCTTTAGCTGCACATAAATCAAAACCAACAAGTGCAAAAGAAATATTTAATTGGAAAATGGTCACAACGTGGCCTAAAAATTTTCCAGGATTAGGTACGGGAGCAGAAACTTTTGCAAAAACAATAACAGAATCATCAGGGGGAAGATTAAATGTTACAGTCTTTGGAGCTGGTGAAATTGTTCCAGCATTTGAAGCAATGGATGCTGTTACAAGTGGCGCAATAGAAATGGGTCATGGAGGACCTTACTATTGGAAAGGTAAAGTTTCTGCAACCCAATATTTATCAGCTATCCCTTTTGGATTAACCCCTCAAGAACAAAATTCATGGTTTGAAAAAGGTGGAGGACAAGAAATTGCAGACAAAATATATAATAAAATGGGTTGTAAATTTTTTGTCTGTGGTAATACGGGCCCGCAAATGGGAGGATGGTTTAATAAAGAAATTAAATCATTAAAAGATTTTAAAGGATTAAAAATGAGAATACCTGGATTAGGGGGAGAAGTCATTAAGTCAGCTGGAGGCACGGTTGTTAATTTACATGGTGGAGAACTACTTACATCAATTCAAACTGGTGCTATAGATGCACTCGAATGGGTAGGTCCATATAATGATCTTGCGTTTGGAATGCATAAAGCCGGAAAATATTATTATTATCCTGGATGGCATGAACCAGGAGGCGTTTTAGATTGTTTTATAAATCTTGAAAAATGGAATTCTTTACCAAAAGATTTACAAAAAATAGTAGAAACATCAGCAATAGCAACCACACAAAGAATAACTAATGAAATGATCGCAGGAAACAATCAGGCTTTAGAGATTTTAATAAAAGAACATAAGGTTAAATTAAAGCCTTTTCCAGATAATGTTTTAAAAGAACTATTTGTTTTATCAGACAAAGTTATGAAAAAATTAATTTCATCTGATCCATTAAGTAAAGAAGTATATAATAGTATTATTAATTTTAGAAATCTTTCAATTAAAAGATCCGAAGTTTCAGAACTAAAGTTTTTAGAAGCCAGATCAAAATTTGTAATATAATGAAAAAAAATAAATTAATAAATGAATTAGAATTTTTTTTCCTTAATTACTGGTATGGTGAAGAAAAGCTTTGGAAAGCTTTTTGGTTGATAGGTATTCTAGGAAGAATACTTGTGGCTACTTTCGTTATAATATTTGCGCTAATAGGAAAAAGTATTGGTTTAACATGGTCAATAGCTATTTTAAGTTTTCTTTTTATTGCAATTTATATTATTTGGTCATTCGTTTCAATTTGGAGATGTGCTTTTAATACTCAAAACAAAAATTGGGGTTACGTAGCAAGAATATTTATAAGTATGGATTTATTAATTGGTATAAAACAAACTATAAATATTTTAAAAGATAATAATTTAACAAATTAATAAATTTTATTAGGCAACCAAGTAGCAAGTTGTGGAAATTTAGCTATTAGCAATAGGACAATTATCTGAATTATTATAAATGGAATAACTCCTTTATAAATATCTAAAGTCTTTATTTTGTATGTAGCAACTCCTCTAAAATAAAAAAGAGCAAAACCAAATGGAGGTGTTAAAAAGCTTGTTTGAAGATTGATCGCAATCATTATTCCAAACCATAAAGGATCAATATTCATTTGTAAAATTATTGGTCCAATGATTGGAATTATTAAATATATTATTTGAATAAAATCTAAAAAAAAACCTAATAAAAAAATTAGAACCATTATAAAAAACATTGATCCGAAAACACCACCTGGTATTTTTTCCATAAAAGCGCTAATCATTTCTCTCCCATCGAGACCAATAAATACAAGTGAAAATAATTTAGCTCCAATAAGTATTAAAAAAATCATAGAACTAATACTCATAGTTTCTATCATAGATTTTTTTAATACATTAATTGAAAAACTCTTTTTTATACAACTTAATATCATTGAACCGCAGGCCCCAACAGATGCTGCTTCAGTTGGCGTTGCAATCCCAGCCAATATAGAACCCAATACAGTAACAATTAAAATTATTGGAAGTAAAATTATTTTAAAATTTTCAATCATATTCTTTTTTCTATTTAATTTTAAAACGGCTGGACATGCCTCTGGTTTAACAAAAGTCAAAATTAACTGCCATAAACAATAAAATAAAACGAGTACCATTCCTGGAATTAATGCACCAGCAAATAAATCTACAGTAGAAATAGGATGAGATGGGATCTTTCCTTGCAATAATTGTGACTGACTATATGCCCCCTGCAAAACATCACTTAATAAAATTAATACTATTGATGGTGGAATTATTTGTCCTAATGTTCCAGATGCGCAAATAATACCTGAAGCTAATTTTTTATCATATCCCCATTTCAACATCGTTGGCAATGCTAACAGACCCATCGTAACTACAGTTGCTCCAACAATTCCTGTTGTAGCTGCAAACAGAGTACCAACAATTATGACTGAAAAACCCAACCCGCCTTTTAATCTTCCAAATAAGCTTCCTAATGTCTCTAGTAATTCTTCAGCAATCTTCGATTTTTCTAATATCAAACCCATAAAAACAAATAAAGGAACAGCAACTAGTAATTCGTTTGTCATTGTTCCAAAAATTTTTGATGGTATAAGTGCAAGAAAATTTATACTTAATAAATCAAATGATGAAGCAATGAATGCAAATAAGATTGAGACACCAGCCAAAGTGAAGGCTACTGGAAAACCAAATAACAAAAAGCAAAAAGTAATAATAAACATTAATATGCTTAATATTTCAGTTGTCATATTTTAATTAATTAATTTAAAAAAAATTTTTTTTTCTTTATTAGAAAGGACTAGTAAACATCTCAAAATTAATGAAATAGTTTGAAAAAATAAATTTATACAAAATAATAACAAACATGACTTATAAAGGTACAAAAAAGGAATTCCTCCAGCTTCTCTAGATTTCTCTAACCCATCCCAAGATTTTAATATATATGGAATAGAATATTTACTAATTACAATGATAAATGGTATTAAAAACAAAATTGAAAAAATTATATTTATTAAAGCTTTTATTTTTTCACTTGTTAATCTATAAAAAATATCAACTCTTACATGTTTGTCATTCATTAAAGCATATGATGCTCCAAAAAGAAATATTAAGCCATGCATCCAAATATATGATTCTTGCATCCAAACAAAACCAATGTTGTAAAAATACCTTAGAAGAACTACAAAAAAGGCTGTTAATGCCATAGACAAAACAAGCCAGGAGACCGCCTCTCCGATTTTTTTATTTAATTTCTCAATATTAAAGATTACTTTTTTAATTTTTTTCAAAATTGTTCTTAAATTAAAATTTTTTTTCTATAAAAAGGCAAATCTTTATTATGATTTTTTTTTAAATATTTATTAAGAAAGAAACCTGTAATTTCAAATCCATTTTTAATTATTTTTTTATCTACTTTTTTTGATGTATTTATAAAAAAATTAGGTAATTTAAATAATTTTTGATGGTATTTATTTCCAACTAATTTGGAAACTGCTTTACCAGACCTTGGAGAAACGTAAAACAAATCTTTAGTACTTCCACTTACTGTACATTTTTTTAAATCAAGTCCATATCCCATTTCTGATAAAAGAAATAATTCCCATAAAATATACTTATTCAACCAATCTTTTAATTTTAAGTCCTCCATCAATAGTATTGTCTTTCGATACAAATTTAACTGTGGTAATTTATGAGGAAAACATAAATCAATTAATGAACAAATACTTAATAAGGTATTTAATTTAATGTCGTTATCAAAAAAAATAATGCTGTAATTTTTTATTAATTCAAACTTGCAATTCAAAAGCTGAATTTCTAATCTAGAATTACATTTAATATAAACATTGTTGCCAACTTCATATATTCCAAAATCTTTTTTTAATACACCTTTAACTAATCCTATATTAATACCATGATGGTAAGAAAAGAATGTGATTAATAATGAACTTTCCCCGTACTTCTTTTTTTTTAAAATAATTGCTTCATCATCAATTTGCATTTTAATCAATATAAATTCTTATTTTTTTATAAAATTTAATAAATTAATTGCAGCATTTATTTGAGCTATTTTAATTGTTCTACCAGTCGCAACAAAACTTTTAAAACCCTCAAGTGTTACTTCTATTTCAAATTTTGGATTATGAGAAGGTCCTTTTCTTGATTTCAATTTATATTTTGGAAGATCAAGACATTTTTTTTGGGCTATTTCTTGTAACATAGATTTAGCATCCTTAGGAGGTAAAATATTTTTGTAAATTTTCTTCTTCCAATATTTTTGAACAAACTTTTTAGCCTGGTTAATATCACTATCTAAAAATATTGCACCTATTAAAGCTTCGCAAGCATCACTTAATATTGAATTATTTTTTTGTATTTTAATATATTTTTTTTCTGGAGTGTCTATTTTTAAAAATGATTTAATATTTAATTCATTTGCTACCTCTAACAATTCTTCTTTGGCTACTAAATAAGAATGCCTTTTTGATAAAGCTCCTTCATCTTCATCAGAAAATGTAAGGAATAAGTCATGAGCTATTACTAATGACAATACTCTGTCACCTAAAAATTCTAATCGCTCGTAGGATAAATTATTATTTTTTTTTTTAAAACTTGAATGTGTAAAGGCTAATTCAATAAGCTTTTTATTTTTAAATTTATAATCAATTTTTTTTTCAAATTCATCAGTTTTCATATTAGTATCCTCCACCCGGAACAAATTCATATTCGGTATTTTTTTTATCAGTTTCTATTACAGGTGCTTTTACAGGTGTTTCGTACCACGATAAATCATTTATTTTTTTATTTAATATTTTCCCAATTCGATCAAATCGTATAGACCATTTCCAAAATTTTGTTAATCCATAATTATTTTTATCAATTGAAAAGAATATTATCTCAGCTTTGCCAACCAAATTGTTGAATGGAATAAAACCTACATACGACAGAGCCCTACTATCAATTGAATTATCTCTATTATCTCCCATCATAAAAAAATGATTGTTTGGAACTTTAAACTCAATTGTGTTATCATTTGGACCATCATCGCCTTGTGTTTCTCTAATTACATGTTTTTTTCCATTTGGTAAAATTTCAACATAATCAAATTCATTTGTATATTTCATTATTTCATCTCTAAATTTAGTAGAACAAGTTGTTAAAAGTTTTCCTAATTCAAAACATGAAGCAGTGTATCTATGATATGTACTATCCATACTTTCTCTTTCAATTTTTTGATTATTTATATAAAGAAAACCTTTTTTAATTTTAATTTTATCTCCAGGCAGTCCTATTAGAGTTTTTACATAATCAGTTTTATTATCTCTTGGAGTTTTAAATACTACTACATCTCCTCTTTCAGGTAGTTTTGAAAAAATTCTATTTTTTATTAAAGGTAATGATAATGGTAGTGAATATCTGCTATAACCATATTTATATTGTGAAACAAATATAAAATCTCCAACTAAAAGAGTTGGTATCATCGACCCAGAAGGAATAGTGAATGGTTGTATAAAAAAAGTTCTAATAAATATCGCTATAGCAGCTGCTGATATAATTATTTTTACAGCTTCTAATGTATTTTCACTGGTGAATATTATATATAAAACTAAAAGTACTAATAATATAATTGAAATTTGCATATTTGTAAATTTTACTTCTTTTCAAGACTAATAATAACATTTGCTATAACATATTCCATTTCATCTGTTATAGAAACATTAACTACTGGTTTATACCCGGTTGGTGTTTTTTTTTTTAATTCTTCTTTTATACTTCGAGATAAAGATAAAAAAGGTTGACCTGTATTTAAATTATTAAGTGAAATATCTTTATATGAAACACCTTCTTTGAACCCGGTTCCTAGAGCTTTAACAAACGCCTCCTTTGATGCATAACATTTTGCAAATTTATTTACTTTGCTAATAAGCTTACTATTTCTTTTTATTTCATTTTCAGTAAAAACTTTACTTAAAAAAGTATAACCATATTTATCTAAAATTTTTTTAATTCTAGAAACTTTCAATAAATCTATGCCTATACCTAAAATCATTTTGTTAAGCTAATTTATCTAAAATTATTTTTTTTCTTGAATTATTTATTAATTTTCTCATACGAAAGATTGACTCTTTTAAACCAAGAAAAATAGATTCTCCAATTATAAAATGTCCAATATTTAATTCTGAAATTTCATGTATTTTAGATATAAGACTAACAGTTTTATAAGTTATTCCATGTCCTGCATGACATTCCAGATTATTATTTTTTGCAAACAATGCCGCTGATTTTAATTTTTCGTATTCCAGTGTTCTGTTTTCATTTTTTTCACAAAATAATCCTGTATTTAATTCTATAGCAGAAACTTTTAAATCCTTTGCTGCGTTAATTTGGTTAACATTGGGATTTATAAAAAGTGAGACTTGTATATTTTTTTTAAATAATTTTTTTAAAAAAATTCCTAATTTTTTTTTATTTTTTTTTACATCTAAACCTCCTTCAGTAGTAATTTCTTTTCTTTTTTCTGGCACAAGACAAATTCTTTTTAAATTTAGGTTTAATGCTATATTAAGCATTTCTTTTGTTGGAGCCATTTCTAAATTTAATGGTATTCTTAATTTTTGCATAAGTTTTTTAATGTCAATATCAGAAATATGTCTTCTATCTTCTCTCAAATGCGCAGTTATATTGTCGGCTCCAGTATTTTGAGCAATTAATGCTGCCTTAACTGGATCTGGATGCATCCCACCTCTTGCATTTCGAATTGTTGCAACGTGATCTATATTAACACCTAACTTTATTTTAGAAATCATTTGAGTTCTATCCTTTATCTCTATCTACTATTGAAACAGATTCTAATGATCTAATTGCAGCTATAATGTGTGAAATGTGTCTTAAATTTTTGACTTTAACATCAACCAACATTTCAAAAAAAGTTTTTTGTCTAGAAGTTAGTTTTAAATTTATTATATTACCTTTGTTATTCCCAATAGCTGAAGCTATTTCACCTAAATTACCAGGTTCGTTTAAAATAACAATCCGAATTCTACTAACATAATCTTCCAATCCTACATTTTTATTATCCCAAGATAAATCCAATATTTTATTATCTTTATATTTTTTTTTACCTAATTCATTGCAATCTGATGTATGAACCACAACGCCATGACCCTTAATTAAAAGACCAACAATCCTCTCTCCAGGCAAAGGATAACAACACTTACTATAAGTAAAAGCTAATCCTGGTAAAAGGCCTTTTAAAGGTATACGATCTTTATTATCTTTTTGTTTATTTTGATTCTCTATAATTTTTTTGTTTAATGTTTTTTTTTTTTTTTTTAAACTTGGATAAATAGCATAAAATATATTCATCGGATCAACATTTCCTTTCCCAACATTAAAATATATATCCTCAATTCTAGAAAAATTAAACAAAGATAAAATATCTGTAATATAATGCTCGTTAAATTTCTTATTATTTTTTGAAAAAAAATGTTTTAAAATTTTTTGGCCAAGATTTGAATATTCTGTATGTTCTTTTGTTTTAATAAATTTTCTTATTCTACTTTTTGCCTTTGGTGTTCTAACCGAATCCATCCAATCTGGGGATGGCTTTTGAAATTTTGATATTATGATTTCTACTTGATCACCATTTTTTAAATCTGTTTTTAATGGCAAAATTTTACCATTAATTTTTGCACCAGTGCAAAAATCTCCTAATTCTGAATGTACTGCATAAGCAAAATCAACTGGAGTTGATTTTTCAGGTAAAGAAATTAAATCTCCTTTTGGGGTAAAACAAAAAACTTGATCTTTAAACATTTCCAATTTGGTGTTTTCCAAAAATTCTTCTGGTTCCGAAGATGTTTCTACAATTTCAACCAATTCTCTAATCCATTTATACTTTCTTCCCTCTTGTACATTTAAATTACTTTTATATTGCCAATGCGCTGCTGCTCCGAGTTCTGCTATTTCATTCATTTCTTTTGTTCTAATTTGAACTTCAATCTTTTGTTTAGCTGGACCAAAAATGGAAGTATGAATTGACTTATAGCCATTTTGTTTTGGCAAGCTGATATAATCTTTAAATGTGCCAGGAACAGTAGGATAGGTTAAATGAATTGCCTTAAGAACCACA
>Ga0066368_10000250_pt1 | contig 13291 bp, 8 predicted proteins | sample Knorr_S7_td_NADW_FD_71215 | JGI IMG/M metagenome (GOLD analysis project Ga0066368, IMG submission 71215) | Marine microbial communities from Southern Atlantic Ocean transect - Knorr_S7_td_NADW_ad_2505m_LV_A | ecosystem: Environmental > Aquatic > Marine > Oceanic | place: Southern Atlantic ocean... | reverse complement strand
CTTGGCGACATCGCCCTTACGCGCGAGATAGCGAAGGACACCAGCCCCAGCCACGATATCGTCATCACCGGGCGGCAGCGGAACTTCGACGCAGCGAGCAACCGTCGGGTGTTGGCACTGGTCGAATCGACGGTTGACGAGTTTGCTTCTTCGATAGTTACCGACCTCACCGTGACCTACGGGTCGCCGACACTGCTGATCGAGAGTGTGGAACAGCGGGTTGGGGTGGCACCTGAGTCGAGTGACCGGGCCAGCTGGCGAGCAGTGCTGATCAACGCGCCCGGGCTGAGGAGCGGTTCGGTGCTCACGGCCGGGGCGTGGCCTTCTGCCGAGGCGGGTGAGGGCGGTCCGGGTCAACTGACGATCGAGGCTGCTATCGACGAAGTTGCTGCCGAGGCGTTTGGAATAAGCGTTGGCGATGTGGTGGTTGTGGCCCCGTTCTGGGACGAGATCAACGATTCGATAGAGGTTCGAATCTCCGGGGTGTATTTCCGTGGTGATTCCGATCCACAGTTCTGGTCAGATATCGACGGGCAGTTCGGTCTTGACGACCGCGACCTGAGTTTCCTTCCGCTTATTCCTGACCCGGGAGCGTTTGAAAGAGAAGTTGGCCCGTTTATGCCCGGGATGGCGGTCAGGTACTTCTGGCGGTTCCACGTCGACTCAACACTTGCGAGGGCGTCGGGTGCGGATGCGCTGTTGCAGGGGTTCGACGACCTGAAGATCGGGCTCCAGTCGCAGATCGGGAGCTACCTGCAATCGACCCCGTTGCGGGACGTGCTCGCCCGGAATCAGCAGCAGACGTTTTTCAGTCGTTTGCCGATGACCGTTGTGTTTTCAGTGATTGCTGCGGTCGTTCTCTACTTCGTCGCCATGATGTCGATCCTGATGGTCGAGACGCAGCGCGACGATATTTCGCGATTGCGTACTAGGGCTGCGACGGCCCGCCAGGTTGTCGGTGCGTTCGTTGTCGAGGGAGCCGTGATCAGTTTGCTGGCGGTCGCGATCGCACCGCCGGTGGCGGCACTGCTCGTGAAGTGGATCGGCGTTGTTCCGCTGTTCAGCGGGCTGAACGATGGGAACCCGCTGCCGTCGTCGCTCGGTCAATCGGCATACATCGTCTCGGCTCTGACCGGGGTGGCTGGTTTTATTGCAATGGTGTTTCCCGCGTCGATGGCCGCCGGGCGGACCGTGATGAGCAACGTGCGGGAGTCGACCCGGCCGACACCGCAAGGGGTGATGCAGAAGTACTACCTGGACGTTGCGTTGTTTGGACTGCTGCTGGTTTTTGCATCGCAGCTGACGAGCGACGGTTCGTTCGTTGACGTGCCCGGAGTTGGTGCCGCGCAGATCGACAGGATCAACGTGGCGATGCCGGCGCTGGTGCTGGCGTTCGGCGGGTTTGTTGCGTTGCGTGCGTTCCCGGTGTTTGTCGAGCTGGTCGCGCGTATTACGTCGCTGCCCCGGATATCGGGGCTGGTGTCTCCCGCGATCACGCTGGTGTTATGGCAGATGGCCCGAAACCCGCGGCACTATTCGAGGTTGTCGTTGCTGATGATCCTGACTGCGGGTCTCGGGGTTTTCGCATCGAGCTTTGCGGGCACGCTTGATGTGAGTGCCGCCGACAGGGCGAGGTACCAGTCGGGTGCCGACCTCCGGATCAACGGCATTTCGTACACAAACCGGATCAAGGCGGGCGAACTGTTCACGCAGATTGCAAAGACCGACGGCATTAGCTCGGCTGCCCCGGCGTTTCGGGCCGCCGGGGTCGACATTACGGCTGAGGCGGGCAGTACATTTTCCTATCTGGGAGTCGATCCGGTGCCGATGGCGGACATCGCGTGGTCGCGCGCAGACTTTTCATCGGATTCGCTGGGCGAGCAGATGGCGCTGCTCGCGGGGTCGAGAACGGGGATTCCGATACCAGCCGACGCTCGCTGGCTTACGCTGAAGGTCCGCCCGACTGCACGGCGCGCCGAGTCTCGAGTCTCGGCGAGGTTGAGCGATTCGACGGGTCGGTTATTTACGCTGACGCTGGGCTCGCTGCTACCGCGCCCGGCCGCCGGCCAACCGTTTTCGTGCGATGTCGCGCCGGAACATCAACCTCCGAACTGGTGCACGATTGCCGGTTCGCTCGATGCGATCGACTTCACGGGGATCGTCCCGGTCCCACCCCTGCAGTTGGAGTTCATTGGCGTTGGTCTGCCCAACGTTTCGCGGGGCCGGTTCAGCCGGTCGAACCCGCCGACTCTCGATCCGGGTTCACTGGAAGTTGACGAGCTTGCGATGGTCATGGAGAGCGGCGAGATGGTGGTGATCGAGGGGTTCGACGAGGACTCGTCGTGGATGACCGTTGAGCCAGGGCTGAACCAGTACGGTGCCCGCCTCGAGCCGTTGCTGAAAGTTACGGAAGACGGTGCAGTAGAGGTGGTGCAGGGCAGGGCGGTGATGACCTGGGACGCAGTGGTTATCGGCTGGCTCAGCGGGATGACTGTGGGTTCGGTCAACGCATCGGTGCCAGTGGTTGGCAGCACCGGGTTTATGGAGCGCGGCGGGTACGACGTCGGAGAGCGGATAAATGTCGATATCCAGGGCCGTAAGGTTCGGGTGCGACTGGTGGGAACGACCGACTACTTCCCGACGCTCGACCCGGAGTTTTCTACGTTCCTGGTCGGAGACATTCGTTCGACGTGGTTGTCGCTGAATGCGAACCGCATGTTTATCGCCGAGCAGGCGAACGAGATATGGATCGATACCGGGGAGGTTGCACCGAGCGAGGTAGAGAACGGTCTGAGGCAGATCAGGTCGGTCCCACCACTTTCGGTGATCGCACAGGACCAGCTGTTGCTCGATGCCGCGGTCGACCCGCTGATTTCGGCCGGTTGGCGCGCGCTGCTGGCGATTGCGTTCACCACGGTGCTTACGGCGAGTGCAGTCGGCTTCCTGGTCTATTCGCAGGTCACGTTCGCTTCGCGGATGGTCGAGTACGCGGTGGTGAGGACGCTGGGACTCACGACGCGGCAGGTGCTTGGCCTGATGGTACTGGAACTGACGATGGTGTTGGTCCCGGCGGTAATTGTGGGCGCGGTGTTGGGCATGCGGCTGGGTGTGACGATCATTCCGTTCCTTGTGACCTCGGGTGAAGGCGTGCGCGTCGTGCCGCCGGTGGTGCTTGACATCGACTGGCAGACGATCGGCCTGCTGGTTGGGGTTGTCGGTGCGATTTTCCTGGCTATATCGATCGGCCTGATCTCGTCTGTCCGAAAAATATCCCCCCCGAGGGTGATGCGCATGGGCCAAACCTAGGTAGCTTCAGGGTGGGCCGGCGAGAAGTCGGGTCAAAAAATAGTCTAAGATTCGCCTCCGTGGCAGCACTACTCAGCGCGCAAAACCTTACGAAGCACTACGGCGAAGTAGTTGCACTTAACGACGTTAGCTTCGATATTTCGGACGGGATCACCGGGATCATGGGTGAGAACGGCGCTGGCAAGAGCACTGCGATCAAGATATTTCTAGGCCTGCTGAAGCCGACTTCAGGTTCGGCGATGATCCTGGGCGAGAACGCTTCGGAGAATATCATCATCCGGTCGCGGCTCGGTTACATGCCAGAGCACGATTGCCTGCCGAGCAATGTGACGGCCGCCGAGTTTCTTACTCATATGGCAGAGGTTAGCGGACTGCCGCCTTCGGATGCGCGTTCCCGTGCTGCCGATACCCTGCGCCACGCCGGCCTGTTTGAGGAGCGTTACCGGGCGATGGGTGGTTATTCGACCGGTATGAAGCAGCGGGTGAAGCTTGCGCAGGCGCTGGTGCACGACCCGGCGATCATTCTTCTTGACGAACCGACTGCCGGGCTCGACTCGGCGGGGCGTGAGGAGATGCTCGACCTTGTACGGAAGACTCATCGCGAGTTTGGCATCAGCATTCTGTTTTCTTCCCACCTGATGGCCGACGTGGAGCGCACGTGCGACCGGATCATCGTGCTTCAGGAGGGTCGGCTGGTGCAGTCGGGTGAAGTGCGGAGTTTTACGGAAGAGACCGAGACTGTGTTTATCGAGGTGGATACCAATCACGATCAACTTGTCGCAGCGCTCGGAGAGCGGGGCGTGGCGGTGACCGCTGACGGTGGCGGAATATATGTTGAAGGGTCCGATGAGTCGGTGTACGACCATGTGCGAGATGCACTGGTAGAGACCGAAACGCCGCTACGCCGCATGGGGCCGCGGAGGCGGGCCCTGGCTGAGCTTTTTGAGCGTGAGGGCGATGATTTCAGCGATGGGACCAGATTATGACGACTTTGCCGGGCCCGGCCAGGGCCGAAGGCACGGTCTTCGATATCGGCTACCAGCATTACGATGGTCCGCGTGAAGGCCGGAATCGTGCGCGGCTTTCGGTTTACAAAGACGGCCTGCAGAATTCACTGGGGCTTGGCCGCGGTACGCGTGCGAAGATCCTGCCGTGGCTGTTCATTGGGGTGCTGGTCATGGTGGCGCTGGTCCTGGCGTTGGTGGCCGGTACGGTTGATCGGCTCGCGGGTGCGGGACCTGCGGAAGCACTGGACCTGCCGTCGCACTCTGACTACTACGGAATCGCATCGATCATACTGTTTATTTTCGCGGCTATCAGTGCACCAGAACTGCTGTGCCCCGATCGCCGTGATGGTGTGATTAGCCTTTACCTTGTTCGGCCCCTGACGGGTTCCGATTACATAATCGCCCGGTGGGCTGCGTTTTTCACGGTGATGTTGCTCGTTGCCTGGCTGCCCCAGTTGATATTGCTGACCGGCCTTGTGATGGGTGACCCGGTGCCTGCCGATTATTTCATCGACAACTGGCTCGACATCCCGAGGTTCCTGGCTGCAGGGACGGCTATAGCTGCCTACACAACCACGCTCGCGTTGCTCACTGCCGGGTTTACCACGCGTCGCGCCTACGCTTCGGCGTTCCTGGTGGGGCTGTTTGTTATTTCGACACCGTTCACGACCGGTCTTGCCGAGGAAATTGGCGGCACGGTCGGGCAGTGGATATCCATGTTCAACCTGAGCAACATCCCGGTGCACGTCAACGACGTGATCTTCGGTGAGGTCAGCGACGTGGTGAGTCATGCGCCCGCCGGTGAGTTCGCATCGTGGATACTGGTCGGTTGGTTCTTCGTTTGGACGCTCGTTCCTGCCGGGATACTGTGGATTCGCTACCGGAGGTTGTCGGCATGACAATCAACGGTTCTGATGCAGTAATAAATGTCGATCACGTTTCGCGCTGGTTCGGGAATGTCGTATCGGTAAGCGAAGTGACGTTCGACATCAGACCGGGGATAACAGGTTTGCTTGGTCCGAACGGCGCCGGCAAGACGACGTTGCTGAGGATGATTGCCGGGCTTGCTAAAGTTTCCGACGGGTTCATTACGGTGTTTGGGGAGTCGGTACGGAACAATTCCGATTTGTACAGGCGCATCGGTGTGATGTCGGAGCACGAAACGGTCTACCAGTTCATGAAGGGCCGCGAGTTCGTGAAGATGATGGCTCGTCTCAAGGGCGTGGCCGATATTGATACGGCGGCCGACAGGGCCATTGGACTGGTCGATCTTGCCGATGCATCGCTCCGTCCGATGGGCACCTACTCGCGGGGAATGCGCCAGCGCATGCGACTGGCGGCGACGCTGGTGCACGAGCCGGAAATTCTGATTCTCGACGAGCCGTTGAACGGGGCCGACCCCCGGCAGCGGGTGTATTTCCAGAGCCTGTTGAAACGGCTGGCGGCCGAGGGCCGGACGATCGTTATTTCTTCTCACATCCTGGAGGAGGTCGAGCGGATCGCTGAGACGGTGCTGTTGATCGTCAACGGCAAGCTGGCGGCTTCGGGCGATTTCCACGCGATCAGGGCGGCGCTGGACGAGCGGCCGTACCACGTGAGGCTGCTGAGCGATTCGCCGCGCGAACTCGCTTCTGCGCTGGTGAAGCTCGAATCGGTCGACGCGGTGAATATCGACCCCGATGGCGCGCTGGTGGTGCTGAGCCGGAACGTGCGCGACCTGCAGATTGAGTTACCGCGCCTTGCTAAGGCGTCGTCGATCAGGGTGCACCGTGTTGAGCCGCTGGACGACTCGCTGGAGAGCGTGTTCGGTTACCTGGTGGACCGCTAGCGATGGGATCGGTTTACAGGCTTACACTCCGTCAGCTTTCCGGCCGCTGGCGACTGTTGATAACGATAGTACTGGCGTCGTTGCCGGTGGTGATGGGGCTGATCGCAACGGTGGTCGACGACCCGCCATCGACCGAGGATTTCGAGGGCATCGTTATCAACGGGATGCTGTCGGGTTCGATTTTGCCCCTGGTGGTGCTGGCCATAGCAAGTGCGGCTTTTGCGAACGAGATTGAAGACCGGACGCTGGCCAATCTGACGCTTTCGCCGATTCCGCGGTGGCAGATAGTGGTTCCCAAACTGCTGGGTGCGATGACGGTTTCGGTGCCTTTCCTCGTGGGCAGTGCGTTCATTACGAGCCAGCTTTTTTACGATGGGGATATGACTGCGGTGCTCGCGGTTTCGGTGGGCGCGTTCGTGGCTGTGGCGCTGTATTCATCGATCTTTATCTGGGCCGGCCTCATGACTACCCGGGCTATCGGATTTGGCCTGCTGTACGTGTTCCTGTGGGAAGGTCTTTTCTCGAGCTTTGTCGGCGGCGTGCGGTTCCTGAGCATTCGTCACTATTCGATCGCGCTGATGCACGGCATTGACGAACGGCGGTTTGGAGTGGGCGATAACCTGAGCTTTGCCGTGGCGATCGGCGCGTCGGTGGCGGTGTTTGCGTTGTTCCTACTGCTTTCGATCCGCCGACTCCGCCGGATGGACGTGCCGTAGGCGAGTGGAGATGCCCGGAGTTAGACGGGCCGTCGGTTTTCAGGCAGGACTTTGGCTGAACGGATTCGGTTGTTGTCAGCGTGAATTCAGCGTCTGTAAGCGGTAATTCGCTGGCTAAGACGATGCTATTACGGTCGAGAGTCCCGCGAATCTTGCCTCTGAACCCAGTTCTTCTTCAATTCGCATCAGCTGGTTGTACTTCGATGTCCGATCAGACCTGGAGAGCGAGCCGGTTTTAATCTGGCCGGCACTTGTGGCGACCGCCAGGTCGGCAATAGTGACATCTTCCGTCTCGCCCGAACGGTGAGAGACGACGATCGAATAGCCCGCATCGTGGGCGATCTTCACTGTTTCCAGGGTTTCAGTGAGAGTTCCGATTTGATTCAGCTTGATCAAGACGGAGTTTGCGATCCCGTTTTTTATACCTTCACGCAGGATGCTGGGATTCGTGCAAAAAAGGTCGTCCCCGGTCAACTGGCATCTTGATCCGAGGAGTTTGGTGACGAGTTTCCAGCCTTTTTCGTCATCCTGCGCCACCCCGTCTTCAATCGAGACAATCGGGTATTTGGTCACAAGCTTTTCGAGGTACTCCACGTGCTCGTCGACAGAACGAACCAGGCCTTCACCCTTGTAGTTGTATTCGCCGTTTTTAAAAAACTCTGATGATGCGGGGTCGAGAATAATGCTTACTTCCTCGCCCGGCCGGTAGCCCGCGTCCTGAATTGCCTTGACGATGAAATCGAGGGCTTCTTCTGCCCGTTTCATATCGGGGGCAAAGCCACCTTCGTCGCCAACGTTGGTGTTGTGGCCGGCTTTGTGCAACGAGGTCTGCAGGGTGTGAAAAATCTCCGAACCTATCCGGACGGCCTCTGCGAAATTATCGGCGCCTGCTGGAAATATCATGAACTCCTGGAAGTCGATCGAGTTTGCAGCATGCTCGCCGCCGTTGATGATGTTCATCATCGGGGTGGGCAGGAGATTGGCATCGGGGCCACCGAGGTATTCGTAAAGTGGCTTACCAGCCACCGCCGCCCCGGCTTTGGCAACGGCAAGAGAGACCCCCAGAATGGCGTTGGCTCCGAGTCTGCATTTGTTAGAAGTTCCATCCAGATCGATCATTTTGTTATCGATCAGCGCCTGGTCCTCGGCGTCCAAATTCAGGACTGCTGAGGCGATCTCCCCGTTGACGAACCCGACTGCTTTTCGAACCCCTTTGCCGAGGTACCTGCTCGGGTCACCGTCACGGAGTTCCACAGCCTCACGTGTTCCGGTTGAAGCCCCGGACGGCACGCTCGCCCTGCCTTTAGAACCATCGACGAGCACGACATCCACTTCAACGGTTGGGTTCCCGCGGCTGTCTAGAATTTCTCGGCCGAAAACACTATGGATTCGTGTCAATGTTTTTCCTTCTGGGTCAATCGTGGAGCCAACCGAAATCGATTGGCCCCATCGCATTCTTATTTTTGACAACCAAAAGCACAACGAACTACGGAACGAGTACCGCCTCTTTATTACTACGAGTTCCGGCTGACTGCTTCTACGGGGTGCCCGTGCGATACCTACGAGCGGTGCATGATTACCATTTTCAGTTCGGTCATCTCCTCGACCGCGTAGCGGGGGCCTTCCTTGCCCATTCCGCTGTCCTTCAGGCCCCCGTACGGCATCAGGTCGGCCCGGAACTGGGTGCCGCCGTTGATGTTGAGGTTGCCTGAATCGACTTCCAGTGCGAATCTCATCGCGTTGTCGAGGTTTTCGGTGAAGATCGCGGCCGAAAGCCCGAAGCGCGTGTCGTTTGCAAACTCGATGGCTTCGTCGATGCCGGACACGGGCGTTACGCCGACTGCAGGCCCGAACAACTCGTCACGGGAGAAGCGCATGTTGCGGTCGACGTCAGCAAGTATCGCCGGTCGTACGACGGCGCCGTCCCTGCCGCCACCCGCAACGAGCCGGGCACCGGCACCGACTGCCTCCTGGATCCAGCTTTCGACGCGTGCTGCGTCGCTCTCGCGCACCATCGGGCCGACATTCACTGTTTCTCTCATCGGATCACCGGTCGAGAGGGCCTCGACACTGGGTGCGAGGGCGTCGAGGAAGTCGCTGTACACCGACTTATCGACGATGACCCGCTGGGTCGAGATGCACACCTGGCCGGCGTTGGAGTAGCCGCTCTGCACGGTGGCCGCGATGACTTTGTCGATATCGGCATCTGGCAGGACGATGAGGGGCGAGTTCGAGCCGAGTTCCATCGTTACCTTCTTCAGCCCGGCGGTGTGGGTGATGTGTTCTCCGACTTCCTGGCTACCGGTGAAGGTGACCTTGCGGACTGCGGGATTGGACACGAGTGCATCACCGATTGCGCTGCCCGAGCCGGTAACGCACTGGATGGCCTCGGCCGGGAGGCCGGCGTCGAGCAGTATCTCGGTGAGTTTGAGCGCCGATAGCGGGGTGTCGCTGGCCGGCTTGATGACGACGGCGTTGCCCCCTGCGATTGCGGGGCCGACCTTGTGCGCGACGAGGTTGAGCGGGAAGTTGAAGGGCGAGATGGCGACCACGATGCCGACCGGGACCCGCACTGTGAAGCCGAACTTCATTTCGTTGCCCGGTGCGGCATCGAGCGGAATCGTCTCACCGAAGAGCCGTTTTGCCTCTTCCGCCGACCAGGTGATGGTCTGGACGCACCGGTCGACTTCGAGCAGACCCTCGCTTATGACCTTGCCTTCTTCGTTGGTAATCGTCTCACCGAGGTCCTGCCTGCGCTCGTTCAACAGAACGACTGCACGCATCAGGATTTCATACCGGTCGAACGCGCTGAGCGCGCGCATGGCGTTTGCGCCGCGTTCGGCGCTCTTGATCGCCATCTCGACATCTTCGACAGTGGCTGCCGGAACGGTGTCGATTGGTTTGCCAGAGTAGGGGTTGACTACCTCTATCTGAGATGTGCCAGACGTCCAGTTGCCGTTGATGTACATCTTCATAGCGGATGCTCCTTTGGGCAGGTTGGCTGGTTCGGGAACGAGTGTTCTTCAGCCTGATGAGATGAGGGCAGTATAGACCCGGTTCGGAGTAGTCGCTCGTAGTGCGGGGCGGCGTTACGTTAGCACCGCGAGTTGGTCTGCGGGTCGGTGCCGTTCTAAATTGACCCTTCGACAAGCTCAGGGCAGACAGGCTCAGGATGTGGACCCTTCGAGGGGCTCGGGACGGGTGGTTGTTGAGATCTGAGGTTGGGCGTTGATTTTTCTGCGGTTTGGACGTTCTCTGGTGAGGTCCCTCCGCAGGGGTCGGGGAATCGGGTTTTAGCTGGCCGGGCCCTTGCCATGAGGGTTCAGAGTGCGAGCGCGTTAACTACGGGATGTTCGAGCTTGTTAATTACCGGATGTTTTCGACCAGTTCTTCGCATACTTCGATGAGTGACTGACAAAGAATGACGGTGTTGCCTGCCACCAAAAAATCGCTGTACTGCTTGCGCTGTCCACTTGCGAAAATTGCGTTGCCTTCGAGATTCGCGTTTGAAACACGGTTCACTGCAGAGTTCGCCGAGTCCATACCGGGGCCCATCGCATCTGCGTGCGAGTCGTAGAAGCGAATCTCCACGTCCTGGCTCTTGTAGAACCCAAACCAGATCGCGTTCGAGTCGGGCACCGTTTCGATCGAGAATTCCTTCGACTTCTTCCATCCGGCATTGACGAACGAATCTACATCGAACACGTCGCCGTTTCGGATGATGACGGGGGCGTCCACTCCGGGCGTTGCCGCCTCGCCTGAGTCCGAGCCGCAGGCCACGATGAGCAATGGCAAAACTGCACCGGTCAAGACGGCTATCCGAAACCGGTCGATCCCTGCTAGGGCTGAGAGATTCATGCCTTCATCTTCTCCATTGTGGCAGCTGGTGGATTATTTATGCGATGGTACTTGCCCGCTGAAATGTTCACCAGTGGGGATCGGATTTCGTTGGCCGTGTGGGGCCTGAAATGATGGCCCGCGACCTGCGGAATATCAGGCCAATGCTCAATCTCGATGTAGCAGAGTCAAATCCAACACCGATCTGAACTGGTTGACCGTGTACGTGTGTTCGGGATGACACGCATGCGAACAGTGCTCGATTTTTCCAGTCCCTCAGTCGTTGCCGACTAGATCGCCTTCGATCGGGAGGGTGATCTGGAAGCATGTGCGGCCGGGTTCCGATAGTACGGTGATGTTGCCGCGATGCTTGTGGACCACGATGTTGTAGCTGATATCGAGGCCGAGTCCCGTTCCCTTGCCGGGTTCTTTCGTGGTGAAAAACGAGTCGAAAATCCGGTGCTGGATGTCTTCTGGAATTCCGGGTCCGTTGTCTTCGATCTCGATAATCACGTCTTCATCCGAGTTGTAGACCCTTACCGTAAGACTGCCAGCTCCATTCATGGCATTGGCGGCGTTGTCGATGATGTTGGTCCATGCCCGGTTCAGCTCGCTGCCGAAGGCCTGGATTGCCGGTACGTTTTCGTCGTATTCCCGGTAGACCTGGATGCCCTGCTTCAGCTTGCCCCTGAGCATGAGCAGGGTGCTGTCGAGTCCTTCAGCGACATCGATCGTCTGGACGGGCGCCTGATCGAGGAACGTGTAGGTCTTCAGCGAGCTGACGATATTGGGAATCTGGCCGGACGTCTGCCCGATCTCTTCCAGGAGGCTGCTGACACTTGCCGACCTGCTGATGAGTACGGCTATCGGCGACGCGGCCTCGGTGCCGAACGATTCTTCGAGCTCGTCGAGTTTCTGGCGTACAAACCCGGCGTTAACCAGATCGGGTCCGATCTGCCAGGCGTTTTCGACGTTGCGTTCTTCGAACCAGCTTTGCAGTTCGTATTCGATATCGCTGCGGTCGAGAGGGTCGATTTCGTCGGCAGTCCGCGCGGCACCGGCAACTTCGCTGAGCAGTGCGTTCAGTGCGTCTTCCTGTTGCGATGTGAGCGCGAGTCCTGCGAGTGCGCGCTGGGAATTGCCATACGCTCCGACCGATTCGGCAAGCTGGGCTGCACCTCGTTTGACCGCCGCGGCGGGGTTGTTCAGTTCGTGGGCCACACCTGCCGTGAGCGTTCCCAGTTGCGCCATCCTTTCGCTCTGTCGCAGCAACCCCTCGGTTGAGCGGAGTCGTTCCACGACGGTGTCAAACATCGAGCGTGCGGCGGAGGGGCTGCGCCCGACCCGGCCTTTACGATTCTGTACTTGGCCCCGTAGTGGCTCCTGAGATCGCGTTCGACCGCGTTCAGGACCTGCGGCTCGTCGTCAACACAAAGAATTGTCGATGCTGGCATTAAATGGATTTACCTGTTTGCGTCTTCGTTCTCACACGATTGGCGGATCATCCCGCCCTCGCGATCAAACGCCATTGATTTGTTCAGTCCGTTTCCAGGGAATGGTACTCGTGGGTGATTCCGCCGGCAGTAACATTTACGACCCGGTGTCCCGATGGGTCGTGCCAGAGCGGGAGTCCGACCGGGCCGGAGCTGACGACCTCGATTCCGTTTTTGTTTGCGATGTTGTTTCGATGCCAGTGACCCGCGAAGTTGGCCCCGATGCCGTGGTCGGCTGCGATTTCGAGGAGGGGCGTTCGATACTGCTTTGTGATCGACCACGGGTTGTCCGCTTCGCCGGGAGAATTGATGAACAACGGGTGGTGGCTGAACAGGACGATTCGCCCCGCGCCCGGGGTTTCGTTTTTCGAATAAGGGTTCTGGTTACTGACGATGATGGCTTCAGCTTCGACGAAAGCCAGCTGGGCCTTCGCGCGGTCCGTCAGTTCGCCGGGCGACGTGAACAGGGTCGAGTTGATTGCGATGAACCTGACGCCACCGTGTGAAAAGGCGTAGTAGTCGGGACCGAAGTTGTCGATATAGCGGTCGATCGATTGCTGGTCCGGGTTTGTGTGGTCGACGGCGACATCGTGATTACCGGCCACCCAGTGGAGCGGGATCGAATCGTCGAGCAAGGCCCCGATTCGCTTTACTTCGGCGATCTGGTCGTCGTTTTCGCTTTCATTGATCATGTCGCCGCACACCACGACGAACGCCGGTTTCAGCCGGTTGGCGTGTTCGATGGCCCTGGTGAAGAGCGCGGTTTCGGGGGCGAACCCCTCGAACTTCGAGGTCTTACCAATAAGCAGTCCGCGTTCGGCGAAGGTCGCGATTTCTTCATCCGTCTTGCCGCTCGAACCGGCGAACATACCGAACTGGGGATCGGCCAGTTGCATGAAGGAAAAATCGGTTGTCAATTGAACTCGGATTTACTCGTGGGTGGGGTCGTTATCGCGCTGGTGAATTTGTTAGAGGGCAGGATACCCGCTCAGTTCGATGAATGTGTTGCCCTCCTCGATGCGCAGGACCGGTGCGCGTTTCAGGCCTGAGGAGGAAGTTCGTGGCTGTTCGACAGGATGTAACTCTATCCGGTTCGACCGAGTA
>Ga0066368_10000248_pt1 | contig 13323 bp, 9 predicted proteins | sample Knorr_S7_td_NADW_FD_71215 | JGI IMG/M metagenome (GOLD analysis project Ga0066368, IMG submission 71215) | Marine microbial communities from Southern Atlantic Ocean transect - Knorr_S7_td_NADW_ad_2505m_LV_A | ecosystem: Environmental > Aquatic > Marine > Oceanic | place: Southern Atlantic ocean... | reverse complement strand
GGTCGCTATTTGGTTTGGTGTTCCTGGGTGCTTCCTTCCTCCACCTATCCGCTAATACCTTTAACGACTATTTCGACTGGAAGGCAGGTATAGACCAGGCCAACAACGACTATTTCCTACAATATTCCGGTGGATCGAGGGCCATAGAACTTGGCCTCATAACTGAGGGCGGCCTTTTCAGGCTTGCTAGTTCATTTCTAGTTCTGGCAGCGATCTGCGGTGTTGCTGTCATGTTCGGTCCCTGGTCCAAAGGTTTTGATCTTTTCTGGTACGGATTGGCCGGCGCCGTGGGCGGATTTTTCTACACAGCGCCTCCTTTCAAACTTGCGGGCCGGCGGGGGTTGGGCGAGATATCAATCGGCCTTCTATTCGGCCCCGCTTTAACCATGGGTTCAGTTTTCGCTCTAACTGGTGTTCACAGTTGGGACGCCTTCCTGTTAGGTATTCCCGTGGGACTTCTCACAACAGCCATTCTATGGGTCAACCAGTTCCCAGACACGCCTTCTGACATCGCCACCGGAAAGACTCACTTGGTGGCAACTCTCGGGACCAGGAACGCACGCTGGGGTTATCTTACCCTCATGGCTGGCTGCTTTGCAGCAATGTATCTTTTATTTTCCTCAGGCATATTGTCACAGGGCGCACTTCTGGGAATGCTGGCACTTCCCGGTGCAGCCTACCTCACTTACAAAGTTTTTCAGGACTTTGATAAACGTGAATTGGCCACTACATGTGCCAACACCATCTACTTCCAAATGGCTACTGGCTTAATGATGATCCTGGGAATTTCATTCCTCTAATAACCGTCATAGACTAAGATTGGAAATTGAAGAGCCCCAGGAACGGGGCTCTTTTTTATCTAAAGGTCGTTCGACTCGGTGTGAACCTTGGGGATCTTTGGCCTCACCAGGGTCAGCATGGCCGGGAGTAAAAAAAGGTCCCCTAAGAGCGCTCCCAGCATTGTAACGGCTGAAAGAAAACCGAAATCTCTGCTGGGAAGAAAATTGGATGTAACCATGATAAGAAAACCAGCGCTGAGAATAATAGAAGTGGAAATGATCGCCTTCCCAGTTGTGAGAAGTGTCAGTTCATTGGCTTCCCGGAATTTGCCCCCGTTAGCGAAGAGCTCCTGCCTGAACCGAACCAGATAATGGATAGTGTCATCCACAGCAATTCCGAAAGCAATGGCAAACGTCATTGCAGTTGTGGGCCGCAGTTTAATGTGAAAAAAACCCATAACACTCGCCATAAGAAGCAGAGGAATGAAATTGGGTAGCATTGATAGAGACGCTAGTTTTATGCTTCTGAAAAGAAAACCCATGGATATAAAGATAACACCGAAAGCTATGAGGAAACTCACCACAAGATTTTTAACCAAGTACTGGTTGATCCTGAGTGCCATTAGAGTGGTTCCTGTCAGTTTAACATCAAGGTTCTCTTCCAGATTCTCTTGACACCAAAGCATAACTTCATCGATGATCTCTTCAGCCCGGCGTGAATCAATATCTTCTATCCTTCCTGCCAGGCGTGTACCGGAATAATCAAAGTTGGTTAACGTTTCAAACTCTTCCTCATGGAGGAACATATACTGAGCAACCAATTCACGGCTGGCCGGTATTGTTCTAAATGCCTTATCACCCTCATGAAAGGCCATATTCATTTCACTGAGGTAATCAATTACTGAAAGTATTTTTCCTATCTCTGGAATTGAGTCGAGTTTCTTTTGTAAGGTTTCAATGGCTTTCAGTACCTTAGGATTCTTAATTCCACCTTCCACCAATTGACCGTTATCTCGAACGCTGACAATGACCTCAAACGGTAAAACAGAGCCCATTCGCTTTTCCATGAATGTCATGTCATCGTAAAGCTGGTTGCCTTTAGTCAGATCTTCCATGAGAGATGAATGCTGATCAACTTTCATGGCATAAAATATGAAAAGGGCTACCATGAAAAGAGAGCTCACCACTATGACTTTATAATGGCTGTTATTGATGACAACAATCTTTTCGAGTAAACGGTGTCTAAAACCTTTAGTCATTTTCTCAAAACTGCTTTTTTGCGGAGTTTTAAGAATCATTAGCATAGCGGGGATAAATGTTATGGAGACCAAGAAAGCCAGTATCACACCTACTGCTACCATGCCGCCGAATTCACGGATCATGGTGATATTGGTACTCAAAAGCGCTAGAAAGCCCACTGCCGTTGTGAGGCTTGTGAGCAGAATAGCTGCGCCTATTTTCTGGATGGTAAGTTTTACCGCTACACGTTTATCCCTGCCATAGTTTAACTCCTGGTTGAACTTTACCAGGATATGTATGGAATCGGCCACACCCACGATCAATACAAGTGTGGGTATGATGTAAGTAACGATGTTTATAGTAAATCCCATAGCGCCCATGATTCCCATAACCCAGAAGTCTGCCATGAGTACAGCTAGAATTGGCAATAATGTCCCTCTTATTGTTCGGAAAAGAGCAAAAAGAACCACTAACAGTACAATTGTGACTGGGATGAAAAATCGCACAAAATCACCGAGCATGTATTGTACATACCTTGTTCTCAAAACTGGGATACCGGCTTCGTACCAACTCCAGTCAGAATCGTTCGTAATTGTTCCAATCTTATTCATAATCGCTTCCCTGTCTGGATGATTGTTGGCACTATCTTCCAGTTCAAGGAGGAATGCAGCGATCTGTCCGTTTGATGAAACAAGGTTGTCATTCAAAAGCGGCGAGTCAAGAACACGGTCCTTGAGGAACTGAAGCGAGTCTACTGAAATCGGTATGGATTCGTATACCGGTAACATCACTATGTCCGTCCCTGGCTCGAAAAGTTCTACATTTATCAGGGAAGTAACCTCAGAGATACCTTCAACCTGTGAGAAGGTTTCTGTCAGTTCCCGGGTTTTCACAAGGTTTTCATAGCTGAACGGATCACCGGAATCGTAGGCCAGCGAAATGAGATCATCCTCTCTTTCAAACTCCTCACGAAATTCTAAATATGCGTCCACCTCAGGATCATTCTCTGGAAAGAGATTTTCAATTGTAAAATCAAATTGTACGCGCGAGGCCGAAGTCACGGCAGCTACGGTGATCACGATCAGAACAATCAGTATACGCCAAGGATGATCCAGTTGAAAAGTGATCAACCTGTCCAAGTTTGCTTTCACAGTTTTGTGTCTTAGCGTCTGTTTTGTGTGAGGAGACTCACGCCTACCAACGAAATCACAGAGATGGTGATGGCTGGAAGAACTTCGTCCAGGTTACCGTACAGATTAGCAGGAATGAGATTTTGAACAAATCCGGCTTCCTTCCACAGCAGGGTCACTACCGTTCCCGACACGATGGACGCCACCGCACCTTCTTTCGTAGCGCCTTTCCAGAAAAAGGCTGCAAAAAGTGCTGGTGTGATGGCAGCACCGTAAATCGTGTAGGCATAGAGGGCCTTTTCGAAAATGGTGGTAGAGCGTGAAAATATAAGAGATACGAAATAGGCAATTATTCCAAGAAGAAGAACAATTGCTCTGCTTAAGAAAACTATCCTTCCTTCACTGGCATCTGGATTAATGTATTGCAGATAAACATCCCTGATGAGTGAAGTGGCTGGCACAAGCAGATACGAGTCCGCCGTTGAGATAATGATACCAACGATGGTGGTCATCATGACGGCGCCGAGGAATGTGGGTAACAGTCTGTGGGATGCATAGATGAGCACAAACCGCCCCGATTCAGCTTCCGGGATCATACTGGAACTGACCCATGCTGAGGCAATGATTAACAGTTCAATGACCAGGACCGCAACCACAAGAATAGATGTTGCCTTGGTGGCACCTTTTGCGTCTTTACTGGCGGAGAACCGTTGGTACATATTGGCGTCCCCCAGGACAAGGAGAAACGGAGGTAGACAGAAATTGATCACATCCACTACGGAATAGACACCAAAAAATTGCATATGCTCCTGCTTCCCCATCTGTAAGAAAGCTGTCTCCATGCCGCTCATACCACCGGCTTTAACCCACAGAATGGGAAAGGCAATTAAAAGAGACACCGTCATGATGATACCGTTTCCCACATCTGTGTACGCTACGCTTAATAGGCCAGCCAGGAGCGTGTAGACAATGATGAAAACAGCGGCAATAATGGTCGCAGTTTTTGCACTGATCAGGCTAACTCCGTTCTCATCGGTCAGTACCGTTTCCAACACAGCTCCCCTGCATTGAACTGATAACTGACAATCACCATGTAAGCTATAACTAGCGCTATGATACTCAGCAACCGGGCGGACTGACCATACCGCTCACCCAGGATCTCCGGCACTGTGATCTTCTCAAATGCCCTAACCTTCCCAGCCACCCGTGTAAGTATCAGTATTCCCAGGACACCACCTAAGGGAAGGATAAGGGCCGCCATGCCTGTCTCATATGTCTCCCCGGCATTACCGAGGATGGAACCGGTACCGATCCATGTTGCAAGCATGGTTCCCACTAATACCCAGGGTGTAAGACTTCTGCCGGCTACTGCAAAATCACTCTGAGTGTTGACTTTCTTGGATTTATGGACCCCCACACCAAGCAGTATAAATAGATAAGTAAAAACAACAATTAAGTGAAACATTAAGATTCCTGTACTGAAAACATTATTACGGTAAGCCTCGAGGCAGTAATCTAAAGTTAGAGCCAGCGAAATTAGCTTTTCACCGAGGGAAATACAACAGCTACCTCTTGGATACAGATAGGTAAGCAATTAATTTCTCCTTCAATCATGAACAAGATAACCTGTATTGGTGGAACACTCATTCTTGCAATAATTTCCACCGGTTGTCAATCAACTGAGGGGAAAATGAAGATGAACAGACTGGCCCAGGAGAAGAGCCCTTATCTCTTGCAGCATAAGGACAACCCGGTGGATTGGTATCCCTGGGGTGAGGAAGCGTTCGCAGCAGCTGAGAAACAGGATAAGCCCATTTTCCTATCCATTGGTTATTCTACATGCCACTGGTGCCATGTCATGGAACATGAATCGTTTGAAGACAGCACAGTGGCGGCACTTATGAACGAAAATTTTATCAACATAAAAGTAGACCGTGAGGAGCGGCCCGATATAGATAACATTTATATGACAGTTTGCCAAATGATGACCGGCAGTGGCGGCTGGCCTCTCACCATCCTCATGACACCAGACAAGCAACCGTTCTTCGCTGGTACCTATTTCCCGAAAGAGAGCCGCTTTCAAAGAATGGGTATGGTTGACCTTATTCCGCGCATGGGGAAAATGTGGCACGAGGAAAGAGACAAACTATTAACTACCGCAGAACAGATGGTACAGCACCTCCAAAATTCTTTCTCTCCTTCCGGTACCGAGGATCTTTCCGAGGAGACTCTGAAGAGTGCTTTCGCTCAGTTTCTACAAAAATTTGATGATGAAAATGGCGGATTCAAGGGGCGAATGAAATTTCCCACAGCCCACAACCTTCTATTTTTGCTCCGTTATCATAAACGAACGGGTGATCCCACAGCCCTCATGATGGTGGAAAAAACATTGGATGCAATGCGAAAAGGCGGCATTTATGATCACGTCGGTTTCGGATTCCACCGTTACGCAACGGACCGAGAGTGGCTCCTTCCCCATTTTGAAAAAATGCTCTATGATCAGGCCATCAATGCCATGGCCTATTTGGAAGCATATCAGGTGACAGGCAAAGAAAAATATGCGAAAACTGCCCGTGAGATATTCAGTTACGTCCTGCGGGACATGACATCATCTGAAGGAGGTTTTTTCTCAGCGGAAGATGCAGATAGTGAAGGTGAAGAAGGGAAGTATTACGTCTGGACTCAGAACGAGGTGAAATCAATTTTGAGTAAAAATGAAGGCACGCTGTTTGGTGAAGTGTACAACTTTTCAGAAGAAGGCAACTTCCGTGAGGAAACAACTGGACATCCTACAGGAAAAAATATACCGCATTTGACCAACTCAATCACGAAAGTAGCTCAGGAAAATAATATGGCAACATCTGAACTCAGGGCAAAGCTGGAAAAGATGCGTCAGAAGCTTTTCGAGATCAGAGATAAGCGGGTGCACCCTTTGAAGGATGACAAAATACTCACTGACTGGAACGGGCTGATGATTGCGGCATTCGCAAAAGGGGCACAAGTGCTGAATGATGATACCTACGCACAGGCCGCAAGGAACGCCGCAAATTTTGTCCTGGAAAATCTTAATGACAATAATGGCAGATTACTTAAGCGGTACAGGCAAGGCGAATCGTCTCTACCAGCCCATCTTGAGGATTATGCCTTTTTCTCCTGGGGTCTTCTGGAGCTTTATGAAGCGACGTTTGATGTGAAATATCTTTCGGAAAGTTTGCGTCTCACTGAAATCATGACTGACCTCTTCTGGGATGAAAGTAACGGCGCCTTCTTTTTTACAGCCGACGATGGCGAGGAGCAGATCGTCAGGACTAAGGAGCTTTATGATGGTGCCATCCCTTCCGGAAATTCCGTGGCAGCACTGGTGCTTCTGCGATTAGGACGGATCACTGGAAAGAGTGAATACGAAAATATGGCTGCCACCATTGGAAAAGTCTTTTCTAAAAATGTAGAACAATCACCCACCGCATACACTCAACTTCTTTTAGCTGTTGACTTTGGCATCGGTCCATCTTACGAGATTGTGGTGGTTGGCGATCGGCATAGCGAAGATACGCAAATGATGTTGAGGCGCATCCAGGAATCTTTCCTTCCAAATAAGGTTGTTATATTGAAGCCATCAGACGGCCAGAAAAGGGAAGTTGTCCGCATCGCCCCTTTCACTGAAACACAGGTCGCCATAAATGGGAAGGCAACAGCTTATGTCTGCCAGAATTATGCTTGTGAAGCTCCGACCACCGATATCACCGAAATGATGTCTTCTTTTAAATGAATGATTCATTCTCAAAGCGCCTTGGTGAAACCCTGGCCCACGTTCAGGACTTCTTCGACACGGTAGTTCATTTCGGAATTAAGCGGATATCAAACTCAGGAAAAACAAAAGATTCATCCGAAACAGAGAAACCATCCGGGGTAGGAAAAGTGCTTCGCTTTGTCTCTGATATGGGCGACGCCTATTATAATAAATACGGCGATATCAAATCTGATAAGAAACAACCAGATGAAAAAGAATAACAGATCGGTTTTTCTTTCATTTCTCGTCGAGGCTGAGTAATATGACGAAAAGATCTTTAAAAATTCCCCGGACCGGTTCCGGCATTTTTGGAACCTACAATAATAATAAATGGGAACTGAACTTCGGGTGAGGAAAGCAGGCCTTTCCCGGTAGCCACCAGGATCAAGGAAACTTGAATCATCCGGGAGGTGCCCACCGTGACTAAGACGAGTTCCAACAATGCCCCGGTTCGGGGGGTTTTATTTAGGCTTCCCCGTCCTCTGACTGAGCCACAATCTGCTCAACCACACTACTATCACCGCGAATTTTAAGATGAACTCCGTCTGACTGATAATCCTGTTCCAACACTTCCACTCGCTCATAGACTGAAGCAATCTCTTTCCCCAACGAGGCGGCAAATGTAACCTCCGCAGTCTGGTACGAGCTTTCCAGGCTTTTCTTTACTCTTTCCAGGAGAGCATCAAGCCTCAGGTGATTCTTAGCTGAAATAAAAACAGCATGAGGAAAACGATTCTTCAGACCGCGCAATTCCGCGGGTGCGAGCAAGTCAATCTTGTTTGCCACTATGACTGTCTCTTTACCTCTCGCCCCTATGGAATTGAGCACCTCTTTTACCGTCTCCATCTGCTCATCCAGCAGGCTCGAACTGGCATCTACCACAAGCAGAAGTAGATCTGAATCGACCGCCTCTTTCAGTGTACTTCTGAATGACGCCACCAGAGAGTGAGGAAGCTTCCTAATAAATCCCACAGAATCACTTATGAGCACTTCACGTTTTCTATCCAGGGCAAGTGATCTGACCGTGGTGTCCAGCGTAGCGAAAAGCTGATCTTTGACATAAACATCAGCACCTGTTAGTACATTTAGAAGAGTTGACTTTCCTGCATTAGTGTATCCGACGAGAGAAACCCTGAATTTCTGTTCCCGCCTTCGGCTCTGGGTCTCCCTCTCTTTTTCAATCCCTTTCATCTCTCTCTGAAGTTTCGATATGCGGTTACGAACCAGTCTCCGGTCGATCTCGATCTGGGTCTCACCGGCGCCGGCCCGTGTTCCGATGCCGCCCATCTGTCGCTCCAGGTGAGTCCACATGCGCGTCAACCGCGGAAGCATGTATTCAAGACGGGCCAGTTCCACTTGCGTTTTGGCTTCTCTTGTCCTGGCATGCTGTGTGAATATGTCCAAAATGAGACCTGTCCTGTCAATAACCTTTATGGACTCAGCCAGTTTCAGGAAGTTCCTCACCTGTGTAGGCGAAAGTTCGTCATCAAAGATGATCAGATTAACGTCCAGCATCTGGGCTTGATTAACAATCTGTTCCGCCTTCCCTTTGCCGATGAAATATTTTGGGCTGATACGATTTACTTTTTGTGTGAACCGTCCCACAATCTCAGCTCCAGCTGTTTCCGATAAAAGCTCTAATTCATCCAAATGTTCTTCAACAACTTCCAGAGACAGACCGCCTGTGACAACACCAATAAGGAAAGTTTTTTCGTCTGATATTTTTTTAATACCTAACAAAAGATTACTCCTGCTTAACACGGCCGATCCAAGTTTCTGCACTCAAAAGCACCAATGCGGAAATGAGGAAAATATGCCACAATTCTGTTCCCCTCCTCGCTTCATTAACCGCGAGAACAGGGTCTTCGTCTGTTCTAATAATTCTTGCTAAGCCTCCGGCAAAGAGTTCTTTCAATTGACTCTCTTCCAGGCGCCTTGTAGGGTCCTCCGTTAAGGCCAGGTTAGCCACGAAAGTAGTAAACAACTCTCCTCCTAACATCACCTCGTAAACACCAGTTCTATCCAAGTTCTCGATGACGATCCTCTCCCTAAGGTAATCTGGTACAACTTTTGTTTCTACTCCGTTGGGTGCTCTGATAACAATCTCTTTTGACATATCTTCTCGGGGTATGGGAATAGTGAGAGTATCTCCCACCGCTACTTCCATCTTGCCGGACACTTCCGATGTAAGGTAGATCAAAATTCTGTGTAACAGCGGTACAAAGATGCCTCGCACCGGAAGATCGGTCCAAGCAAGATCGGGTGGTGCGGTGAATAAAATGACACGCCCGGAACCGACCCTCTTCTCCATCATGAACGGTTCGCCGTTCGAGAGTGATAAAATGATCTGAGTTTGCCTGAAGCTCTCCATTCTGTTGTACGCGAAAATTTTCGGCATCTCATCCCGGAGACTGGTTGCCGGAAATTCACTGAATAAGGGGTGTTTTAAGGCAATACGGTCAACCGTAAGATAGTTTTCACCAATAAGGCGTTTTGTACCGATGACGGCTCCTAGATCGATCTTCCCTAGCCAATTGCTACCACCGGATTCTTCTGACAATTCCCCAAGAAAAATCAAGGCGGAACCACCATCAGCAAGAAACTCTTGCAACACTTCAATCTCCCGGGTAGTCAACTTACCGGGGTTCAGCATCAGCACTACATCCTTGTTAGAAAAAAGTGTTGCCCCCACACTGCCAAAGAGGTACTCTTCCAGCTCAACGACTTGTGTTGTCCGGTTCAGTGCCAATAGAGCCAGTTTGAGTAGGGAACCATCGGCTTGATTCTGCTGGATCACGGCACAGCGAATCCGATCAGTCATACGAAACTGGAAAAACCGCCGGTTGTCATGAGGAAAGTCATCTTCTGGAATCTCAATAATTCCGTGTACAACCCCCGACTCCTTGGCAAATGCCTTAAAAGCAAAATTTTTCTCATCGAAAGGTTCAAAATTAGATACCACCTGGCCAGTCCTAGCATCGTCAAAAAAAAGTTGAACAGGAACGTCTCTTCTCACCTCTAAGCCTGAATTGGAAATGTATGTTTCAACGGTCAGAAGCTGGTTCGGCATTTTCAATAGAGAGGTGACAACCGCACTTTCAATCTTCAGATTGTTCATTATAAGGGGCTGAGGGAAAAGATAGGTACGCCATTTACTTATTCCCTTCAATTTCCCATCAGATACCGCGACAGGAAAATCGCTGAAAACATACAATTCCTGGTTAGCAGACTGACCCGAGATCTCCTCTTCTCTCTCAGATCGTACGATAGCTGAATCGATTGCAGTCCACAGGTTATCCTGTCCACTGGTAGGCCGGATATTCTGAAAAATCTCCCTCACACGCCTCATTGAAGTTATTGGCTCGGAAGCGACCCTTTTGAAAGGGGTTGTCTGGTAGGTGTCAAGAATGAAATCACCTTTTAGATTATGGATGAGGTCCAGTGCTGTCTGTTTCGATCTGTCAAGAAGCGTATATCTGCCTGCTTCAGCGGTCATGGTTGCGGAGTTATCAAATAGCATGGCAATCCTGGTGGACTGGCCCACGGTCCCCACCAGCGGGAAATAACCGATCTTCACCGGGCGGGCGAAAGATAGAACGAGTAGTACGACGGCTGCTGTTCTAAGAACCAGCAAAATAATCTGGCGCAACTTCAATTTCCGGATTGTGTCGTGCTCCAGCTCTTTGATAAAACGGATGGTACTGAAATCAACACGCTGTGTACGCCGTCTGCTAATGAGATGAATAATGACTGGGACAGTCCCCGCCAGAAGGCCCCAGAGAAGCGATGGCGCTAGGAAACTCACGCAATTAGATGGAAAAAGGAAATAGTGATGGCCGCCGAGAGGGGTACAATCAGGTTGTCATTGATGGGGGAAGGCAATACTTCAGCAATAGTGGCAATCCCTGCAGCGGCTACGGCACCGGCCCTTGGCAGATTGGGAAGGAAAAAAGCCAACGCCAGCGCCACAATCAAGAAAGTTACCGTACCTTCAACCGTTTTTTCGAACAATGGGTGGTTCCCCCACTTACGGCCGATGAGTGCTGCTGACGCATCCGCCAGAGAGAGAATTAGCAAAGAAAAGATAGCCACCGATTTTTCAAAGATTAGAACGGTAAGAAATCCAGCAACGAAAACAGTTGTGGCGCCCGTGATGGTATGATCCTCTGACTCACGCACAATAGCACTAAAAAATAGCTTATAGAGTCGTTTAAAAGGCCCCACGTTCATTCTCAACAATTCTCCTAGGAGAAACAAAACACTCAATCCGCCCAAAAACCAGAGCATCTGATTTCTGCTCAATGCATAATAGTAGGAGATAGGAAATACGGCCGAGCCGAAATGAATTATTTTTCTGTAAATTTCGCTGCGGTAGTTCATCGTTTGCGCTTTGGGTCTGACAGTTGGTTATACACATCGTTCAGATCCAGTATACTTACTGTCACATCGATGGGTAACGGTTTTCCCAAGACGGTACCCGCAACAATGGATTGTTCAAGTATAGTGTAAGGGACAAGATCCTCATTCTGGCGGTAAGTTATGCTTCCGAGTGAGAGTTGTAATTTTGTAAGCAGCTGTTCCGCTTTTACCAGGCTGAGACCAAACAGTTGAGGCACCTGGTAGAAGTCAGGTGGTTTACCCTTGCTAATGATGACTGTGAGGCCGCTACCCCGACGAAGAAAATCACCTGCCCTTGGATATTGCCAGCGGATGACATCCATGGGGATGTCCACATCGAATTCGCTGATAAGTGAATCTACCGTTAATCCAACCTCACTTAACTCCAGCCGCCCGCTGCGGATAGACTTCCCAATAATATCAGGAATCATGACCATTCTTTCACGCTCAGCGGTGGTCAGATGGACAGTTCTTCCAGGTTTGACTTTTCGCATGGCGTCAGGATACTGATCTATGACCGTACCCACCGAATAGGCACTGGTATATTTTATGTCGCTACGCCTGGCAACAAAACCTTCCAGTTCAAGTGTTAACTTTGCCTCTTCAAAAGACATGCCAGTCACGGCTGGAAGAAATCGGCCAGCATCCTCACGAACGTACAGCGGCATTACAATTTTGTCCAGCAACAACAAGCCTATGGCGCTCACAATGATCATCGTAATAGAATAGCGGTAGACTGTTTTCATGAGTTGCGTCTCAAAATTACTGCAAAAACGCCGTCAGTCCCATGTTCCGACGGGAAAGTACTGAGCGCCCCCCTTACATCAAGAAACTCCGGCGGCACCCGTCCTTCAGCCGACAGTGTTGAAAACGATGGATTGTCGGCCAAAAAACTGTCCGTCACGCCCCAGTTCTCTTCAGGTTCAACTGAACAGGTGGCGTAAACCAGTTCTCCTTCCGGACCCAGAAACTGAGCTGTATGACTGATTATTCTCTTCTGCAAAGTGACCATTTTGTCCAGGTCAGACAGACGTCTTCGCCATTTCAGATCAGCCCGTTTGGCCATGACGCCGGTACCGGTACAGGGCGCATCGATGAGGATTTTACCGGAAATCGGAAAGGAGTCAACTGTGGCATTCTTCTGTTCCACCTGCACCGAATTGAGTCTCAATCGCTCTACTGATTCCTTTAACAGTTCAATCCTGTCAGCATCCACATCAAACGCATGAACTAAACCGCTGTTCCTCATGAGTTCTGCCATGTAGCAGCACTTTCCTCCGGGAGCGGCACAGACATCGAGAACGGTGTCACCTTCAGTTGGCTTCAAAAGATTTACAACTAATCCGGAAGAAACATCCTGAAATGAAAAATGGCCTTCACTGAACTGACGGCTTGCCTTAATCTTTGATACTTGCTGAACAGTGTAAAACTCCGATAAAATTTGGTTTGGCTCCCACTTAACCATACTCTCTTTCATAAACTTCTCAAATGCTTCCTTCTCGGTTCGGAGTGAATTCATACGAACGGTGAGGATTGGAACTGTATTGTTCCACTCGCAAAGTTGGATCGTCCGTTCCCAGCCGAAAGAATCTATCCACCGCCTAACCATCCAGCCAGGGTGGGACAGAAGAGTCGCCGTCTGCTGAATGGGTGCTTCTGGAGAAAGTTCTTTCTCAATGGACGCATCCGCTTCACGGACCTTTCGGAGCAGCGCATTTGTGAGGCCCGCTGCACCCTTCCCCCGCTTCCGCTTTGCGATCTCCACCGCTTCATTCACCGCCGCAAAGTCCGGGACGTGATCCCTATAGATGATTTCGTATGTTCCCAGCCTTAGTGTATTCCTGAGAATGTTGTCGGCTGTTTCATAGTTGCCTCTGAACAGAGAATTGATAATATGATCAATGTAGCCGCGGTGACGGACAATATCCTGTACAAGATGGGTGATTTCTGGCCGCGATTTGGAGGATGTGTAATTGGTAGCGAAATA
>Ga0066368_10000247_pt1 | contig 13332 bp, 8 predicted proteins | sample Knorr_S7_td_NADW_FD_71215 | JGI IMG/M metagenome (GOLD analysis project Ga0066368, IMG submission 71215) | Marine microbial communities from Southern Atlantic Ocean transect - Knorr_S7_td_NADW_ad_2505m_LV_A | ecosystem: Environmental > Aquatic > Marine > Oceanic | place: Southern Atlantic ocean... | reverse complement strand
GGAAATTCGTAAATTGAATCAATTATTCTTTTTTTCCCTTCTTCAATTTCTTTCGATAATTTGACTTCACCTTCTCTTGTTAATAATTCTACAGATCCCATCTCTTTTAAATACATTCTAACTGGATCACCTGATTTTATTTCGTTCTTTAATTTCTTAGCAAGTTGTTTTTGTCTTTTTGCAATATTTGAGTTTCCTATATTAGGACCTCTATTTCTTCTTTTTAGTGAAATGCCTTGATTATTCAGAAAACTTAAAATTATTTCAAATTTAGATGTATTTAAAACTTCTGGATTAAAAAACTTTTTTATTTTTGTGAAAGAAACTTTCCCAATTTTTTTTGATTCTAAAACTAGATCTTTAAATTGATCAATATATTTTTCTTTTCTTATTAAGCTTGTAATCGATAATTTTTTTGTATCAATATTACTATTGTTTTGTTTTATATCTTTTTTTTTCATAATTCAATTTTTTAATTAAGACACAATATTAATATATTGTTCATAAAGTGGTTAAATTAAAAATAATTTTTCCTTGCAGTTGATTGTAAATTTTTAAGTTTTGAATAATTCTCTTCATTTAAATCATCTAATAATTCATCTGCTTTCTTTCTTAATTCTCTAAAAATAGCTTTTTTATTGTAAATCTCCCAATACTCACTCCACCCTTTTACTATTTTATCAAAATCATTGCTTAGATTTTTTAAAAAAGGTGCGTGAACAAATATCGTTTTATCAATTAATTTATCTACAATTTCCTGATATCCCGACGATAACAATTTAGTCCTTAAGTAAAAATTTTCAATTGTTTTTTTTGAATTATATAATTTTAAAATCAAACTTTTTATCTCATTAAAACTATTAGTTTCGAAATTAATTGAAAAAAATTTTTTATTAATCAAGTTCAATAAATTAGGAAACAAAATGACACTTCCAATTAATACTCTTTCTATAATTTTGTTAGCATCAATGATATTTTTATTCTCCAAATTTAATTTATTTTCTGATTTTAGATTATTATTTAATTTAAAACTAAATTTTTCAAAGAACTTTTGTTTAAAAAAATTAATGTAATTCTTTCTAACTTTAAAATTTTTTATTTTACTAACCAAACTATCTATTTCTTCTTCCAATGCAGCTTTTTTCTCTGGTGTATTATAATTTTTCCCAAAGGTTAATTTATTCCAAAGAAAATCTATTAATGAAACTTTGTTTTTTAATAAATTATTTAATTTAATCAGTTTTTTTGATAAGATTAAACTATCAGGATCTTCATCTATTGGCAATTTCACAAAATTAATAGAATAACCAGGTTTTAAATGAGGTAATATCAATTCTGATATTCTTTCTGCAGCTTTTGTTCCTGCAACATCTCCATCCATACATATTGTTGGTTCGTTAAAAATTTGCCAACACTTAAAAAGTTGTTTTTCAGTTAGCGCTGTTCCAAGTGGTGCTAGAGTATTTTTAAAACCTATATTATACATTGAAATAACATCTGTATATCCTTCAACAATAAATAGGGTACTAATTTTTTTTAATTCTTTTCTACATTGTTCCCAACCAAATAATAAATCTCCTTTTTTATATAAAAGTGTTGAAGGAGAATTTATATATTTAGCTAATTGATTAGTATTTATTGCTTTTCCACCAAAACCAACAATATTAGAATAATAATCAAAAATAGGGAAAATAACACGATTGCTAAATCTATCATATTTTTTTCCATCTCTTTCTGAAACAATTATTAATCCTGCATCTAAAATATCTTGGGTTGTAAAATTTTTTGATCTAAGAAAACTATAAGTTGAATCTTTAGCTTTCGGAGCAAGGCCCAGATAAAAATCACTAATTATTTTACTGCTAAAGTTTCTCTTTATAAATAGATCTCTAATCGATGAATTGCATTTCAATTCTCTTATTAAATTGTCTTGATACCATTTACAAGCTTCTTGTAGAATTGTTTTTAAAATTTTTATTTTATTAATTTTGGCACTATCCTTTTTTTGATAAAAAGAGTCCTCAACGGTAATTCCAACTTCTTTTGCTAACCTTTTTACAGCGTCTTTAAAATTTAAATTCTCAGTTTTCATAATGAAATCAAAAATACTTCCATGTTCTCCAGTACTAAAACAATGGAAAAAACCTTTTTCATCTGAAACAGTAAATGATGGTGTTTTTTCATTAGAAAAAGGTGACAAACCAACAAACTCCTTGCCTCTTGGTTTTAACTTAACTTTTTTTGATATAACATCTGATACTTTCAAACGGAGTTTAATTTCTTCAATTAATTCTCTTCCTAATTTCATAATTATTTTATATTTTCACTCAAAAGTTTTTTAATGTGCGTTCTAGCTTTTGTCATATCAATTCTACCCAGAAATTTATGTTTTAGTTCATTCATAATTTTGTCAATATCTCCTTGGACATTAACTGCTGAATTACTGACAGCTTCCTTACACGCTGATTCTATTTCATTATTATTTAATTGCTTAGACAAAAACTGTTCAATTATTTTTATTTCATTGTTTTCTTGCTTTGCAAGTTCTTCTCTTTTGCCCTGTTTATAAAGAATTATGCTATCTTGACGTTGATTAATCATGTTTCTAAGTAATAAAAAGATTTCATTATCAGTTATTTCATTAGAACTGCCATTTGATCTCATTGATATTTCTTTATCTTTAATTACAGCTAAAATTAATCTTATTGTATTAACAGAAACCTTATCTTGTTTTTTCATCAAGCGTGTTAAAGCTGAGGTAATTTCTTGTTTTAACATATATCTGAAATGGACATAAATTTAAAACTATTTTCAAATTTTAATCAAGATGAATAAAAATTCTAAATTATTGATAATACTCAGTTCTTTTTTCATTAAAAAAAATATTTTGCATGCTTTTTGTTAATATTTAATTTTGTTTAATTTTTAAAAAAAATGATTTGAATATTACATACAAATCAATAGATTGTTCTAAAGCCTAAATAAAGGAGGTTAAAACGCCACCTAAAACACATCTTAAGTATAATGACAAATCTACAGCGATACTAGCTTTAGCAAATAATACTGTTTTTTTTGGAAAAGGAATAGGGTGTGAAGGTGAAATAATTGGAGAGCTTTGTTTTAATACATCAATTTTTGGTTATCAAGAAATACTTACGGATCCCTCATATGCAAATCAAATAATTACCTTCACATTTCCCCATATTGGTAATACAGGAACAAACAATTATGATATCGAATCAATAAAACCAGCAGCAAAAGGCTTGGTAATAAGAGAAGATATAACTCAAGAATCTAACTTTAGAGCAACTAATCATTTCCAGGTTTGGCTTCAAGAGAATAAATTGGTTGGAATTTGTGGTATTGATACTAGACATATTACTCATATTTTAAGAGAAAATGGTTCAATTAATGCCGCTATTGTGCACAAAAAGAATGGAATGTTTGGTTTAAAAAACATTTTTAAGAAAATATCTCAATGGGGTGGTATTACGGGATGTGATCTAACTGAACAAGTAACAAGAAAAAAAAACGTTCATTGGAATCAAGCAACTTGGATGAAAATGAAAGGATATGTTGAAAATAAAAAAAAAAAATTTCATATTGTTGCTATAGATTATGGAGCCAAAAATAATATTTTAAGAAATTTAGCATCCTTAGGATGTAAAATAACTGTAGTTCCAGCAAAAACTTCTGCTAGTAACATATTTAAGAAAATGCCAGATGGTATTTTTTTAAGTAATGGGCCAGGTGATCCAGCAGCAACAGGAAATTTCTCGATTCCTATAATTAAAGAAATTTTAAAAAAAAATATACCTACTTTTGGTATTTGCTTAGGTCATCAAATGCTTGCGTTGGCTCTTGGAGCAAAAACAAAAAAAATGCATCATGGTCATAGAGGTGCAAACCATCCAGTGATAGAAACTAAAACAGGAAAAGTAATAATCACAGTACAAAATCATGGATTTGAAGTGATAGAAAATTCTTTACCAAAAAATGTTAGAGTCTCATATAAATCTCTTTTTGATGGATCTGTTGAAGGAATTGAATTAAAAAACAAACCTGTATTTTCTGTACAACATCATCCAGAGGCATCACCTGGTCCGCATGATCATCTTTTACTTTTTAAAAAATTTTATAAATTAATAAAAAATAATGCATAAAAATAAAAAAATTAAATCAATATTTATAATTGGAGCAGGTCCAATTATTATTGGACAAGCGTGCGAATTTGATTATTCAGGTGCACAGGCGTGCAAGGTTCTTAAAAAAGAAGGTTACAAAGTTATTTTATTAAATTCTAATCCAGCAACCATTATGACTGATCCAAATATGGCTGATTCAACATATATTGAGCCTATTACTATAGAAATTATTGAAAAGATTTTAAATAAAGAAAAACCTGATGCAATATTGCCAACTATGGGGGGACAAACGGCATTAAATGCTGTATTAGAAGCGGATAAAAGGGGTTTGTTAAAAAAATATAAAGTTAAATTAATTGGAGCATCTATTGAATCTATAAAAAAAGCTGAAGATAGAAATCTGTTTAAAAAAACTATGATTAAAATAGGTTTAAAAACTCCAAAGAGTTTTACTTCTACAAATTTAATTGACGCAAAAAAAAAATTAAATAAAATTGGTTTGCCTGTAATAATTAGACCTTCTTTCACATTAGGTGGACAAGGTGGTGGGGCTGCAAAAAATATAAAAGAATTTCAAAATATTGTAAAAGAAGGATTATCAATTTCTCCAATTGGTCAAGTCCTTGTGGAAGAATCTGTTATAGGATGGAAAGAATTTGAACTTGAAGTAGTTAGAGATAGAAAAGATAATTGCATTGTTGTTTGTTCTATTGAAAACGTTGATCCAATGGGAGTACATACAGGAGATAGTATAACTGTAGCTCCAGCATTAACACTTACCGACAAAGAATATCAAATAATGAGAAATGCTAGTTTTAGCATTTTAAGAGAAATAGGAGTGGATACAGGTGGTTCAAATGTTCAATTTGCAATCAATCCAAATAATGGAGATTTAGTTGTCATTGAAATGAATCCTAGGGTATCAAGGTCATCTGCACTAGCATCTAAAGCAACTGGTTTTCCTATTGCAAAAGTTGCAGCTTTACTAGCAGTCGGATACACATTAGATGAAATTAAAAATGACATTACAAAAGTAACTCCTTGTTCTTTTGAACCATCAATTGACTATATTGTAACTAAAATTCCCAGGTTCACATTTGAAAAATTTCCTGGAACAAAATCTGAGCTTGGTACATCGATGAAATCTGTTGGAGAAGTAATGTCAATTGGTAGAAACTTTTGTGAATCATTCCAAAAAGCTATTAGATCTCTTGATAAAGGATATGACGGTTTAGTAGAAATAAAAGAAACAAAAAATAAATTAAAAACCCCTACTCCTACAAGGTTTTTGCAGATAGCACAAGCTTTTAGAGATGGCAAAGACGTTAATTTTGTTAATAAATGTACCAAAATAGATAAATGGTTTTTAAGGGAGATAAAAAAAATTATTGATTGTGAAAAACTAATTAAAAAAAATGGTCTGCCAAAAAAAAGATCTAAAATTTTTTATCTAAAAAGTTTAGGATTTTCAGATAAAAGACTAGCGTCACTATCTAATAATAAAGAGGTATTCATAAGAAATATAAGAAAGAAATTAAAAATTAAACCAGTATTTAAAAGAATTGATACCTGTGCTGCTGAGTTCTCTTCCTTAACACCATATATGTATTCTACTTATGAAGATATTCCAAAAAATATAAATAATTGTGAATCTAATCCAAGTACAAAAGATAAGGTGATTATTATTGGTGGTGGACCAAATAGAATTGGCCAGGGAATAGAATTTGACTACTGTTGCGTACATGCATCATACGCCTTAAAAGAAAAGAATATTGAAACAATTATGATTAACTGTAACCCAGAAACAGTATCAACTGATTATGACACTTCTGATAGACTATATTTTGAACCTCTAACTTCTGAAGATGTATTAGAAATAATAAAGGTAGAAAAACAAAAAGGGAATCTTCTTGGCATAATATTGCAATTTGGCGGGCAAACTCCTTTAAATCTCGCTAAATCGTTATCAAAAGAAAAAATTAAAATACTTGGCACTTCCTCTGATACAATTGATTTAGCAGAAGATAGAGAAAGATTTAAAAAATTAATTAAAAAATTAAAAATACACCAACCAAAAAGTATAACAGTAAAAAATTTTAAAGAGTCTAAAAAGGCTTTAAAAAATATTGGATTACCATTAATTGTTAGACCTTCCTATGTTTTGGGAGGAAAAGCTATGGAAATTATAAATGAAAAAAAAGATTTTATTAAATATATTAATAAAGCATTGAGAAACTCAAGAAACTTTCCTTTATTAATAGGCTCATATTTAAAATCTGCAATAGAGGTTGATGTAGATGCGATTTCAGATGGAAAAGATGTTTACATTGCTGGGGTTATTGAACATATAGAAGAGGCAGGTATACATTCGGGGGATTCAGCATGTGTTATACCTCCTCATTCATTAAATAATTCTGTAATCAAAGAAATAGAAAAACAAACTACTCGAATTGCTAAAGCTTTAAAAGTAAAAGGATTATTAAATGTTCAATTAGCTATACAAAATAATGATATTTTTATAATAGAAGCAAACCCAAGAGCAAGTCGAACAGTTCCCTTCGTTGCAAAAGCTACCGGTGTTCCTATCGCTAAAATAGCAGCATTAGTAATGGTTGGAAACAAATTAAGTTCTTTCAAACTAAAAAAAATACATCCGAAATATGTCGCTATAAAAGAATCTGTTTTTCCATTCTCAAAGTTTCCAGGATCAGATGTAATTTTAGGACCAGAAATGAAATCTACTGGTGAAGGTATGGGAATTGATACTACATTTGGAAAAGCTTTTGCAAAGTCCCAACTATCAGCTGGAGTAACAATCCCATTAAAAGGCAATGTTCTAGTATCAGTAAAAAATAGCGATAAAGAAATAGTTAGAGGTTATATTCAAGACTTAAGCCAGATTGGTTTTAAAATATATGCTACAAAAGGAACCGCAAATTTCTTACAAGTTATGGGATTAAATTGCAAAACAATAAAAAAAGTTAAGGAAGGTTCGCCTAACATTGTAGACTATATGGATGAAGGAAAAATAAATCTTATATTTAATACTACAGAAGGATCTCAAGCAATCAGAGATAGTTTTACATTAAGACGTTCAGCAATTAATAATAAAATTCCATATTATACTACAACAGCTGGTGCCAAAGCAGTTGTGGAAGCTATAAAAGCTATTATAAAAAAAGAATTAGACGTTTGTTCTTTACAAAAATTCTTTAAAAAAGAGAAGTTAGGAAATTTTATTAAGCTTGGTTAAAAAAAGTTGTTGGGTCATATCAGATAATATAATTGGTCATGAGAATCAGTCTATTTCTCTTGCTGATAAACTAAAGCTCCAATACAAAATTAAAAAAATAAAAAGATTAAATTTTTTTCAACGAAATTTTTTAATATTTTTTCCTTCAATTTTACTTGATAAAAATATTTGTCCCCCTTATCCAAAAGTCATAATCTCATGTGGAAAAAATACTGCTTATACAGCAAATTTATTAAAAAGAAAACTTAAAAAAAAAATCATATCAATCTTCATTCAAAAACCTCCTATAAATATTAAAAAGTTTAATATAGTAATAACACCTAAGCATGATCAATGTTTTGGTGAAAATGTTATTACAACTAATGGTGCATTAACTAAAATTAATAAAAGCTACATAAAAAAAATAAAAAATAAAAAAAGAATTCCTTTAATTTTAAGAAAAAAAAATTTAGTTGTCCTAATTGGTGGAAGCAGTATGCATCACAAAATGACAAGCAAAACTTTAAAAGAAATAAAAAATAAATTAGTGATTACTTCTAAAAAATATAAATATAAAATTTTAATTTTTTTTTCAAGAAGAACTGGAAAATATAATGAAAATTACTTAAGAAGTAACTTAACTGATAAAAAATTTATATTTATATCTCCCAACTCAAAAAAAATTAATTATTTAGAAGCGCTTAGTTGTACAATGGCAATAATTGTATCCAGTGATTCTGTATCTATGGTTTCTGAAGCATGCAGTACTGGGAAATCAGTATATTTATTCAATATTCCGACAAAATCTAAGAAATTTAGCTTATTTATTAAAAATTTAATTAATTTAAAATTAATAAAATTTTTTAATGGAACTGTATCTTTAAAAAATAGTAGTAATGCATTAAATGATACTGAGAATATAGTAAAAGAAATAAAAAAAAAAAATTTAAATTTTTAAATGAATAAAACTTATAAAAGCGATGTAGTTATAATTGGATCTGGCGCAGCCGGATATACCGCAGGCATATATACAGCAAGAGCTAATATGAACCCTATTTTAATTGATGGTCAACAGCCTGGAGGCCAAATGACAATAACTACTGATGTTGAGAATTATCCTGGTTTTAAAGATATTGTACAAGGACCATGGCTTATGGAGCAGATGAAAAAACAAGCTGAAAGTGTTGGAACAAAAATTTTTAATGACACTATTGTTGAAGTTAATTTTAAAAAGAAACCATTTCAACTCAATGGAGATAATGGTAGCGTTTATATTGGGAAGTCAGTAATAATTGCAACTGGAGCAACCGCAAGGTGGTTAAATTTAGATAGTGAAGAAAAATTTAAAGGTTTTGGAGTTTCTGCCTGTGCAACATGTGACGGTTTTTTCTTCAAAAATAAAACTGTTGCTGTTATAGGTGGAGGAAACACTGCTGTTGAAGAGGCTCTGTTTCTAACAAAACATGCAAAAAAAGTTTTTTTAATTCATAGGAGAAATGAATTAAGAGCTGAAAAAATTCTTCAAAAAAGATTATTTAAAAATCCTAAAGTAGAAATTATTTGGAATAGTGTTGTCCAAGAGATAAAAGGAAATGATAATCCCAAAAAAGTAACTGGATTAAAAATTAAAAATATTATAAAAAAAAAAGATCAAGATATTAAATTAGACGGTGTATTTGTCGCTATAGGTTACGATCCTTCAACTAATATATTCAAAAACCAAATTAAACTTGATGGAGATGGCTATATAATTACAAAGTCTAATAATACTCATACCGATATATCTGGCATTTTTGCCGCTGGTGACGTAACTGATAAAATTTATAGACAAGCTGTTACAGCTGCCGGGATGGGTTGCATGGCAGCTCTAGATGCAGAAAAATTTCTTGCAAAATAAAATCTTATTATTTTAATTTCTTAGAAGCTTCTATGATTTTATCACAACCTTTTTCTAAATTAGATTTAGAAGTAGCAAAGGAAGTTCTAAAATAATTAGAACATCCAAATGCTTCGCCTGGAACAACAGCAACGCCTGCTTCATCTAATAAATAATCTGAGAATTCTATATCATTATTGATTAAAGTTCCGTCTTCCTTTTTTTTATTCATTAAATTATTACAACACACATAAATATAAAATGATCCTTGCGGAAGAAAAACATCAAAACCATCAAAATTTTTTAATTTTGAAAATACAATATCTCTTCTTTCTTGATAAATTTTCTTATTCTTGTTTATAAATTCTTCACTATTATTTAAAGCTTCAATAGCTGCAGCTTGTGAAATGGAACTAGTGTGGGTTGTACTTTGCGATTGTATTTTGTTAATTTGATTAATTAATTTTTTTGGCCCTCCTGCATAACCTAATCTCCAACCGGTCATTGCATAAGCTTTAGACACTCCATTAACTATTAAAGTTCTTTCTTTGAGAGAATTTTCTATTTGTAAAATATTTTTAAATTTTAAATCATCAAAAACAATGTGTTCATATAAATCATCAGATAAAATCCAAACATGGGGGTGTTTAAGTAATATTTTTGCTATATTCATTAATTCCAAATCGTTATACATTGCTCCTGTTGGGTTTGAAGGAGAATTTAAAATTAGCCACTTGGTTTTATTAGTAATACATTTTTCCAAATCCTGTGGATTAATTTTAAAATTATTTTCTAAAGAACATTCTAATACTTTTGGCTCGCCCTCAGCTATAAGGGCTATATCGGGATATGAAACCCAATAGGGCGATGGGATAATAATTTCGTCTTCTTTATCTATAGAAGCTAATAAAGCATTATAAATTACTTGTTTTCCACCACAACCAACTGTGATTTCATCATGACTAAAATGTAAATTATTTTCTTTTTTAAATTTGTTAATAATTGCATTTCTTAGTTCTTTAGTGCCATTGACTGGGGTATATTTAGTTTGGCCATCTTTTATTGCCTGAATCCCAGAATTTTTTATATTTTCCGGAGTATCGAAATCAGGTTCTCCAGCTGAAAAATTAATTATATTCTTTCCTTCTTCTTTTAGGCTTTTAGCTTTTGCAGATATTGACATTGTTACAGAAGGTTGAATTTTAGAAATTCTTTGTGAAAAAAAACCCATAACAATATTTGTATTTTATAATAAAAATTTGTAAGAAAAGATAGTATTAATTTTAATTAGTTATTACTTTTAATCAAAAATTAATGGTATTTAATGTTAGAAAAAAAGAAAATAGAAAAAAAATTTAAGATTATAAGTAATTTTGAACCTTCGGGCGACCAACCAAATGCAATTGAAGAAATATCAAAAAATCTTTTAAATAATAAGCGAAATCAGACATTATTAGGAGTTACAGGTTCAGGCAAAACATTTACTATGGCACATGTAATTGAGAGACTGCAAAAACCTTCATTAATTTTAGCGCCAAATAAAACTTTAGCTGCTCAATTATATGCTGAAATGAAGTCAATATTTCCTGAAAATGCTGTAGAATATTTTGTATCTTACTACGATTATTATCAACCAGAAGCTTACGTTCCAAGAACAGATACATATATTGAAAAAGAATCATCTATTAATGAACAAATAGATAGAATGAGACACTCTACAACGAGATCTTTGTTTGAAAGAAGAGATGTTATAATTGTGGCAAGCGTATCTTGCATTTATGGAATAGGATCTCCAGAAACATATTCTACCATGACTTTTAGTCTTGCAAAAAATGAAATAATTAAAAGAGATTATTTATTAACTAAATTAGTCGAACTTCAATACATAAGAAATGATATAAATTTTTTTAGGGGAACATTTCGTGTAAGAGGAGATTTAATAGATATTTTTCCGTCACATTTTGAAGATTGTTCATGGCGAATATCCTTTTTTGGTGACAAAATAGAAAAAATTTCATCGATTGATCCACTGACTAACAATAAGTTAAATGATTTAGAATTTGTTAAAATATTTCCTAATAGTCATTATGTAACTCCAAAACTTACCTTACATAAAGCTATTGAAGAGATAAAAATAGAATTGGAACAAAGATTAAAATTTTTTAAAGATAATAACAAAACTTTGGAAGCGGAAAGATTAGAACAAAGAACAAATTTTGATATTGAGACTATTGAAGCCACAGGAACTTGTTCTGGGATTGAAAATTATTCTAGGTATTTAACAGGAAGAAAAATTGGTGAACCTCCTCCAACATTATTTGAATATCTTCCTAATGACTCGTTATTATTTGTTGATGAAAGTCATGTATCTATCCCACAACTTCATGGAATGTACAAGGGTGATAAATCTAGAAAATCCACACTTGCTGAATATGGATTTAGATTAATATCATGTTTAGATAATAGACCTTTAAAATTTGAAGAATGGGAAAAAATGAGACCTCAAACAATTTTTGTATCAGCAACTCCAGGAAATTGGGAAACAGAACAAACTACAGGAGCGGTTGTGGAACAAGTTGTTAGGCCCACAGGTTTGATTGATCCCATCTGCGAAGTGAGACCAGCATCAAATCAAGTTGATGATTTAATGAATGAATGTAAAAAAGTTATTTCAAAATCTCAAAGGGTACTTGTAACCACTTTAACAAAAAAAATGGCAGAAGATTTAACTGAATATCTAGATGAATTAAATTTAAAAGCCAGGTATCTACATTCAGATATTGATACTTTAGAAAGGATTGAAATTATAAGAGATCTAAGAAAAGGGAAATTTCATATTTTAATTGGTATTAATCTACTAAGAGAAGGTTTAGATATTCCGGAATGTGGGTTGGTTGCAATATTAGATGCAGATAAAGAAGGATTTTTGCGATCAAAAACATCTTTAATCCAAACAATAGGAAGAGCTTCGAGAAATATTGATGGCAAAGTAATTTTATATGCTGATACAAAAACTGAAAGTATTAAAAAAGCTTTAAATGAAACAGATAGAAGAAGGGCAAAACAAACAGCATACAATAATGCTAATGGAATAACACCTAAGAGTATAAAAAAAGATATAAATAATATATTAGAAACTGTTTATGAAAAGGATAGTTATACAATTGAAATAGAAGAGGAAAAATTTGATAAACAAAACACAAAATCTTATATTGAGAATTTAAATAAAGAAATGTTAGAACATGCCTCGAATTTAGAATTTGAAGAAGCTGCAAAAATAAGGGATAAAATAAAAAAAATTGAATCTTGGAATCTGGGATTAATTACAAATCAAAGAATAAAAAAATGAATCTAGATACAATCTTTATAACTTTAGCATCCTTAATAATATTATTATTTGGAGCAAATTATCTTGTTAAAAACATAGTATATCTTGGAAAAAAAATAAATGTCTCAAATTTTGTAATCGCCAGTTTAACATTAGCATTTGGAACTACAATTCCTGAATTTGCAGTCAGTTTAAATGCTGTGTTAAGTCTCCCTCCGCATCCTGGAATTGCTGTAGGAAACATCTTTGGAAGTAATATTGCTAATATACTTTTAATTTTAGGTGTTGCAGCATTAATATATCCAATAAAAATAAATTATGACAAATTAACTAGAATAGAAATTAAAATTAATTTTTTGATCATATTTTTTCCAGCAACAATAATTTTTTTTAACATTGCAAATGAAGGTTCGTTTATTTTATCCTGTATTGCAATATTGACTCTCATATTTTTAATGCAGCAAAGATTTACTTTAGGAAAAATTGACAATTCAAATAATAATATTGAAAAGTCTTTAATATCGATTTTATTTACATTATTCTTAAGTTTATTAGCAATCTTAATTGGATCCCATTTTTTATTAAATGGCTCAATAAAAATTGCTGAATATTTTCATATTTCTGAGCGTGTCATTGGACTATCATTAGTTGCCATCGGAACTTCTTTACCAGAACTAACTACTGCGATTATGGCTTCTTTGAAAAAAATAGAAGGTGTTGCCTTAGGAAATGTTTTAGGAGCCAATACATA
>Ga0066368_10000243_pt1 | contig 13408 bp, 10 predicted proteins | sample Knorr_S7_td_NADW_FD_71215 | JGI IMG/M metagenome (GOLD analysis project Ga0066368, IMG submission 71215) | Marine microbial communities from Southern Atlantic Ocean transect - Knorr_S7_td_NADW_ad_2505m_LV_A | ecosystem: Environmental > Aquatic > Marine > Oceanic | place: Southern Atlantic ocean... | reverse complement strand
CCAATTGTTGATACGTCTTCAGCTTTGAATGGTTTAGCAGTTTCCTTAATGAAAATTGGAAATGATATAAAATTTTTATCTTCTGGTCCTAGGAGTGGTATTGGAGAGATTAAAATTCCTGAAAATGAACCGGGTTCATCTATAATGCCTGGTAAAGTTAATCCAACTCAAGCTGAAGCGCTAACAATGGTTTGTAGTCAGGTAATGGGTAATAACTTAACAATTTCTATAGCAGCAGCTAATGGTCATTTAGAATTAAATGTGTTTAAACCTGTTATTGAATTTAATTTATGCCAAAGTATAAATTTGTTATCCGATTCTGTAACAAGTTTTTGTAAAAATTGTTTAATAGGTATAAAAGCCAATAAAGATATTATAAAAAAAAACTTGGAAAATTCATTAATGTTGTTAACTGCTTTAAATCCATATATTGGGTATGATCAATCGGCAAAAGTAGCAAAATTGGCTTACAAAAAAAATATTTCTTTAAAAGAAGCAGCAAGAAAACTAAAATTAGATAAAAAATTAAATTTAGACAAAATTTTGGATCCAAAAAATATGATTAAAAAAAAATAATCCAAAATTAATGTAATGAATGTAAAAATCATCCAAAAAAAATCTCCTAATTTCGATAAAAGACCAAGAGGAACAAAGATTAATTCTATTGTTATTCATTATACTGGTATGAAAACTTTTAATGAAGCATATAAGAAATTGTGTGATAAAAAATCCAAAGTTTCCTCTCATTATTTAATTGATAGAGATGGAAAAGTTATTAATTTAGTTGATGAAAAAGATAGAGCATGGCATGCAGGTAAATCTCATTGGAAAGGAATTGATAATTTAAACAATAATTCTATAGGAATTGAACTTGAAAATCCTGGTCATGAATTTGGCTACGTCTCTTTTTCAAAGAAACAAATGACTGCCCTTGTGCTTTTATGTAAAAAAATAAAAAGCAAATATAATATTAAAGCAGATTGGGTTTTAGGACATTCTGACATTGCTCCAAATAGAAAATTGGACCCTGGTGAAAAATTTAATTGGAATATTATAAAAAAAATATTCAAATAAGTTTCTATTTTAACTTGAACAACATTAAAAAAAGTATTAATTATATATCTGCCAGATAGTTTGATGACTGCTCGCATTTTGAGAGGAAAGTCCGGGCTCCTTGGAAATATGATGACGGATAACATCCGCCGGAGGAAACTCTAGGGAAAGTGCAACAGAAAAAAAACCGCCATATTTTTTATGGTAAGGGTGAAAAGGTATGGTAAGAGCATACCGCTTTTTTGGTAACAAAAAAGGCTAGGCAAACCCCATCAGGAGCAAAACTAAAAAGAGGTGCGTTTTATAATGTGTTTCCACATTTGCACCAGGGTAGGTTGCTTGAGATAATTGGTAACAATTATCCCAGATTAATAGTCATCGCATAATAATTAAAAGATTCGAAGTTTTATTTGTTATGTACAGAACCCGGCTTATTACTATCTGGCTTTTTTTTATATTTCACTAATTATTTCTTTAATTAATTTATTAAAAGAAATTCCTTTATATTTAGCCATCATAGGAACTAATGATAAAGGTGTCATTCCCGGTTGTGTATTAATTTCAAGAACAAGTAATTTTTTACCTAAAGATTTTTTTTCATCAAACCTAAAATCAGTTCTTGTTATACTTTTGCATTTTAAAAATTTATGAATTTTTAATGCATATTCTTTACATTTATTTTCTATTTTTTTTGGAATAGGTGCTGGAATAATATATTTTGTAATTCCTTTTGTATATTTTGATTCATAATCATAAAATTTTTTTTTTGTTTTAAGTTCAATCACATCTAATGCTTTATTTTTAAATATACCAACAGTTAATTCACGACCAGGGATATATTCTTCTATTAAATAATTAATATTTTTTTTTAATTTATATTTTTTTAATTCATTAATATTTTCACAAATTTTAACACCTACGCTTGATCCTTCATTTACAGGTTTAATAACAATTGGAAAAGTAAATGTAATTTTTTTTATTTTATTTTTAAAATTACTAATATTTACATTTATATCATCAGGATACGGAACTCTAATCTTTTTAAAAATCAATTTTGCTTTTTTTTTGTCCATTGCAATATCAGAAGCTTTAGCACTGGAGTGTGAATATTTTAATTTTAATTTATCAAGCAATTTTTGTACTTGTCCATCTTCTCCAAATGTTCCGTGTAATGCATTAAACACTAAATCAGGTTTAAATATCTTTAAATTCTTAATTAAAAGTTTTTTATTAGAAGATACTTTTATTTTTTTTACTATATAGCCTTGTTCATCTAATGATTTAGCAACATATTTTCCAGTTTCTAAAGAAACCTTTTTTTCAGCAGATACTCCTCCTAATAAAACTGCAATTTTTTTATTCAAAATTATTTTATTCCTATTCTTTTAATTTCCCAATTTAATTTTACACCAGTATGTTTATAAACTTGAAGTTTTATCTTATTTCCCAAATTCTCTAAATCTGTTGATGTTGCAGTCCCTGTATTTACTAAAAAATTACAGTGCTTTTCTGATATTTTAGCCCCGCCTACTTTCATATTAACGCAATATGATCTTTTTATTAAAACCCAAGCCTTTTTTTTCTTAGGATTAATAAAAGTACTTCCGCCAGTCAATATTTTAATTGGTTGTGTTTTTTTTCTTAAATTTAAAAATTGTTTTATTTTTTTTTTAATAAATTTTTGATTACCAATTCTTATTTGAAATTTTGCTGCAACAATAAAATAATTTTTACTTATTCCTGATGATCTATATGAAAAATTAATAAATTTTTTTTTTAACTCAATTAATTTTCCTTTTTTATTTATAACTATCACTGATTTTATTAAATCTTTTATTTCTTTTCCAAAACATCCTGCATTCATAAAAATACTCCCACCTATTGTTCCTGGTATCGTAGATAAAAATTCAAAACCTGTTATTTTTTGTTTTAATAAATTATTTGACAAGTTTATATTTCTTACAGAAGCACCACATAAAATATACTTTTTTTCATAATTAATATAATCAAATCCTTTACCAAGTTTAATAACTACTCCTTTTATACCTCCATCACGAACTAATAAATTAGAACCACCACCGATTACAGCAATTGGTGTATTTTTTATATTTTTTAAAAAAAATTGTAAATCTAATAAATTTTTAGGAATAAATAAAACTTGAGCTTTACCACCAGTTTGAAACCAGGTTAGCTTTGACAAAGAGAAGTTTTTTTTATAAGTACCTTTTATTTTTGGTAACGAATTCATTAAAAATTTTTAAAGTTTTAATTTATTCAATTTTTTTGGCAAATCATTTACCCATTTTGATATATCACCCGCGCCAATAAAAATAACAATATCTCCTTGTTCTGCTTCATTTAATATAATTTGTGGTAAATGATTAAAGTCATCTAATATTTCTGCAAAATTCTTTTTATTATTATTCATTTCATTTACAAAATTTTCTTTGGAAATAGATTTAATTTTTTTTTCACCCGCTGCATAGACATCAGTAACATATAATTTGTCACAGTTTTTTAATACTTTTTTAAAATCAAGATATAAACTTTTAAATCTTGAGAATCTGTGGGGTTGAAATATAACAATAAGTTTTTTCGGCTTCAGAATTTTCGCCAAATTTAAAGTTGCCTTAATTTCCTCAGGATGATGTGCATAATCATCAATAATTTTTACTCCTTTGAAATTACAAACTAATGTAAATCTTCTTTTTACCCCATTAAATTTTTTAAATGCATTTTTAAGGTCAAAAGTACTGATATTTAGTATTTTTGCTACTGTTACTGCTGCTAGAGAATTTTCTATATTATGTTTTCCTAATACATTTAATTGTACTTTTTTTATTGTTTCTTTTTTTAAAAGATTTGTTTTTTTTATATTAATATCAAAAAAAGATCCTTTTTCATTAATTAAAATATTTGTAGCTCTAACATCACTTCCTTTCTTAAAACCATAGCTAATTTTATTTTTTTTTTTACTCTTTGAAATTAAACGTTTTAAATCGATATTATCCTTACAATATACCACCACTCCATCAAACAGAATATTATTAACAAAATAAAGAAAATATTTTTTTAAATTCTCATAAGTTTTATAAAAATCCAAATGTTCTTTATTTATATTTGTTATTACTGCAATTTTAGGAAACAAATTAATTAAACTCCCATCTGACTCATCAGCTTCAACTATCATCCAATTACTTTTACCAATTCTTGTCGTACTTTTATATTTATTTACTATTCCTCCAATAATTGTAGTAGGATCAAAATTTGCACTCTCTAAAACTGATGAAATTAAAGATGTTGTTGTTGTTTTACCATGGCTTCCTGTAACAGCAATACTTTCATTATATTTCATAAGTACTGCTAACATATCAGATCTTTTATAAACTAAGATTTTATTTCTTCTTGCAAACTTTAATTCAGAATTATTTTTTTTTATAGCTGAGGATATAACTACAATATTTACGCCTTTTAAATTTTTTGCTGAATGTCCTAAAAAAATTTTAATGCCCTTTTTTTTTAACCTCTTAGTATTATTATTATTTAATAAATCACTACCTTGTATTTTATATCCTTGAGAAAATAATACTTCTGCTATACCGGACATACCAATTCCACCAATTCCAATAAAATGTATTTTATTTTTGATATTTTTTTCTAGTATTTTCATCAATTTCTTTTAAAAAATTACTTTTGAAAGTTTTAATAAAGAATTATCATCTCCTAAAGAGAACGAATTTTTAGACATTTTTTTTAATTTATTTTTATTTTTTATAAAAGATATTATTTTTTTTTTTAAACTTTCTTCTGTTAATTCATCTTCTAATAAAATTTCTCCAGCTTTTTTATCTATTAACCACTTTGCATTCTTTTCTTGATGGTTATTTTTAGCAAATTTATAAGGAATTAATATACTCGGTTTTCCTAATGCTGTTATTTCTGATAAAGTCGAAGCACCAGATCTAGAAATTACAAACTGAGACTCAAACATTATATCGGGTAAATTAATAAAAAAAGGTTTACAAATACATTTAATTTTATTTCTTATATAATTTTTTTTTACAATATCAAAATTATTCTTTGAACATTGATGATAAACCATAATATTTCTTTTTATTTTATAAGGTAATAAATTTAAAGATTTAGGTAAAATATTATCAAATACTGCTGCTCCTTGGCTCCCACCAACAATTAAAATAATTATTTTTTTTTTATCTATTTTAAATTTAACTTTTTTTCTAAGATTTAATATTTTTTTTCTTACTGGATTTCTTATATAAAAAATTTTTTTATTAACTTTATTTTTTTTTTTCTCTCCCCATCCAAAAACGACTTTTTTTGAAAATGGAGCAAATAATCTATTAGCTAATCCAAAAATTATATTCTGTTCATGTAAAATTATTGGTTTAAAGAGTAATTTGGAAATTAATAAAAAAGGTATGGACGTATAACCACCAAAACCAACAATTATATTTGGATCTTTTTTTTTAAAAAAAATAAAAATTTTAAAAAGATTTTTAAAAAAATTAAAAAAATCTTTAAGATTTCTTGAAATTCTCAGACTATAGAAAGTAACATTCTTTTTTTTAAATAAACTTTTATTTTCATTAGTAATATTTCTTACTCTAGTATCGGAAAAAAAAATAATTTCTTTTTTTTCATTAATTAATTGTTCTAGTAACGAAATCGCAGGAAAAATATGTCCGCCAGTCCCTCCTGCAACTATTGCTATCTTGAAATTATTTTTCATCTAGCACTATGTTATCTTTATAACTTACTCTAGTTAAAGCGAGAATTACACCAATATTTAATGACATTGAAATCATTGAAGAACCCCCATAGCTAATAAATGGAAGTGTAGTGCCAGTTGTTGGTATAATGCCTATAGTTGATCCTATATTTACAATAATTTGAGACCCCATTTGTATTACTAATCCTGAAACGCTTAAAATAGTAAAAAAATACTTTTCATTTTTTATTCTTTTATAAATCTTAAAAATAAGATATATAAAAACACCAATAACAAATAAGCAACTAATAAGCCCAAATTCTTCAGCAATAACAGAAAATATAAAATCTGTATGTGCGTCAGGAAGATTGTCTTTTACTGTTCCCAAACCAGCTCCTTTCCCAATTAATCCACCTTCTTTAATTGCTTCTATTGATTTTGATATTTGATAATCATTTCCAGTTGAATACAAAAAATTATCAATACGTATTTTTACATTATCTATAAAAGAATAAACAGCTAAAGAAATAAAAGAAAAAAAGAAAATAAAAGCTACTACCCATCTCCACTTCAAACCAGCAATAAACAATTGGCTAAAATAAACAATAGAAATAATTACAAACATTGAGAAATCAGGTTGGCTTAAGATTAAACTAGAAATAAATAAATATAAAATAAATGAAATAATTTTATTATTAATTATTAGAAAATAATTTTTTGAAGAAAAAATCCAAGCACAAATTATTATAAAAGAAATTTTTAAGAATTCTGATGGCTGAAAACTATATCCAAAAAAAGAAGTCCATCTAATAGAACCTCTATTTTCAATTCCAAGAAAAAAAGAGTAAAAAATAAAAAAAATAGAAATTAAAAATATAAATAAAAAAATACGTTTTATACCTACTCTTGAAAATAAAGAAATAAAAAAAATAAAAAAAAAAGCAAGTGGTGCAAAAATAAATTGTTTTTTTACAAAATAATACGGTTCTAAACCATATTTAATTGCAATAGATGGTGTTGCGCCAAAAGAAACTATGCAACCTACAAGTATCAAAAAAATTGTAGTTATAAAAATCTTTCTATCAATACTTCTCCACCAATTATAAAGGAATATATTTAATTGTTCGTTTTGCATTATACTTTTTAAATTCTTTTTACAATCTTAATAAACGCATTTCCTCTTTCTTCAAAATCTCTCCACTCATCTAATGATGAACACGCCGGAGATAACAAAATAATTGAAGGTTTTACTTTTTCTTTTTTAATTTTTTCTTTAGCTAAAAAATATGAAAGTTTTACAGCTTCTGCCAAATTTTTTACAATTGTACACTCTAAAAAATTTCTTAAATATTTTTCATATAAAAATTTTGTTTCACCTACTAAAAAAACATGTTTTATCCTAAAAAAATGTTTTTTTAATTTTTGCAAATTCTTTTCTTTAATTCTACCTCCTAATATCCAATAAATATTATTAAAATTTTTTAAAGCTTGATCTGTAGCATCAATATTTGTTGCCTTACTATCATTAATAAAAGTTATGTCACATACCTTTCTTATTTTTTGCAATCTATGAGGTAAAATTTTGAAAGATTTAATAGAATTCTCAATTTTTTTCCAATCTAAAAAACCTAAGGACAAAATTATTGCGTAAACAGCAGCAATATTTTGATAATTATGTTCTCCAAGAAAGTTTTTAAATTGTTCAATATTAATTTTTTTAAAAACTTTTTTTTTTCCTAAATTCAAATTAATTATTAATTTTCTATTTTTAACATAAATATCAGCACTATTATTTTTTCCTGATATTGTAATTATTTTTGAATTTAATTTTTTTTTTAACTTTTTTACTAAATAAGATGTTACTTTATCGTCAACACCTATAATAGAAAAATCATTTTCAGATTGATTATTAAAAATTTTAATTTTTTCAGATATATACTTTTGAAAATTTTTGTGTCTTTCAATATGATCCTTTGAAATATTTAATAAAACAGCAACATTAAATCTGGTTCTTGTCATTGATTCTAATTGAAATGATGAAATTTCTAATATATTAAAACTTTGTTTATAACTTTTTAAATCGAAAACTGGTTTTCCTATGTTTCCGCTTAGACTATTATTAATTTTTAATTTTTTTAAAATATGATTTAATAAACATACGGTTGTAGATTTACCGTTTGTACCTGTAACTCCAATATATTTTTCTTCAGGATTAAATCTAAAAAATAATTCAATATCGTTTACTATTTCAACTTTTTCCTTTCTTGCTTGTTTTAAAATTACATGTTTTTTTTTTCCTGAAGAAGGTATACCAGGTGACACAAGTAAAAAGGTCATTTTTTTTAAATTAGCTTTATTTAAAATTTGAATATTTAATCCATTCTTTTTTATTTTTGATAGTATTTTTTTATTATCATCCCAACCAAAAACATCGAACCCTTTTTTTTTTAAAAATTTTATTGAACTAATTCCTGTTTTACTTAAACCTAAAATTCCTACTTTTTTATTTAAAAAAAAATTCATTACTTTATTCTTATTTTTCTTTATCTAACTTTAAGTGTAGCTAATCCAATTAATGCGAAAATTACAGCTAGGATCCAGAATCTAATTACAATCGTGTTTTCGTGCCAACCTTTTTTTTCAAAATGATGATGTAAAGGACTCATTAAAAAAAGTCTTTTACCAAATAGTTTAAAAGAGGCAACTTGCAAAACAACCGATAATGTTTCAATGACAAATAAAAAACCTATTATAAATAAAACAATTTCATGCTTAATAATTATGCTAATCGAGCCTAAAGCTGCGCCAATTGATAAAGAACCAGTATCGCCCATAAAAATTTTTGCCGGATGCGCATTAAACCATAAAAACCCCAAACATGAACCTACTAAAGCAGAACCTAATACTGCTAATTCACCAGCTCCTGCAATAAAAAACAAATTCAGATATTCTGAAAAAATTTTATTTCCAACTAAATATGCTATTAAAGCCAGACAAGTTGCAGTTATCATCACTGGAACAATTGCTAATCCATCTAATCCATCAGTAAGATTTACACCATTAGATGTACCAATAATTACTAGAAAAGCAAAAATTGGAAAAAAAACTCCCAAATCAAATAAATAATCTTTAAAAAAAGGAACTGCTAAAGTATTAATAAATTGGTATTCAAATAAATTATATAGAAAAAAAAGTGTTATAGAGCTTATTAAAAATTGAAAAATTAATTTTGTACCAGCCTTAAGACCTTTTTTATTTTTAGAAGTTAATTTAAAATAATCATCAACAAAGCCTATTGCACCAAAGCCAAAAGTAATCGATAGAACAAGCCATATAAAATTGTTTTTAGGATCTGCCCAAATTAGAGTACTTAATACAAATGAAACTAAGATTAGTAAACCACCCATTGTTGGTGTACCTTTTTTTTTTATTAAGTGTTGATTTGGTAAATCCTCCCTTATGGTTTTTTTATATCTTTGTTTTTTTTTTAACCAACTAATAATATAAGGTGCAAATAGAAAACTAAAAACTAAGCTAGTTAATAAAGCTCCTCCAGATCTAAAAGTTAAATATTTAAAAATATTTAAATAAGAAAAATCTTGGATAAACAGTAAAGATAAATAATAAAGCATATTAAACTAACAAAACTTTTTTATAATTTTATCTAATTGTATTGCCCTTGATGCTTTAAACAAAATAATATCATTATTTTTAATATTCTTTTTTAAATTTAAATATAATTCCTCTAAATTTTCAGCATGTTTACATTCTAAAGATCTTGGCAAGGTATTAAATAAATTTTTCATTTCTTTTCCTATAGTATAAACATTAGAAATTTTATTATCCTTTAAAATTTTTTTTATTTGTAAATGAAATTGTTTTGAAAATTTACCTAATTCAAACATATCTCCTAAAACACATATCTTTCTTTTTTTATTTCCAAAACGATTAAGAAAAATTATTGATGATTTAAGAGATTCTGGGCTAGAATTATATGAATCGTCAATTAAAGTAATTTTTTTATTTCTATATTGAACATTTAATATCCCCCCCCTACCTTTAACAGCTTTGAATTTTGATATTTTTTGTATAAAAGAATTTATATCTTTATTTAATGCTACAATAACTGATGTTATTGCTAAAGAATTTTCAATCCAATGATCTCCTAAATTATTTAAATGAAAATCAATTTTCTTACCTAAAACTTCTAAAAAAACTCTACAAGAATTTTTATTATTATATTTAAAATTAATTAATCTAACATCGCAATCCTTAAATATTCCAAAAGTAATAATATTTTTTATACCTAAATTTCTTACTATTTGTTTTAATAAAAAATAATAAGGATCATTTTTATTTATAATTGCAGTTCCAAGATTGTTCATACCAAAAAAAATCTCTGATTTTGCTAAAGCTATATCTTTTAAAGAATTAAAATTTCCAATATGTGCGTTAGAAATTTTTGTTATCAATCCAATATCAGGTTTGCAAATATTAGACATTCTTTTTATTTCTCCTTTTTTGTTCATTCCTAATTCTAAAATACTAATATCGCTTTCACCCTCAAAATTAGCTAAATTAATTGGCATCCCAATTAGATTATTAAAATTACCAGTCGATGATTGAATTTTATTTTTATTATTTAATATTAAAAAAAGTGCTTCTTTTACACTAGTCTTCCCAACACTACCAGTTATAGCAACTACTTTTCCTTTAATATCTTTTCTTGAATAAGATGCAAGGCGATGTAAAGATGAAACAACATTTTTTACTAAAATTATTTTTTTTTTAAACTTTTGTAATTTAAATTTTTTATATCCTTCTATGTTTGCTAGAGACAAACTCGCTCCTTTTTTAAAAACTTCTGAAATAAATTTATGAGCATCGTGATTTTTTCCTTTTAAGGGTAAAAAAAGATTATTTTTTTTTAATGTTTTACTATTAATTGAAATACCTTTTATAGAATGATCAATTTTTTGACTCAAAGATAGAGCTTTTTTAATTTGTATTGGCGACCATTTCTTTTGTTTCATATTTTTTTTAATATTTCTAAAACTGTTTCTTTATCAGAAAATTTATAAATTTTTTTTCCAATTATTTGATAATCCTCATGCCCTTTTCCAGCAATTAATAAATTTTCACCTTCTTCGCAAGAATTAATAGCTTTTTTAATAGCTAAATATCTATTTTTTATTTCAATTGCTTTTGGGCAATTAGAAATAATTTCTTTTCTAATTTTTTTTGCTGGTTCGTATCTTGGATTATCATCTGTTATATATATTTTATCTGCAAGACTATTGGCTATTTTTCCCATTAAAGATCTTTTCTTTTTGTCTCTATCACCACCACAACCAAAAACAACTGAAAGCTTAACTGAATTTTTCTTTAATGTTTGCAATGTTTTTTTTAATGCGTCCGGTGTATGAGCATAATCAATGAAAATTGAGATTCTTTTTTTCATTTTATTTGGAATTGTTATACTTTCCAATCTCCCAGGTATTTGTGGAATTTTTTTTATTGTTTTTAAACATTTATTAATTGAAATACCAGAAAAATATGCCAAGCAAATTGCACATAGACTATTATAAATTTGAAAATCACCAATTATTGGAATTGTATAATTAAAAATTTTATTTTTATGATTTATTATTATTTTCTGAATATTATTTTCTTTGTAAAAAGTAACAAGTTTTAAGTCCGTTGAATTATATCCATAGGTAAAAGTTTTAATTTTATTTTTTTTACATAAATTTAATATTTTTTTTGTCTCAGGCAGATCTGAATTAATTATTGCAACCCCACCTTTTTTTAAAACTTTTAAAAAAAGCCTCATTTTAGAATTAAAATAATTTTTAAAATTTTTATGATAATCGAAATGATCATGTGAAATATTTGTAAAAGCTGCTACATCTAATTTTATATTATCCAATCTATGTTGATCTAAGCCATGACTGGAAGCTTCGCAGCAAATATGATTGATTTTTTTTTTATGTAAAATTGATAATATTTTATGAATCTCAATACTATTTTCTGTTGTTAATTCTAATTTTTTTTTATACTCATCTGAAATTACGCCTAAAGTTCCAATAGATGCAGATTTAATATTGCAATTTCTCCATATTTCATTTGTAATAAAAGCTACAGAAGTCTTTCCATTAGTCCCCGTTACTGCAAATATATTTTTAGGTTGGTTAACATAAAAATTAGATGCTATTTTTGATAAAAATAATCTTGAATTTTTTGTATAAATAAAATTAATTTTTTTTTTTTTTAAATTTTTTTCTAATTCTTTTCTTTCTATAACAATAAAAATTGCACCTTTTTTAATAGCATCAAAAATATATTTATGACCATCATTATTTTTACCTTTAGTTGCAACAAAAATAAAATTTTTTAAAATTTTTTTAGAGTCGCAACTTATTCCTTTTATACCAGGATTAAATTCTCTGAAATTTAATTTTTTTCTTTCTTTTAGATTTATTAAAACATTGGAAAGTAACAATTTATTCTCTAATTTTAAATATTAAAATTGTTTAGTTAAATTTACATGTTGTAAAAACTCATTTTCTTTATCCGCTTCAGGCTCTACTCTTAATTTAGGAATTATTTCATTAATAATTTTTTTTACTGTAGGTGCAGCAACAGTACCTCCTGTAGCATAATAAAAAGTTTCTTTTATAGGTTTTGGATTATCTACCATAATAAAAACTAAAAATTTAGGATCATAACTAGGAAAAAAACCTACAAAACTAGTTATAGTTTCATCTTTTATATAACGATTTTTTTTATTTTTAATTGCAGTACCAGTTTTTCCAGCAATCGAATAACCTTCTATTTCTGCATTATCCCCTGATCCTTCTTTGTTTCTAACAACTTCTCTTAAAAGTTTTCTTACTCTTTTTGAAGTATCTTCAGAAATTACTCTTAATGATAAATTTTCATTATCATTTTTATTTTTAATTAATGTAGAATATCTAAATTTTCCTCCGTTAATTACCGAATTAATAGCATTAACATATTGTAAAGGTGATATTGCTATTCCATGGCCATAAGACATAGTCATTAAATTAGTTTTACGCCAAATATTTGGCAATATTGGTTCAGCAATCTCCGGAAGCTCAATTTCTGGTTTGCTAGTTAATTTCATTTTTTCATAATATTCTTTCATATTTTTTTCTCCAATTTTATTTCCAACTTGAGCTAAACATATATTCGAAGAATACAATATGCATTCTGAAAATTTTAATTTTCTTTTCTTTGGTTTGTAATCATGTATTGTAAATTTACCTTCAATTAGTGGTTTTCTAGCATCAAAAACTGTATCTTCTGTTAAAATGTCTATATCTAATGCTATTGCCGCTGTTAAAGGTTTAAATAAAGATCCTAATTCATAAACTCCAAGAGTTGCATTATTAAACTCCATTTTCTTATTCATTTTATGTATTTGATTTGGATTAAATTGTGGCAGTGAATTCATTGCCAAAATTTCAGATGATTTTACATCTAGAATTATTCCAACACCCCCTTCTGCGCTATGTTTATTTATTGTCTGATTTAAATGATAGTCCATAATTTTCTGTAAATTTATGTCAATTGATAATTGAAGTTTATTATTTTTAGCAAAAT
>Ga0066368_10000242_pt1 | contig 13414 bp, 10 predicted proteins | sample Knorr_S7_td_NADW_FD_71215 | JGI IMG/M metagenome (GOLD analysis project Ga0066368, IMG submission 71215) | Marine microbial communities from Southern Atlantic Ocean transect - Knorr_S7_td_NADW_ad_2505m_LV_A | ecosystem: Environmental > Aquatic > Marine > Oceanic | place: Southern Atlantic ocean... | reverse complement strand
CCATGCCATAGGCCTCGATGGCCTCGTTGGACATCAGATCGAGTTTCTTCTGCACCTCTATCTCGACGGGCAGGCCGTGGGTGTCCCAGCCCCCCTTGCGCTCGACGACGTGCCCCTCCATGGTCTTCCATCGGCATACCATGTCCTTGAACAGCCTCGAGATGACGTGGTGGATGCCCGGTCGGCCGTTGGCCGTGGGCGGCCCCTCGAGGAAGGTGAAGGGGCTGGCGCCGTCTCGGCGCGCCTCGATGGTCGCCTCGAAGGTCCCCTCTTCGCTCCATGTCTCCATCAAGGCAGTCTCTAGGGCGACCGGGTCGAGGCCGCCGGCTGGTTCGGGTACGCCCATCGGCCCGGCGACCTACGGCGCTGTATTGAAGATGCCCCGTTCGCCCATAGGGCGACTTCGTCGTTTAGTAGGATTCAAGAGTGCCCGTCGGGACGGTCGAGCGTGTCTCAGACGGCGACCATCGCGGTTGAAGGAATGACCTGCACCGGATGCTCGGGCAGGGTCAGGGACGCTCTCGAAGGGCTGGAAGGGGTCCTCAGCGCCGAGGTCTCCCACGAGACCGGTCAGGCAGTCGTCTCGCATTCCGGGACCGGCCGCGACTCTATGGTAGCGGCGATCACCGGCGCGGGCTACACCGCCGACGGCGCCAGCGTCGACTTCAACTGGGGAGATGGAGATGTCTGGAGGAAGTCCGCGAACAACACGAAGTGGTGCTTAATCGGTTGCAGCATTGGCGATTTCGGAACCATAGCAGCTTTCCAGTTTGTATTCACCGACTCGGGATGGAGCCCGATGATGATTATGGCGCTGGCCATGTTCAATGGAATCATGACCTCAATCGCCCTTGAGACTGTCATCCTATCAGCTCAGATGGCACTGAACGAGGCATTCCGGGTGGCAATCGGAATGTCATTGATTTCCATGCTCTCGATGGAAGCGGCGATGAACATCGTCGACCTTGTATTGACTGGGGGGGCCAAACTGACCTGGTGGGTCCTTGTCCCAATGCTTGTCGCAGGCTTCCTGACACCTTGGCCCTACAACTACTGGCGGCTGAAGAAGTACGATGCAGCGTGCCACTGAGGGCCCCGGCAACCTTGAATGCACACGTCTTCTACATCGGTCGATGACCGAGATTTCCCGGCAGACTCCTTGGCTCCCGATAATGATGGTCGTTCTTTTGCTAGTCGTCCTATCCAGTCAGCAATTGGCACCGACCGATCAAAGTGACACACAGGATGACGACACGCAGGTCGACTACGGGATTGCATTCCTATCTCCCTCCGAGGGAGATTGGGTAGAGGGAGATTGGGTCGAGGTCACCGTATCCACAACGGGCGACCTCGATGAGGAATCACTCGAATTGTGGGTGAATGGCCAATTGGAGGCCACCGAGCCAGTGGCCGACTCAGTCTCCTTCGATATCCACGCCTCGGGTTACTCTGATGGGACTGGGTCCCCAGCCGCCCTCGAGCTCGAGATCCGAGTGGGTACGCACAACGCTGGAAGGCTGAGCTTCACAGCAATCTTCCCCCAGAGGCTGACCGACAGCCCCGCTGAGGACATCCAGCCGGAGTGGAACACCGAGGGTGACACTCTGCTGTTCAAGTCTTCAAGGGACCTAGAAGAGGGCACCTATGAGATATACAGATTGTCTCCGGATGGCAGCGAACCTTCGCTGGTGACCACTGAGCAGAGGTACCACGGTTATCCGGGTTGGTCTCCTGATGGCAGCCACGTCGTATTCAACTCCTGGGTGCGCAATAGCGAATCAGACAGCCACCAGATGGAGATCTTCACGGCGAGCATCTTGACGGGTGAGACTCACAGGGTAACCGACAACGCGGCGTTTGACGACTCGGGCCGGTGGTCGCCGGACGGCACTGAGATAATCTTCTACTCGAACAGGGATGGCACGATGGACCTCTGGAAGGTTCCCGTGAGCGAGACCGGGGAGCCGACGGGCCCACCGCTCAAGCTCGTGGGCACGGGTGCGAGGGAGCACTGCGGGCGCTGGTCGTCGGACGGTGATTGGATAGTCTACGAGTCGGACCAGGGCGGCAGCAACGACATCTGGGTGGTGTCCTCGGACGGAGAGGGGCCGACCCAAGTCACCTTCGACGACTACCAGGACGGCTACCCGGCATGGTCTCCGGACGGCTCACACGTCGTCTACAACTCCGTGCGCGGCATCAACGGTGACCTCTACGTCCTCTCGCTCTCCGACGGGGGGCTGCACCGCCTGACTTCGGACACGGCGATTGACGCACATCCCACTTGGTCAGCCGACGGCCGCCACATCGCCTTCCACTCGGACCGCTCTGGGGACTTCGACATCTGGATGGTCGAGATTCCCCTGATCGAGGCACCAGCGGACATCTCAGTCGCGGGAACCCTGACTCCGGCACACGCATCTCCGCTCACGCTCCTCGTGCTGCTCGTAGTGCTCCTAGGAACGACATCCGGCAACCTTGAATGCCCCCGTTCCCCCCTGAGTACTGATGGGCGAGGTCGTAGCGCTCCTGCAACTCAATCCGACCGTCGGGGACATTGAATCCAATGTCGCTGAGATAGAGCGAGCAGCCGCTCTGGCGGCGAGCAACGGGGCTTCGGTCGCGTGGACCTGCGAGCTCGCAGTGTGCGGGTATCCGCCCCGCGACCTGCTGCTCGAGGACGGCTTTGTCGAGCAGTGCCAGATTGCTGCCAGCGCAGTGGACTCGCCGATACCCCTACTCGTTGGCTCGCCCATCGATTCGGGCAGCGAGCGCACCAAGCCGGCCAACGGCGCGGTGCGCGTCGGACCCGGTGGCAGCGGCGAAGTCACCTGCCGCAAGCAGCTGCTGCCGACCTACGATGTGTTCGACGAGGCCCGCTACTTCGAACCCAACCTCGACGCTGGCCTTGCAACTGCAGCCGGCATGCACCTCGGGGTGACCATCTGCGAGGACGCATGGCAGCATGTGGGTGATGTGCCCAGCGACTACCGCACAGACCCCATAGAGCAGCTGGCGGAGTGGCAGCAGCGCGATGGGCCGCTCGAACTCACCGTCAACCTCTCTGCGAGCCCATATCACCTTGCCAAGGAGGGCGAGCGCGCAGCGCTGGCAAGAGCCGCCGCAGCCACCCTCGGCCACCCGTTTGCACTGTGCAATCAGGTCGGTGGCAACGACGACCTGATCTTCGACGGCCGCTCACTGGTCGCATGGCCCGACGGAACCGTCGTGCAGGCGCCCGGCTGGTGCATGGGCGTGATGCTCGTCGACCTCGACGACCCATCGGCGGCCGCTTGGATTCCTTGGCCTGAGGGCGAATGCGGACCTGATTGCCGGTGCGCTGTGCAAATGGTCGCGCCGGGCGACGAGCCGACTGCACCCGACAGCGGGGCTGACCTGCTGAGCGCGATCACCATGGGGCTGGGCGACTACTGCCGCAAGTCGGGCATCAAGAGCCTCGTCCTCGGTATGTCCGGGGGCATAGACTCCGCCGTGTGCACGGCGGTAGCCGCGCGCGCGGTCGGGCCGGTAAGTGTGCTGGGCCTCTCAATGCCAAGCAGACACTCGAGCCAGCACTCGATCGACGATGCGGTGGCGACCGCCGAAGCCCTCGGAATCGAGATGCTATCAGTGCCGATCAACGAGCTTCACGAGGAGGCCGAGGAGGCATTGGCGGGAGAGTTGGTTTCGGGCGACCCGGTGGCTGCGGAGAACCTGCAGGCGCGCATACGAGGGATGCTGGTGATGGGCGCTGCTAACGCGCGCGGCTCGATGGCTGTGGCAACGGGCAACAAGTCGGAACTGGCGGTCGGCTACTGCACCCTGTACGGCGATATGAACGGAGGCTACGCGCCTCTCGGAGACCTCTACAAGACCCAGGTCTACGAGCTGGCCCGGGCCATCAACGTCGACGCTGAATCCATGGGCAACCCGCCTCCCATCACCGAGTCCACCATCACCAAGCCACCCTCAGCCGAGCTCGCCCCCGACCAGGTCGACGAGGACAGCCTCCCCCCCTACGCCACGCTCGACGCCATCCTCCACGCTCTCATCGAAGACATGGCTTCGCCCGAGAGCATCGCCGCTCAGGGCTATGACGAGGACACAGTGGCGTGGGTCGAGGGCAAACTCAACGCCAGCGAGCACAAGCGCTGGCAGATGCCACCGGCCCCGCGAGTCAGTGAGCGAGCGTTCGGCCAGGGCTGGAGGCAACCTCTGGCAGCCAAGCGCTGAAACCGCTATGGATGGCTTGAATAGAAGGACTGGAATGGAGCACGCATGGCAGAGGGATACGCGGACAGCGGACATATCTTTTCGGTGGATTTCAACAGGAAGGTGATAGTATACTGGTGGCTTTCGGCAATGTTTACTCTGACAGTGAGCTTCATCGGCATACCTCTGCTGATTATCTGGTTGCCGTTCGGTTGGCTGGTTCACCGGAAGCAGTTCGAGCACCTGGCCTGCGCCCTGACCAATCGATCGATCAATATCCGCATGGGATGGCTGTTCAAGAAGCAGCAGAACATACCTCTCGACATGCTCACTGACGTCCAAATACACGAGGGACCAATCCTGAACGCTCTCGGAGTGGTCAAGATGTCGTTCGAGACCGCGGGCTCGACCCCATTCTACCTCACGGGCGTCAAGGACGGACCCAAGTTCCGCGACATCATCCTCAAGCAGCGCGACTCGTTGTCCCTCACACAGAGTGCTGTCGTAGCGGTCGCCGCCCCGGAGTCACCGTCCAATGACGTTCTTGTTGAAATCAGGGACATCCTCCAGCAGATCAATGCGAACCTCTCGGGTGAAGACGAGTAGACTCCCGTGGGTTCAGCCTTTGTATTACAGGCCCCCATCTGGCTCCATGCAGAGGTGCGGCGTCGACGAGGTAAGCGATGCTTTCGACGCCGATGAGGAGATTTCACTCCTGCTGGTGCGCCGTGACTCCCAGAACCCAGGAGTGGCGCGCCTGAGGGCCATCGCCGAGGAGAGAGGGATTCCTGTCAGGGAAGGCTCCAGCAGTGATGTCTGGAGGATGGCTAGGGACACCCACGACGAGACCCCAGAGGTGCTCGCACTGGTCGGCCGCAATCCCGACGCGAGCCTCGAAGAAGTACTCGAACGAGGCGGACTGGTCTGGATGCTCGCCGGGGCGCGCTACCCGGTCAACATTGGCTTCACCATCCGCACCGCTGAGGTCAGCGGCGCTGATGCCGTGTTCGTTGACTGCCAACTAAACCACAGCGAGCGCAAGGCGGCCCTGCGCGCCTCTATGAAGGCCCACCGGTTCATGCCCGTGCACTGGGTTGACGGCTCGCAAGCCATCGATTCAGCCAAGGCTTCTGGGTTCAGGGTGATAGCAGTCGAGGACAGCGGCCAAGCCGACCCGTGGGATGCTGACCTGACTGGTGATGTGATGCTGATCGTGGGCGGCGAGCATGACGGGATTCCTGATGATATGCTCGCTGCATCGGACCTCGTGGTCCGCATACCGATGAGCGGCTTCGTCCCCTCTTACAACCTACAGGCGCCGATGGCCGTAGTGGCCATCGAGGCTCAGCGGCAGCGTGCCGATGGCGACTAGTGCCCATATTCTCGCCAATCTCGGTGCAAATGCCACCCAGCAACCCGATTTGAAAAGAACCGATTCGATAATCCGATTGCGTCGTATTGAAGGGGACCACCATACGGGAGTTAGGCGTGGACATCCCAGATGACCTGCGCTCGATGCTCGAAGGCGGGCATGGCCCGACTAAGCAGAAGGCCGCTCGCTTAGTGGTGGATCTGGCATCTACAGCGGGAGCCAGCGAGTTCGTTCGCGTGGAGCACGCGCATGTCTCGGGGGTGAGCGTGATCACCGGCGGACACGGACTGCGCCGCTTCCTCTCGGACCTCGCCGGTGACCCTGAGGGCAAGGTAGCAATCCCGACGACCCTGAACTCCGCTGGCTGCGACCACGAGCGCATTGAGGAGATGGGCATCGACCACCCAGGCTTCCTGGAGCAGCAGTTCGAAATCGTGCATGCGTATTCGAACCTCGGAATCGAGGCGACTCTGTCCTGCACGCCCTACGACAGGGGCGTGGACACAGGAGAGGGCATCGGCTCGTGGGCCGAGTCCAACGCTGTATGCTTCTCCAATTCCTACACCTCACTGGTCACCAACCGCGAGTCCGGCCTCTCGGCACTTGCCTCTGCCCTAACTGGATGGGCTCCCTTCTGGGGCTTGCATATCCCCTCAAACCGCGCCCCCAACATCCATGTTCACGTCGAGTGCAAGATGGCCGATATCACCGACTGGAGTGTGCTTGGCGACTGGATAGGCAAGCAGGTACTCCCTGAGTGGGACTTGCCCTGGGGTCCGATTCCTCGCATCACAGGACTTCCCGAGTGGGCCAACTTCGAGATGCGCAAAGCACTCACTTCAGCGGCTGCAAACTACGGCTGCCCGCTGCTATGGGCAGATGGACACACTGCCGACGCCCCCACTGTCGACGGCTATCAGGGTGAGCTGACATTCACCGAGGCGGACCTTGCTGAGCGCTACCACGAACTCTCCCCTAAGGGGCAGGTCGACCTCGTCGTGATCGGCTGTCCCCAGGCGAGCGTCGGCGAGGCTCGTGCGACCGCGGCGGCCGTCCGTGCGCGGATGGAGCTGGGCGAGAAGATTCCCGACCAGCGGCTCTGGGTCTTCATGAGCGGCCACAACCACGACCTCATCGCCGCTGACGGCACTTTGGACGTGCTGGAGGAGGCTGGAGCACTGGTTCTGCGCGACACCTGCCCCGAGGTCACCCCCTACAACCGCTTGCACTACAACCACCTGCTGACGAACTCGCTCAAGGCCGAGCACTACCTGACGAGCGGCCTCAATCGCATGCCTACGAGCGTGACCCCAATCGATCAGTGCGTCGCTCACGCCTTCGACCCTATGCTCATAGGAGGTGAGAGACCGGTGCTTGGAGCCAGGGCGGCTAAGCCCATGGCTTCCGCCAAGTCGCACCGCAGCGGCGAGCACGAATCCTCAGGCAGGGGGATCCCGAGCCAGAGCGAGTGGAGTGTCTCGGGTAAGGCGCTCGTGACCGATGTCCCGATCACCTACCTCGGGTACGTCAACTGCGACACCGGGGTTATCGAGGAGCCCGGCCACCCCCTCGACGGGACGGCAATCGAGGACACCGTGCTGATCTACCCGAAGGCCTCAGGCTCGACTGTAGCACCCTTCGTGCTGATGGGGCTGATCTACACAGGCAAGGGCCCCGCAGCCATAGTCAACCGTGACGTCTGCCCACTCTCACTCCCTGCCGCCTCGCTGTTGAGTGTACCGTACGCTCATGGCTTCGACGACGACCCGACGCTGGAGGTCAACACCGGCGACGGGGTTGAACTGACTCTGAGTGGTGGAAACGTGAATCTCAGGGTCATCGCCCGCGTTAGCGAGGATTGATGGCTTCCGGTGCTTCGCACCGGTTCCATGTCTGCGCGTCCAGACCCCGAGCCGTGCCGAGCGCAGGACCTAGGCCTGTTCGAAGTGGTGACCTGTGACGGCGCTGCGAGAATCGGACGTCTGCACACCCGACACGGCGCACTCAACACACCGATGCTGCTCCCCGTGGTCAACCCCAACCTGCGCACCATCGAGCCACGGGAGATGTGGGAGCGGTACGGCGTTGAGGCTCTCATCACCAACTCCTACGTGATATGGAAGCACGACGATTTGCGCGAACAGGCTCTGGCTGACGGCATTCACACTCTGCTTGACTTCCCAGGAGTCGTCGTGACCGACTCCGGGGCATTCCAGTCATATGTCTACGGCGACGTCGAGGTCGGAGCAGAGGAGATAGTCGCATTCCAGCGTGACATCGGCGTTGACATCGGAACCATGCTCGATGTCTTCGGCCGACCCGACATGAGTCGGTCCGAGCTCGAGCACTCGGTCGAGGAGACAGCGGCTAGAGCCGAGCAGTCGCTCGATACCGCCGGTCAGAAGCTTCTACTCAATGGCCCGGTACAAGGCGGCCTGCATGACGATCTCAGGGCAAGGGGGGGCATTCTGATGGGCTCCGCCGCGGGACAGCACCGTGGCTTCGCAGTCCATCCCATCGGAGGCATCGTCCCGCTGATGGAGAGACAGCGCTACCGGGAGTTGTTCCGCATACTTCTCGCCGCGAGGTCGACCATCCCTCCCAATCGCCCCATCCATCTGTTCGGCTGCGGCCATCCGCTGCTGTTCCCAATGACCATCGCACTGGGTGCCGACCTGTTCGACAGTGCGGCCTACGCAATCTTCGCTCGAGACGACCGACTGCTCACCCCGACAGGCACGGTCAAACTGGCCGACATTCGTGAATGGCCGACCCACTCCGCCGCTCTGTTCGGGCACGAACCTGACGCAGTCAGAGCGATGCGCTCCGATGAGCGCTCGACCCTGCTCGCGCACCACAACCTCGAGGTCACTCAGGCTGAGTTGGCTCGTTGCCGCGAAGCGATTCGGAATGGCACTATCTGGCAACTCGCCGAGCAGCGCAGCCACGCCACGCCGCAACTGCGGGATGCCTTCCTCTGGGTGCTCGAGCAGCTGGACGAGTTGGCCGATGACCCGATAGGAGACTCCTTACTGAATCTGATGGCTTCGACCAACCCGGTCAGGAGCGGCGGCGAGCATCTGAGCGACGATGTTGGCATGAGGCCGCACATACTGCATCTCCACGCTCTGCTATCGATGCGCTGGAGGGTGCCGGGCTCGTGGTGGGACGGCTCCGAGGATGGCCCCGAGAGAACAGTCCTGATAGAAGGGGCAGCCCCCCCGTGGCGCGATTCCGCACTGGGTGCGGTTGTCTCAGCACTTGTCGATGAGCCGAGGAGCGTAGTACTGGTATCAACTCCGCTCGGACCCATCCCGTTCACTCTCGAGGATGTCTCTCCGTGGTGCCATCTCGACGGTCCTGACGACATGTGGAGGGAGGTCTACGACGACGATGAGATCGCAGACAGCCTCGAGGAACTCGGCCTCGATGGATTACCTCTCGTTCGCATGCCTCCATCTTCAGACTTCAAGCACGAGCGGACCGCTGCGGTACGAGCATGGCTCGACCGCTGCGCGGTGGTCGACAAACTGGCCGTGTTCTGCGGCGTCAGCCCGACAGACGGGTGCAGGCTGACTGATGGCATGAGCAGCCGCCGCTCTCGCACCGACCGGATGGTCAACGTCCACTCGGGTGGCGAGCACATGCTATCGCCCCGCCTCGCAGATGGCGGCATCACCCTCGCACTCGACGGTGCGCGACGCCTCAACGACCTGAACCCCAACCCTCCCGCAGCCTTCGACGAGCCGATCGAGGACGTCGGCTCGGACCACCCGGGAATCCCCCGGGTGTGGTTGCTTGACGACGCCATCCCATTTGTCGGACGTGGCCGCAATGTAATGCAGGGTTACGTGCTTGGCGCGGACCCTCATCTCACTCCTGGCCAGCCCTGCCTCGTGGTCGACGGAAACGGCGGACTGGTCGCTCATGGGACCGCAGTCACCACCGCACTGGAGATGGCGCATCTCAAGAAGGGAATAGCGGTGAGGGTGCGTGACGGAGCCCTGAGGGACTCCTGACGCTAACCTCCTCGCTCCGGTCGGGGATTAGTTCAAGTGGCGCACTTACTAGCGAAGTTCGACTCCCTCTAGGGAGTCGAGGGTCGGAAATGGGCACAGAATTGAACGGCGCCCCGGTCATCACGGCCGTCAATCTGCGCAAGATGTACGGCCCCCACCTCGCGTTGGACGACGTCAACCTCGAGATCCCTTCTGGCGCCGTCGGCATCCTCGGTCCGAACGGCGCCGGCAAGTCGACCCTGTTCAAGTGCCTGCTCGGGCTGATTAAGACGACATCGGGAGAAGGCACCGTACTAGGTTACGACATCAGAACAGAGGGCGACAAGATCCGCTCTAGGATCGGCTACATGCCTGAGTACGACGCACTCGACCCCGGGCTGGCCGCAATCGACCAGGTCCGCTATTCCGGCGAGCTTCTGGGCATGAACACGGCCCACGCCACTCAAAGGGCTCATGAGGTACTCGAGTACGTCGGGCTGAAGGACCAGCGCTACAGAAAGATCGAGACCTTCAGCACCGGTATGATGCAGGCCACCAAACTGGCTTGCGCCCTCGTCCACGACCCTGAGATCCTTATTTGCGACGAGCCAACCAACGGCCTCGACCAGAGGGCCCGCGAGTTCATGCTCCAGACGCTCAGACGCACTGTCTCTGAGGGCGGTCGCTCGGTCTTGATGAGCAGCCACGTCATGGACGATGTCCAGGATGTATGTGATCGCATCGTGATGATCCACAAGGGGAAGATCGTAGTACAGAGTCGGATCGATGAACTAGCCAAACAGGTCGACCGGGAGATCGAGATTTCGATCTGGGGTGGTGCCAGCCGCATGCAGGCAGCACTCGAGGGACGCGGCTTCGAGGTCCGCAGACTCGGTAGGGTGATTCGCGTCGACCGCGTCGACGACAACACCACGTTCGTCATCCTGGAAGCCGCCGTCGAGGCTGGTGTCCAAGTCCGACAGATGCAGGAGTACGAGCCCGACCTAGAGGACATCTTCCTGCTGATCATGGACAAGCTCGGAGCCAAGGTCAAGGGAACCTCGGAGTTGATGACCGAGAGTCACACCGGAGGTGGTTCGCCTGAGTGATGACGGGGTCGACATAGGAGGCGGCAAGACCCGAATGGAGGTTGCCTACGGATCCGGTGATGGCGACGACGAGGCTCAGGCCATAGTGGCCAAGAAGGAGGCAACGCTAGGGGCGATATTCGATCAGTCCTACCGTCCATGGGAGGGCGAACTGGGCCCGAGGTGGGTACGGAACTACGCCATCTTCAGGCATCATGTCTACGGTCTCTTCAGAGGCACGGGGCACCGCCACTACCATCCGATGGTGAGGCTGACCATCCTCATCATACTGCTGTTCTCGCTGACGCCCGTGCTTATGCTCTTCCTCGCCTCGCTTTCCGGCGGTGGCGAGATAGGCGATTTCACTGCAAGGATGTGGGGCATCAACCGCTACAACCTATGGGGCCAGGTTCTGGGCTACTTCCCTAGGAACCTGTGCTGTTGGCCCCTTCTGACCGCCTTGGTGGTAGGGGGGATGATCTCCGACGACCGCAGGAACGGAACCAGCGCCATCTACTTCTCGAGGCCTGTCACGAGGTTCGACTACACCGCGATGAAGTACCTCAGCGTGGCAGTGGTGCTGGGTTTCGTCATCGTCCTGTCGTACTTCGTATACTACACCACGGCCATCATCTTCAACGCCGAGGGGTGGGCATACCTCGTCGACACCCTCCCGATGTTCCTCGGGGGATTGCTGGCAGGCATCCTCGTGGTCATAACCTACACCTCTATCGGGCTCGCACTATCGAGCATCAGCCAGAGCCGCTTCTTCGCAGCCATCGCCTTCCTCGGTTTGATTTACGGTACCAAACTGCTCGCCCTGCTGATCGACACCCAGTTCGACTCCTCCATCCTGTACATCCTAAGCCCCTACGACTGCCTCGCCCACATCGGTCAGTGGCTGCTGGGAATAGACCAGAACTACGAACATCCGCTGTCCTTCTCTATAGTTTCGATATTGGTGATTAACGCCGCTTGCATCGGGCTGCTGACAGCACGCGTGAGCTCTCTGGAGGTGACGAGGGAATGAGTGATTCGAAGACGCCTGCAGTCTTGGTGGATCAAGCCTCGAAGTGGTATGGACAGGTCATCGGCCTCAACGACGTCTCTCTTGCCATCGATGGCGGCGTGACCGGTGTGCTTGGCCCCAACGGAGCCGGCAAATCGACCCTGTTCAAACTCCTGATGGGCCGGCTGAAACCCAGCCAAGGCAGTGTCCGGCTGTTCGGCATCGACCCGTGGTCCAACACCGCTCCGTACCGCAGGGTCGGATACGTCAGCGAGTCCGAGAGGATGTACGACTGGATGACCGGACTCGACTTCGTCACCACGCTGGCAAGGCTCCATGGCATGACTCGCGAGGAGGCTACGGCCAGAGCCGAGCACGTGCTCGACTTCGTCGGCCTCGCCGATGTCCGGAACAAGGAGCTAGGCAAGTACAGCAAGGGCATGAGGCAACGCGTCAAGATAGCCCACGCACTAGTGCACGACCCCGATCTCATCATCCTCGACGAGCCGCTGCACGGCTGCGACCCGATCGCCCGGACCAGCATCATGAGCGTCATCCGCGAGCTTGGCTCGCAGGGCAAGACCGTGCTGATATCGAGCCACATCCTCGAGGAGATAGAGCGCATTACCGAGCAGATCGTCATACTGCACAACGGCAGGCTGCTCGCCCTCGGAAACCTGCACGCCATCAGAGGACTGCTCGACAAGCATCCTCACCGGATACTGCTGACATGTGACGACCCTCGCAGACTCGCCTCCGCGTTCATTGCCGAGGACCCGGTCCACGGTGTGAGCTTCCCTGAAGAGGGCCAGTTGGAGATCCAGACCAACAATCTCTCTGAGGCTCATTCCATCCTGCCCCGTGTCATAGTCAATTCAAAGGCCAACGTGACCTCGATTGAGAACCCCGACGACAACCTCGAGTCGCTGCTGGGCTACCTCGTGGGAGGTGATTCGTGATGGATGAGAAGGGCCGGGCGCTGAGTGAGACGGTGTGGACGCGCCTCGACCGCAAGGCCGGAGCGATAACCGAGTTCACCGTAAGGCAACTCAGGCATCGCATCTCGACATGGGTGGTGCTCTCCGTCGGCGTTCTCGTGATGGCCCTGCTGCTGGCTTTCTATGTCGACGCCATCAGGGAGACGGACGAGCCCTACGACGATGACGGAGATTCCGTGGACTGGGACAAAGACGGCTACCCTAGAGGCCAGGAGGATAAGTTCGGAACCAGTGACTGGGACGGCACCGAGTACCCAGGCTCCGGCTACTACGAGGCAGACGGCAATATAGACTGGAACGACGAGGCAAGATTCCACTCTGGCAACCACACTTGGCATGGTGAGGGCTACTTCGAGGCCGATTGGCTAGACACCGACTACTCCGGCGGCCGTTGGTCGGGCATCATCGATTGGGAGGATATGGAGGCTTGTCGCGAAGGGCAAGTTTACGACGACTGGTGGCCGGAGTGGGGCGAGGCCTGCACCTACGACGACGGCTCCTACTTCGTCAGTGGGAGATTCAAGGCTTCCGGGTCCGTCAACGTCCCCGATAACTACTACATGGAGTGGGGGCACATGACAGACGAGTACTATGTCGAACCAGACCCGGCTTCGATGTACATCGACGAGGACGGCATTCTGTGGGATGGCAGGGACGTCTCCGAGATCGGCACCGAGATCGACGACGACGGCGACTGCTTGCTGTTGATGAATGACGACAACAACAACGGCATCCCC
>Ga0066368_10000238_pt1 | contig 13468 bp, 10 predicted proteins | sample Knorr_S7_td_NADW_FD_71215 | JGI IMG/M metagenome (GOLD analysis project Ga0066368, IMG submission 71215) | Marine microbial communities from Southern Atlantic Ocean transect - Knorr_S7_td_NADW_ad_2505m_LV_A | ecosystem: Environmental > Aquatic > Marine > Oceanic | place: Southern Atlantic ocean... | reverse complement strand
CCCAAAGGCGATAGCGGAGAGGGATCCTCAGGTGGTACAGGTCCGCAGGGACAACGAGGCGAACAGGGACAACGAGGCGAACAGGGACCCGCGGGACCACAGGGTCCCCAGGGACCGACAACGGATATTCCTCCAACGCTGAATAATTGGTATGGCATTTGCATGGAAAGACGCACCAACCAGCATGTCTGCTATGGCGCGAGGTGGCCGGCCTATTGTCAGTCGATGCCACGTACGCGCGGCATTGTATCTAAATGTGCTTGCCAGGACGGTTATAGTGTAGTCACAACCGGCACAAATCACGACCCTAGCTCAATTTACAGTAATCCATACTATTCATGCGCAAAGTAATGGGAGCATAGTACAATAAAGATATGGGTATAAATAAAAAAATTAAAAGACTCTTGGCAGTGCCAGTGGCAATTATTGTCATGATGCTTGCCTGGGGTTTTATAAATTATCTAAATACTAAGTCGCCGGACGACTCCGGAAATTTAGCAGGCGCGGAAGCGGTCGCGGGGACAGCAGGTAACGTTTCCGGCTACGCCTGGTCCGAGAATATCGGCTGGATAAGCTTTGAATGCAAGGGATTGTGTAATCCTCCCGTTGCTTCGGGAGCGCAAATTTACGATGTCACCTCGGGCTCGACAGAAAAACCAAAGTTTACCACTGTCACGCTTGACCCCCTTGATGTTCAGGTCGGAGGCGTTCAGGTCGTAACCGCGGAAGTTAAAGATGTTGATGGCAATCCAATAACATCTGTAACGGGCAGTTTCCTGACAGATATCCAAACCACTGGTCCCGTATCGTTCTCTCTGATCTCAGGCACAAATATTGAAGGCACTTGGCAGGGTTCCTGGACGATGCCCAATGACACATACTGCTACAATTATGGCGCGGACATAACCGCGACCAGTGCGTCCGGGTCAAATACTTTGGAACTCAGATTTGATACGGACGTATCATCGTGCGAGGATGTGGATTACGGTGTGTATTACGGAGTAAGTGTAGATTCTTTAACGGGTGCTTTTTCTGGCTACGCCTGGTCCGAAAACATCGGCTGGATAAAATTTGATCCGGCAGGACCTTATCCAGGAGCCCCTTCTAGCTCTGCTACGCTTAACTTATCGACCAACGAAGTTTCCGGCTGGGCAAGGGCATGCGCGGGCGCAGTAAACCCCGACTGTACGGGCGGCACCAACCCGGATTCTGGCGGATGGGATGGCTGGATAAAAATGCGTGGTACAGTGCCTAATTACGGTGTTTCCCTGAATCCGGGAACAAAGGAGTTTTCCGGATTTGCATGGGGGAGCGATGTTATCGGATGGATAAGCTTCAACTGCGCGGACCTTGGAGCATGCGGCAGTTCAAATTATAAAGTAATTGGGGATATAGGCGGCGTGCCGAGCGCATCGGGGCTTTCTGTTTCGGCAGGGGATTACTGCTCTGTGCCATCCCATATTTTTTCCTGGACATTTTCAGATCCCGAGGATGGTGCAAGCCAGGCCTCATATGCGCTCGAAGCGGACAACAATAGCGATTTTTCTTCTCCCGAGGTCTCCTCATCAGGCGGGAGCGGTACGGCATATACCGCTATTGTAGCTGTGAGCCCCGGAGCCAATCAGCTTGCGTATAATACTCTCTATAATTGGCGCGTGAAAGTATTTGATAGTGATGGCGCGGATTCCGGCTGGGTAGATGGCGCGAGCGTCACTACAGGGCAGCATCTCTATCCGGATTCCGATTTTACATTTAGCCCTGCGGTTCCAAGCCAGGGAGAAGAAATAACATTTATAGAAAATACAACTTGTTACGATGTAAGCAATAGTGCTATCCCCTGCCCCGTTAGCACCACAACTATAAACTACAGCTGGGATTTTGATTTTGAGACATCTCCATTTAGCGAAGATGCGACAGGCCAAGTAGCAGCCACAGCTTATAGCGATACAGCAATTCACACGGTTGCCCTGGATGTTACCGACCAAGATGCCAATATCTGCCGCGGCACACAGGATATATCTCTCCAGAGCCCGCTTCCTGAATTCAAAGAAACGGCGCCAAGCAACTAAGCATAAAGTGATGCCTAGCATCAAACGTAAAAAAGGCGACATCGGAGAGGAGGTCGCCTTTTCGTATCTGGAAAAACATGGCTATAAGATTCTGGAAAGAAATTATTCTACAAAATTCGGAGAGATAGATATTATAGCGAAAAAGGGTAAAACTGTTGTATTTGTAGAGGTGAAAACACGGCGAGATGCGCTTGAAAGCGACTTGCATCCCGAGCGCAACGTGGACTGGAGAAAGCAAGGAAAGCTTATCCGCACCGCGGAATATTATCTAATAAAAAATAAATACCCCGACGATACATCTTGGCAGATTGATGTCATAGGCGTAGAATTGGATACGGAAGCTCGTAAGGCGAATCTGAGGCACCTTAAAAACGCGATATCAGTTGGCTAGAGTCCTTGCTTCCCACATTAGCGCAATTTGCAGGAGGTTTAGTGATGGGTAAAGTCCAGGAAGTCAGGGAGAAGCTATATAAATATGTTGCGCCGAACTACGCGCCGCCGATGTTTGTGGAAAGAATGGGGTCTGGCGAATGGGTATACGGGATTGTGGAGGGAAAGGACGGGAACGATTCCTGGCAGTCCATACTCGATTTGCATACCAATTATTCGGCGTTGAGCTTGGGGCATCGCAATCCCGAAATAGAAGCGCTGTTGGAAAAGCGCCGCAGGGAAAAGAGAATTGTTTTGTATTCCCGCGGGGCCGGAATGTCGGAAGAACTTGCGGATCTTGGAGAAAAAGTAAGTCATCTTTCCGGCATGGAAATGATATTGCCCAAGAACGTGGGGATGGAAGGATTTGACCTCGCCCTAAAAGCGGCAAGACGCTGGGGTTATGAAGTCAAAGGCATAGGCGAAAACAGAGCCGAAATTATCGTCTGCAAAGAAAATTTTCATGGGAGAAGCCTTGCCGCCACAATAGCTTCAAGCGACCCCCGGACGAGAGAAAACTTCGGGCCGTTTGGCGCGGAATGGGCCTTCAGAAAAATACCGTTTGGAGATTTGGAAGAGCTCAAGAAAGTCGTAAATAAACATACAGCAGCTTTCATTGTGGAGCCCATACAGGCGGAAGCAGGCGTGATAGTGCCTCCGGATGGATATATAAGGGATGCAAGGAGAATTTGTAAAGAAAACAACGTACTTTTTATACTTGACGAGGTTCAGACAGGCCTTGGCCGCACAGGCAAGATGTTTGCATGGCAACACGAAGGTGAAGATGCAAGGCCGGACGGCATGATTCTCGGGAAAGCCCTTGGCGGAGGCATGAATAAAGAATCTCTATTTGTCGCTTCAAGGGAAGTGATGGAGCTTTTGACAGAGGGCACGGAAGGCAGCACTTTCGGAGGAGATCCTGAGGGTTGCGCTGTCGCGGTAAAGACGCTTGATATTATCTCCGAATTAAGCTTCCTCAAAAGAGTGAAGGCGCTTGGCGGGGAGTTTCTGGAAAAACTTCGCGAAATTGACTCCGATGCGATAAAGGCAGTGCGCGGCAGAGGGCTGCTTATAGCTATTGAGATAACGCAGGGGTACGATGTGCGGCATATTTGGGAGGAGCTTTTTAGAGAAGGAATTCTGGCCATAAAGAGAAAAAACGCGATAGGATTTTCGCCTGCGCTCAACATAAACGAACATAACCTTCTGGTATATGGAGTTAAAAAGATAAAGAAAGTGTTTGAAAAACTCCCTCCGCCTCCGGCATAATGCCGGAGTTTTAATTTCTGAAGCATTGACATAATCTCGCTAGGTGCTATACTGGGATATGTAATAATTATGGGCTCCGTGAGAACGGGGCATTTTTTCTAACATAAATATGGATTTAAAGGCATTTACGTCCGCAGTAGCGCAAATATCAGAGGAAAAGGGGATACCGGAAGATGTGATTCTGGAGACCATTGAGACGGCTATTGCTGCGGCATACAAAAAGGACTACGGCAAAAAAGGCCAAATAATACGGGCAAAACTCGATAAAGAAACCGGAGCGTTAAAGCTCTGGCAGGTTAAGTTGGTCGTGGATGAAAGTATGATAAAAAGCGAGGAGGAGATCACGGAACAAGAGAGGTCGCAAGAAGAGCGGAGCTTTGTTCGCGATGAGGAAGAGCAGTTGCTGGAAGAAGGAGAAAAGAAAGTGCGCTTCAATCCCGAAAAACATATAATGGCTGATGAGGCAAAAGAGATTAAAAAAAAGGCAAAATCCGGCGATGAGCTTGTATTTAACCTTGAAACCAAAGACGATTTCGGAAGAATTGCCGCGCAAACCGCAAAGCAGGTAATTTTGCAGCGTATAAGGGAGGCAGAGCGTGATGCAATATTTAAAGAATTCAAGGACAAAGAAGACCAAATTGTTTCTGCGATAGTGCAGCGGGTAGAGGGAATGATTGTGTTTTTTGACATAGGCAAGGCCACGGGGGTTATGCTCCTTAAGGATCAAGTGCAGGGCGAGCATTATAGGATGGGGGAACGGCTGCGTGTTTATGTAACAGAAGTCCAGACAGGGCCCAAGGGGCCGCAGATATACGTATCCCGCTCTCACCCCAAGATTCTGTCGCGTCTCTTTGAGCTTGAGGTCCCCGAAATCGCATCGGGAGCTGTGATAATAAAATCAATTGCGAGGGAGCCGGGAGAACGAAGCAAAGTCGCGGTAACAGCAACTCAGGAAGGTATAGACCCGATAGGATCGATGGTTGGCCAGCGAGGCACGCGAGTGTCGGCCGTTATCAATGAGCTTGGAGGAGAAAAAATTGATATAATTGAATGGAATGAAAACTCGGAAAAATTTGCGGCAAATTCGCTCTCGCCCGCAAAGGTCTTGGATGTAAATGAGGAAAAAAATCGTATGCTTGTAACGGTCGCGGAAGACCAGTTATCTCTTGCGATTGGCAAGGAGGGGCAAAACGTGCGGCTTGCGGCAAAACTCACCGGATGGAAGATGGATATAAAGAGCAGAGAAGCGGAAAAGGTGAAAGAAACAGCCGAAACAAAGGAAAAGGTGAAGGAGGAAAAGGGAGAGAAAAAAGAAAAAAAACCTAAAAAACTTAAAGAAACTAAAAAATCTAAAAAAACTAAAGAGAAATAATGATAATCTTGTTTTCAATAGTCACATCTCTTATTGCTCTTGGCATAGCAGGTTTTTGGGCATTAAATTTTAAAAAATCAGAACTCAAAAATGACAAAGTCAGGGAAATTACCGGATTCATACGCACATCAGCGAAAGCATATCTTGCCCGTGAATACCGTGCTATATCCCTTGCCGCGGCAGGAATCTTTATAGTGCTTTTGATTTTGCTTGGGTGGAAGGTCGCTCTTGGATTCATAGTGGGCGCCGCGGCGTCGGCGCTTGCGGGATACATAGGCATGATTGTGTCGGTACACGCAAATGGCGCCACAGCCGAAGCGGCCGAGCACTCCGAGGCGTCGGCTTTCTCGGTGGCATTTAGGAGCGGTACGGTAACAGGGCTTATGGTAGCGGGCCTCGCGCTCCTTGTTATATCTGTCTTTTATTATTTTATAGGCGACTTAAGAGCTCTTATAGGGCTTGGATTTGGAGGAAGCTTGCTCTCGATATTTGCGCGAATTGGGGGGGGTATATTCACAAAAGCCGCGGACGTCGGCGCTGACCTTGTTGGGAAAGTTGAGGCAGGTATTCCGGAAGACGATCCGCGCAACCCCGCTGTTATTGCCGACAATGTGGGGGACAATGTCGGAGATTGCGCCGGTATGGCGGCAGATCTTTTCGAGACATATATTATTTCCGCGCTATCCGTAATGCTTCTTGGGTCTTTAATGTTTCCGGATTTTGAAGGAGCTATATTGCTTCCGCTTGCCATAGGTGCTTGTGGAATCATTGCGACGCTTTTGAGTATTTTTGTTTTAAGGTTTGTGCCGTATACAAGAGTCATGAAAATGCTGTACGTGGCGGTTGGGTTATCCATTATTTTTTCAATAGTTTTACTCCTCCCAATCACCTCCATGATAGTGAGCGGATCTATGCAGTATTCTCTTCTTCAGATATACCTTGCGATTCTTGTAGGATTTCTATTGGTAGGAGGAATGTTCGCCATAACCGACTATTATACCTCGAAAAATTTTTCTCCGGTAAAGCGCATCGCACGCTCTTCTCTTGGGGGGCATGCGACTAATATAATCACGGGCCTGGCGGTCGGACTTGAAGCAACCGCGGCCCCCGTAATCCTTATAGGTATCGGTATAATCTTGAGCTTTTGGCTTGCGGGCATATACGGCGTGGCTTTGGCTGTGATGGGCATGCTGTCGCTTGCGGGAATAGTCGTTGCCGTTGATGCTTTCGGGCCTGTTGCCGATAACGCCGGAGGGATCGCTGAGATGTCCGGCATGTCCGAGAGCACGCGAGTTCGTACTGACGCGCTTGATTCCGCGGGGAACACAACAAAAGCAATCACAAAAGGCTACGCGATTGTTTCAGCCGGCCTTGCGGCACTTGTTTTGTTTGTTGCCTATAAAGAAGAGCTTGCGGGGATAGTGGGTAAAAGCGTCTGGTTTTCGCTTGACGACCCCCAGGTCATTGTAGGATTGTTTCTTGGCGGAGTTATAAGCTATCTATTTGTGTCATTCCTTATGTCGTCTGTTGCACGAGCCGCAAACTCCGTGGTAGAAGAAGTTCGCAAGCAATTCAGGGAAATCCCGGGACTTCGCGAGGGAAATGCCAAGCCAAATTACGAGAGGTGTGTTGATATTGTGACAAAAGCTTCTTTGCGCGAAATGGCAATTCCCGCACTCCTTCCGGTAGGGGCGCCAATACTTGTAGGGTTTGTACTGGGCCCGGAGGCGCTCGGAGGCCTGCTTGTGGGCGGGATTACAGTAGGGTTGTTTCTTGCGTTGTCAATGACATCGGGAGGGGGCGCATGGGACAACGCCAAAAAACTTATAGAAGACGGTAATTATGGCGGAAAGGGATCCGAGGCCCATAGAGCCGCGATTACGGGAGATACGGTCGGAGATCCGTATAAAGATACGGCTGGCCCGGCCATAAACCCAATGATAAAGGTGCTGAATATAGTCGCGTTGCTAATAGTAGGCTTTATAGTATGAACTTAATACCTACAGTAATCGAGAAAAGCCAATATGGAGAGCGGGCATACGATATCTATTCGCGTCTTCTGCGCGAGCGCATTGTTTTTCTTTCGGGCCCTATTATGGACCCGTTGGCAAGTACTGTAATCGCTCAACTTCTGTTTCTTGAGAGCAGAGACGCGGAGAAAGACATACAGCTTTATGTTAACTCTCCCGGAGGATCGGTGACTGCCGGCCTTGCCATTTACGATACCATGCAATATATAAAGCCCGACGTCGCGACGATTTGTGTCGGCATGGCGGCCTCTATGGGGGCTACAATACTTACCGCGGGTGCCGCGGGCAAGAGATACGCGCTTCCCAATTCAGAAATTCTTTTGCACCAGGTGATGGGAGGGGTGGAAGGGCAGGCAGTCGAGATTGAAATATCCGCGCGCCATATAGTAAAAATAAAAGAGAAATTAAATCGTATACTAGCCAAACACACAGGCCAGAAGTTCGACAAAATAGAGAAAGACACGGACCGGGATTTTTATATGTCAGCCGTGGAAGCGAAAGAGTACGGAATAATTGATGAGATAATTACGAATAAGGACAAAGGACGCTTGCATAAATCAAAATAATTTGTTACCATTTATTGAATGGATATACATTTAACATCAGCAAAATACCATGACTATAGAACTAATCCCACTTACCGTGGGCATAATCACCTTAGCACTAGGGTCAATGCTTGGTTACTTCGTGCGCCAGAGCATTGCAAAACATCAGCGCGGAACAGCCGAAGAGCAGGTTACTAAAATTATCTCCAACGCAAAGACCGAGGCCAGCAATATTGTGATTGCGGCTCGCGATAAATCAGCAAAATTTCTGGAAGAGGCAAAGAAAGAAGAGCAGGAATTAAAAAAGGACTTTATACAGCGCGAGAAAAGGATTTTTGAAAAAGAAGGGCTTGTAGAAAAAAAGAATACCGAGCTTGACGGCGAGGAAAAGAAGCTCCAGGAAAAGGGTGAACGGCTAAAAGAAATAAAAAAAGAAATAGACGCGCTTCGCGTGAGTGAGCTCAAAGAACTTGAGCGTGTTTCGGGTTTGTCCCAAAAAGACGCCCAAGCCGAGCTTATATCCCGTGTCGAGCAAGAAGTGCAGGGGGAGATAAACGAACGTGTGATAAAGCTTGAGAATCACGGCAAAGAAACATTGGAAAAGAGGGCTCAGGATATATTGATTACCGCGATACAGCGGTACGCGGCGCCTCAAGTGCAGGAAATCACCACAACGACCATTGCCTTGCCTTCGGACGAGATTAAAGGAAGAATTATTGGAAAAGAGGGGAGAAATATACGCACGCTTGAGCGTCTATGCGGCGTTGAGCTTATAATAGATGATACCCCAGAGTCCCTTGTAATATCCGGTTTCGACGCGGTACGAAGGCAAATTGCAAAACTTGCGCTTGAAAAACTTATGGTTGATGGCAGGATTCAGCCCGCGCGCATTGAGGAATATGTAGCAAAGGCAAAAGAAGAAATTTCAAATAAAATAAAAGAAGCGGGCGAGGCGGCCGTATATGATGCGGGGATTCTGGGTCTTGACCCGAAGCTCATATGGATACTTGGACGCCTGCGATTCCGCACAAGCTATGGACAGAACGTGCTGATGCACTCGCTTGAAGTATGCCATCTTGCCGGGGCTCTTGCCGGTGAGACAGGGTGCGATATTCAAGTCGCCAAGAAAGGGGGACTCCTTCATGACATCGGCAAGGCCGTGGATCACGAGATAGAGGGGTCGCACGTTGAAATTGGCAGAAACCTGCTCAAAAAGTTCGGAGTATCCGAGGATGTGATAATAGCGATGCAGTCGCACCATGAGGAATATCCCTACGAAACGCCCGAATCCATAATCGTGCAGACCGCGGACGCTCTGTCCGCTGCTCGTCCCGGCGCGCGCCGTGATACCGTGGAAAATTATCTCAAGCGATTGTCCGAGCTTGAGGGAATCGCGGATTCCTTCAGCGGTGTCGAGAAATCATACGCCATACAAGCAGGCAGAGAAATCCGAGTGTTTGTAACCCCGACCGAAATAGATGACCTTACCGCAAAAAAGACAGCGCGCGATATAGCAAACAGAATCCAGCAGGACCTCAAGTACCCCGGTGACATAAAAGTGACAGTAATCCGCGAAACAAGAGCGATTGAGTATGCGCGATAGGAGATGATGAGTGTTTGAAAAAATACTGATCGCAAACCGCGGCGAAATAGCGCGGCGGATAATGCGCACATGCAGAAAGATGGAGATCAGAACAGTTGCCGTATATTCAGAGGCGGATCGCGATATGCCCTACGCGAAGGAAGCGGACGAGGCGTATTATATCGGGGAATCTGCCCCTGCGCATAGCTATTTGAACATTGCCAAGATCATCGAAACGGCAAGAGCGGCTGGCGCGGATGCCATACATCCCGGTTACGGATTTTTGGCAGAAAATCATTTATTCGCAAGGGCCTGCGCTGAAGCAGGCATTGTTTTTATAGGGCCGAATCCGGAAGTTATAGAGGCCATGGGCAATAAGCTTAAGGCGCTTGAAATAGCAAAGAAAGCCGGCGTGCCTACTCTAAAAAGAAGCAGAAGATCGATAGAAAGAAAGCCCAAGGAATCTGCAGAGGATTACGATAAGCGGGTTAGGAAAATAGCAAAAAATATCGGCTATCCCCTGCTGGTGAAGCCGCAAAGCGGCGGCGGCGGGATAGGCATGAGAGTCGTGTATTCGGAGGAATATCTGCTTCCCGCTCTTGAAATCTGTCGCTCGCAGGCCAGAGGAGCATTTGGCAACGCCAGTATTTACCTGGAACAGTACCTTGAAGATGTCTCGCATATAGAAGTTCAGATACTGGGAGATAGCCACGGAAAAGCGGTGCATTTATTTGAGCGCGACTGTTCCATGCAAAGAAGAAATCAAAAAATCGTAGAAGAAAGTCCCGCAAGAAAACTTGACAGCAAAAAAAGGCAGCTCATCTGTAAATATGCCGTGAAAATTGTAAAGCGCGTAAAGAAGGAATTAAAAACTCCCTACACCGGTGCCGGAACCGTGGAGTTTCTCGCAGATCAGAATGGGGACGTATATTTTATTGAGATGAATACGCGGCTTCAGGTAGAGCATGGCGTTACGGAGATGGTAACAGGGAAAGACCTTGTCGAGCTCCAGATTTTAATAGCCGGCGGCCGGGAGCTGCCATTCAGGCAAAAGGACATAAAAAGAAGCGGGCATGCCATAGAAGTGCGAATATACCCCGAAATTTGGGATGTGCGGCGAGAAGAATTTGTATTACAATTCGGGACACTCACAGCTGTAACTCTTCCGGGGGATACAGATGGAGACATCCGGATAGACAGTGCGTTGGATGCCGGTGAAAGCTACGGTATACCTATGGATTATGAGCCCTTAATAATGAAAGTAGTGTGCGGCGGCAGCAGCCGGGAAGACGCCCGCCTTAGGTTGTTGCGCGTTTTGAGGGAAGAGATTTTGTTTTCGGGGGTATATACAAACGTAGTTTTTTTGGAAAAGATTATAGCAAGCCAAGGTTTTTGCGACAATAAACACAATACAAGGTTTCTTAAGAGCAAGGAAATGATGGGTGAGCTTGCGATTGAATCCGAAAAGATTCGCATAGAGAAATTGACTCGTAATCTTTGGACGTACTCGGGATCCCTTACTTCAACCCTCTGATATATCGGGGGGTTTTATTTTTCGTAAAAACCTGCTATAGTAGGGGAGTGAAAATTTTATTTTTTGGCGATATCGTAGGCCGTCCCGGCAGAGAAGGGATAGCAAAGATATTGCCCAGTCTGAAAAAGAAATACAACCCGGATATCATCGGGGCAAATGTTGAGAATCTTGCGCATGGCCACGATATTTCAAACGAAACCCTAAGAGAAATTACGGAAGCAGGGGTTGATTTTTTTACATCCGGCAATCATGTATGGGAAGGAAAGGATTCAAAAGAGCTGCTTCTCGACAAAGCGCTTCCTTTGGCTCGTCCGGCAAACTACCCCCCCGGCGCCTACGGAAAGGGATTTTATACCGTGCAGGTCGCGACAAAACGGCTGCTTGTTATAAATTTGATGGGAAGAGTATTTATGAAGACACAGATCGACTGCCCCATGAGAAAGGCAGACGAGATTTTGGGAGAATTTGACGAGGGGGAATTTGACGCAGTATTTGTTGATTTTCATGCGGAAACAACTTCAGAAAAAAGGGTTCTTGGATTTTACCTCGATGGCAGGGTATCTTGCATGGTGGGAACGCACACCCATGTGCCAACCGCAGACGAGCAGGTTTTGCCTAAGGGCACGGGGTATCTCACAGATGCGGGCATGTGCGGCGTAAAGGATTCCTCTATAGGAGTAGATAAGGATATAATGATAAAGGAACTCTTGTCGCAGGTGCCGCAAAAAAAGGAGATAGCCGAGGGGGCGGTTGAGATAGGGGCGGTATTGTTTGATATTGGCAAGGATGGGAAATGCAAGAAAGTGAAAAGAATCAGGGAGATTGTGGACTGAGTTGGCTTATACACTTGCCAAATTATTGATTAGGGGGTTAAAATAAAGATATAAAGGTCAGCACTAATAAAGGCGATCCGAATGTTCCGAATGCGCATCCGAATTATCCGAATATTAGGATCATTCGGATGGAATTCGTAGATTAGGATCGTTTTATATAAATGACTAGAGACAACCTCGTAGAACAAATGGCATCAAAGGCAGGTGTCACAAAGACCCAGGCCGATGCCGTGCTCAGGGCTTTTACCGATGTGGTAACTGCCGCGTTGACTCAAAGCGACTCAATTGGCCTTACCGGTTTTGGAACATTTCAGGTTTCAAATCGAAGCGCGCGACAGGGTGTAAACCCGAGAACGGGCGAAAAATTGCAGATACCTGCGATGAATGTGCCCAAGTTCAAGGCAGGAAAGGCCCTCAAGGACGCAGTACGCTAGGATTAGGGATAAAGAGATCCCTTGCCTGCCGGCAGGCAAGGTCTATAAAATAAATGGCTCCGACATTACGTCGGAGCCATTTATTTTTGAGCGGGTAGGGGGAGTCGAACCCCCGTCATCAGTTTGGAAAACTGAGATAATAACCGCTATACGATACCCGCGTCGGGGTGCCGAGAATCGAACTCGGACCACGCGCTCCCAAAGCGCGTACACTACCACTATGCTACACCCCGTGCGGTGGCATAATAGCAAAAATATGCATTTCCGTAAATCTTTTGCGATGATATAATAACATTGATACTTATCTATAAATATGGTACAATAGAGTATCAAATATTGCCCCCGTAGTTCAACGGATAGAACAAGAGACTTCTAAGCTCTTGATAGAGGTTCGATTCCTCTCGGGGGTACCATGGTGCCTATAGCTTAATGGTAAAGCGCTGCTTTGTGGAGGCAGTAATGAGGGTTCAATTCCCTCTAGGCACCCAGCTTTTCAACGGCTCAATACTTTTAAAGTATTGAGCCGTTGAAATTTAAAACCCCGCTTAGCGGGGTTATTGTTTTGCTATTCTTTGCCATTCGCCGGAGTGCATCATTTGAAGAAGGGCCATCCTTACGGGTCCGCCGTTTCTGCCTTGTACCGCGTGCAGGACCCTAGGGTCGGAGTCAACTTCAGTCGGGAGCTCTAGGCCGCGGGGGCGGGGATGAAGGACAATCGAGTTTTCGGGCATTTGCGCGAGAACCCGGTTGTTGACAGTGCAGGCCGCGTAATATTTTTTTAAAGCTTTTTCTATCCCTTGTGCCTTACGTGCGGGGTCTTCTATGTCTTTAGACCAGTTTTCCTGTTGGGGACGCAGGACATAGAGCACGTCGGAAACCTTGGCGGTCTCAAGCAGACTGCGTGGTTTGTTTTCAACAGTAACCATAGATATCGTTGTACTTGGATATAGAGAAAGCGCATATCGCAGCGATCTTGCGGTGCGCGCGTGCATATCGCCGACCAGAGTGATTCGTTTTCCCTCTATCGACCCAAGAGCTTCCTGTATTGTAAAAAGGTCAACAAGGGCTTGGGTCGGGTGCTCGGTGCCGTCTCCCGCGTTTATGACAGGGACACTGCTTACACTCGCCGCTCTTTGGGCGGCGTCGGCTTCGGGATGGCGCAGGACAAGTACGCTGATAGTCGGGTTGCCGCTCAGCATTTCAATAGTGTCTTCCAGGGATTCGTCTTTGGCAATGGATGACTCGCGGGAGGCATTCCGGTAGGTGACGCAACTGCCTCCGAGGGCATACATTGCTGTTTCAAAAGAGCTTGAGGTGCGCAGGGAAGGTTGGTCGAAAAGTAGTGCCATTGTTCGTTCTGTAAGGTATGAG
>Ga0066368_10000229_pt1 | contig 13686 bp, 11 predicted proteins | sample Knorr_S7_td_NADW_FD_71215 | JGI IMG/M metagenome (GOLD analysis project Ga0066368, IMG submission 71215) | Marine microbial communities from Southern Atlantic Ocean transect - Knorr_S7_td_NADW_ad_2505m_LV_A | ecosystem: Environmental > Aquatic > Marine > Oceanic | place: Southern Atlantic ocean... | reverse complement strand
CAAGGTTTACTTGGATGGCACATGGTTAAAAGCGGTTTAATTGATAATCACGATGTAAGCCAATATAGATTATCAATTCATTTAATAATGGCTTTTATAATTTATGGCTACTTATTATTTATATCTCTTACCTTCTACAATTTAATTAAAAAAAGAAAGAAATATTTAATAAAAAATAATAAGCAAATATTTTTTATTAATTTTTTATTAATTTTATTAATACTAATTACAGTTGCATCTGGAGGTTTTGTAGCTGGATTAGATGCAGGCCTGGTCTACAATACTTTTCCAAAAATGGGTGATAGTTACATACCGCATGAAATTTTTAATATAAAACCTATTTATCTAAATTTTTTTGAAAATCCTGCAACAGTGCAGTTTAATCACAGATTATTGGGTTTTTTAACATTCTTAGCAGCAATTTTACTGTTTGTTTATTCAAAAAAATGCAAATTACATAAACAAATACAAAAAAAAATGGTCTTAATTATTTTTGTGGTAATCTTGCAAGTAATCTTGGGAATAGGAACTCTCTTAAGTTATGTAGCTATACCTATAGCATTAACCCACCAACTAGGTGCGTTGATTTTGTTTAGCTTATCTTTGTGGACAATAAAAAGTTTACCATTCGTGTCCAAGTGACACAAAAAAACCCTCTTGTCCAGCATCTGCTTTATAACCAGGCGCGCTATGATAAGTAATTGAAGTATCAAGGCCTAATATTTCTCCAAAACCAAATGTTATATAGTAATAGTCCCAACTATCAACAGTATTAGCTTTTTCTGCATCACCATCTAAATCATCAACATCGATATTTCCCCATGTATATGCTAATGAAAAAGGTGTGCCAGGAATCGGAGCTTCAACGCCTAATTCTGTATAAAATACATCTGGGGTGTTTGCGCCATACCATTTAGGTGCATATGCAAAATAAGCATATGGTGATACAGCAAAGTCCTCAGAAACCATTCCTAGTGGAATTTCAGTTCCAACACTAAAATAATATTCATTAAATTGAACTTCGTTTGATTCACCAGGATATAGGTAATATAAATCACCAATATCAAAACTTAAAGGACCAAAATCAAATGCATAACCTCCGTAAACGTCAAATTCTGCACCATATGTTCCATTAGTAATAGAGCCTGTCCAAGCTCCAAGATACAAACCGCTTGAGTGACCCAAATCTACACCAATAGCAGGAGACATGTCTTTAGAACTTTGACTTTCACCTCTCCAGACATAATGAGATGACCAACTTGCGTTATAACTAAGGCTAAGTCCAGTAGCATTTTCTAGAGCTTCTCTAGAAAGATCCAATTCATCAGCATATGCAATGTTGCCTGCAATCAATATTGATGACAATAAAACTGCAAATTTTTTCATAGTAATTATCCTTTCATTATAAAAGTAAGCAATAAATATGCCAGGTTTATGAAACTATATAAATCACTTTTTAGTAAAAAATATAAGAGTAAATAGTTTCAATTGCTTAATCATAAGTATATTACAAAAAAATTAAATATTAAATATTTGATTATCTTTATTTTTATTCAATTGACTTCGTTTGCCAAGAAGAAGAAGTAAAAATAATCCATGAATAATTTCCATTAGTTCTTTTCCTATAAATTCCTTCACTTGATGTTGCCGAAATTTTTTTTTTTATCCCGCTACAATTTTTTTTCTTAACAAAAGAAAAATTAGGATGATTTTTATAATATTCCTTTTTTTTTTTATCAAATTTTTTTTCACTATCCACTTTATCAAAACTACATTCATGTATTTGAAAAAAAACTAAGTTCAAGGTTCCTTTTTGAGCAAAAATTATTCCTTGAGTTACATTTTTTATTTTTTTTTTTTTATTTATAAATTGGAAAATTACATCTTGATTTTTGTTAGCTAACAAAAGTCCTTTGGATGTATACTTAGACAACACTTCCAAGTTTTCTGCATTAAAAATAAAATCTGTATATTGTTTCTCCTCGTCAATATATTTCATTTTGCTTAAAGCTATTTTAATCTTAGATGGATTCAATAATACAGGATGTACAGTAGCCTCTAATTCTCTATTTTGAATATATATTTTGGAAGTTAGACCGATTTTACCTTTTTTTTTAACATCCCACAAAAATGAACCTAGAACATTCATAGGGTTGGTATAACCTTTATGATATATTTTTGAAGAATCAGCTTTTATTAAATAAGGAAAAACTGAAAAAAAAATTAAAAATAAAAAAAAAAGTTTTTTCATAAATATATTTTTTTTAAAATTAATTCCAAGATTTTGAAGTTAAAACAATCCACCCTTTACTGACAGAAACTTTTCCCTTATAAATACCGTTAAAAGAATCTGTTTTAAGAATACGTGGTTCAGCATAATCATAACCTTGATAATCTTCATTAATTTTCTCAAAAACAATATTGATTCTACCTGGTTCAACAAAAATGTATCCTGCCGTTGTGTCTATAGTAGTTGGAAGAAACCAAAATTTTTTTCTTAGTTGGAATATTTCAAACAACACATCATGTTTGCGAGCTTTTACTAAAGCTTCGGGAAGATATTTACTTAAAAGTTCTACATTCCTATCATTAAAAGCTCTCTTTAATTTTCCTCCTTCTTTAGTGCTATATTTAACTTTTGAAAAAGATCTTTGAATTGTACTAGGAGATATTCTAATGGGATGTATTGTATTCTTTATATATCTTCCTGGTATAGGAATTGTACTAACTAATGCAATATATTGTTTACCTTTTTTCCAAACATAGGTAGAGGTTGCTGATTCATCTACTGTATAACGGCCTGTTTCTTCCCAGCTTTTTTTTATTCCACAGGAACTTTGTAGTAAAATGAATAGCAAAAAAATTATTTTAATAAATGTATTAAGCTTAATCATTTTAAAAAACATATAATATAATATAATTTTTCCATTTAAAGAGAAATGGCATTAAAGAAAAATGAATTTAATTGAAACTCCTTCTGGTAAAACACATAAACAAGAAAACTTTCCTGTTGGATCTTGGCTGATACCAAAAGAATTAAGAAAACAAATTTTAACTTTTTACAATTTTGCAAGAGCAGCTGATGATATATCTGATAATCCTAATTTGATAGGAAAAGAAAAAATAAAAAGACTCAATTTATTTGAATCAACTTTAAAAAATAGAAAAGTAGTAATTAAAAAAGCATTTAAAATAAAAAAAATTTGTGAAACTCAGAATATTAAAATTGATTATACATTAAATTTATTAAAAGCATTTAAACAAGATGCAACAAAAAAAAGATATAAAACATGGTCTGAATTAATAAATTATTGTAAATATTCAGCCGTTCCTGTTGGAAGATTCGTAATAGATTTACACAAAGAAAATAAAAAAGCTTATAAATACTCTGATCCTCTATGTATAGCTCTTCAAATATTAAATCACATTCAAGATTGTAAAGAAGATTATGAAAATTTAGACCGTGTTTATTTACCTATGAAATTTCTAAAAAAATATAATGTAAAATTATCTCAGTTAAAAAAAAAAAATACTGAACAAAATTTAAGATTAGTTTTTAATGAAATTTTAAAAAATACAGAAAAATTAATTATTCAGGCGGATAAAAACAAAAAAAATATGAAACACAAATATTTATCTCGAGAAATATCCTTTATATTAGAAATTGCAAAAAAATTATTACTTTTACTAAAAAATAAAGACCCTTTAAAAAAAAAAGTAGTATTAAGCAAATTAGACTACATTTTCTGTTTTGCAAAAGGTCTACAACGTTAACGCAATTAAATGAATTGTCAGAAAAAATACAAAATATAATCAAATATCCAAAATCATCTTTTTATTGGGGAATGAAAATTTTAGGTCGTGAAAAACGTAATGCTATGTTTACAATCTATGCATTTTGTAAAGAAATAGATAATATTGGAGATAAATTTATTGAAAAAAAAAGGAAAAAAAAAGAATTAGAAAGATGGAAAAAGGAAATTAATCAAATTTACAAAAATAAAACAAATAACAAGCTAAGTAAATCTTTAAAAAACTATATTCAAAAATACAAATTAAAAAAGAAAAATTTTTTAGAAATTATTAAAGGAATAGAAATGGACATAAATAATAAAATGATAGCCCCTAAACAAAAAATTTTTAATCTTTATTGTTATAGAGTTGCTGGTGCAGTTGGATTATTGTGCTTAAATATCTTTGGCGAAAATAACAAAAATTCTAGATCTTTTGGAATTGCATTAGCTAACGCTTTTCAAATTACAAATATTTTAAGAGACATCAAAGAAGATTCATTAATTGGAAGACTTTACATACCAAAAGAAATATTAAAAAAGACAGGAATTAAAGAAAACAATATTGATCAAATAATAAAAAATAAGAAATTTTTTCTTGCTTGTAAAAAACTAGCTAAATTAGCTGACTTAAATTTTAAAATCGCAGAAACAAAATTAAAATACTGTTCTAAAAAAAAACTTAAATCAGCAATTTTAATGATGTACACATATAAATCATTATTAAAAAAATTAAAAAAAAGTGGGTGGAAAAGTATCGAAGAAAAGATACATCTGACAAAACTTGAAAAAATTACTTTGTTTCTTAAAGTTTCCTTTACTTAAATGAATAAAATAATTCATATAATTGGTGGTGGATTAGCAGGATTATCTTGTGCTGTTAAATTATTAAAAAATAAAAAGGAAAAAAAAATAACACTCTATGAATCGTCAGATCTATTCGGAGGGAGATGTAGATCTTATAATGACAAAGATTTCGAATGTTACTTAGATAATGGTAATCATTTAATTATAAAAGCCTATCAAAATACTTTTAAATATCTTAAAGAAATTAAAGCAACACATACCATAACTTCCAATGAAAAAAGTTTTTATCCTTTTATTGATATAAAAAATTCTGAAAATTGGGAGGTTAAACCTTATTCAAATTTCATACCATGGTGGATCTTCTTTCCTTCATGTAGACCTTCTGGAGTTTCATTATTAGACTTTATTAAAGGTTTCAAGCTTGCATTTGCCAAAAATGATCAAACAGTTTCTAATTTAATAAATGTAGATAGCTTAATTTATAAAAGATTTTGGAAACCTTTTACTATTGCTGTACTCAATACACACCCAAAAGAAGCTTCTGCAAAATTATTATGGAAAGTAATTTTAAAAACTTTATTTCGCTGGAATAATCCGCTACATCCGTTTGTTGTAAAAAAATCCTTAAACGAAAGTTTAATTAAACCAGGAATAGAAAAAATTGTTAGACATGGAGGAAAAATTAAAACTAATTACAGATTAAAAAAAATTAATTTAAAAAATAATTGTGCAAAAGAAATAATATTTCAAAACAAAACAATTCTCATAAATAATGAAGATTTTCTTGTATTAGCAATTCCACCTAATGTTTTAAGTAAAATTTTACCCGACATTGTGACGCCTAAAAAAACCAATTGTATTCTCAATGTTCATTTTAAATTAGATAAAACTAATAATAAAATAATTTTTCCTCAAGAGTCTTTTTTTATGGGTGTAATTGGAGGTTTGACAAATTGGATTTTTAAAAAAGAAAATATACTATCAATAACAATTAGTGCAGCTAACAATTTAAATATATATACAAATAAAAAAATTTCTAAAATGATTTGGAGTGAAATAGAAAAAATTTTTAAATTACAAAAGAATAATATGCCTAAATACAAAATTATTAGAGAAAAAATGGCGACATTTGTACAAAGTCCTGAAGAAATTTTTAAAAAACCAAAAATGCTCACAAATTATTCGAATATTTTTCTAGCAGGAGACTGGGTTGATAATGGATTTCCTGCAACTATAGAAGGAGCGATAACATCTGGGTATAATGTTGCTCATCATATAAATAAAATATAAATGGAAATAAATAATATTTTAAATCATTCTAAAAAAGTCTTAATCAATAATCAAAAAAGAGATGGGCATTGGGTTTATGAATTAGAAGCAGATACGACAATTCCTTCTGAATATATTTTAATGAATCATTTTTTAGGTATAAAAGAAAAAAATTTTGAAAAAAAAATAGCCGTTTATTTAAAAATGGAACAAAACTCTGATGGTGGTTGGCCGTTATTTCGGAAAGGAAAGTCTAACATCAGCACCAGTGTAAAAGCATATTATGCTCTAAAACTAATAGGTGAAAAACAAAATGCTCCACATATGGTAAAAGCCAAAAAAAAAATACTCGATTTAGGAGGTGCTGATAATTGTAATGTTTTTACCAAAATAAGTTTAGCTTTGTTTAAACAAGTTTCCTGGAAAAAAATTCCTATAATGCCCATAGAAATTATGTCACTTCCAGATTGGTTTCCGTTTCATATTAGTAAAATCTCTTACTGGTCAAGAACTGTGGTTGTTCCTTTATTAATTATAATGGACAAAAAGCCAGAAGCAAAAAATCCAAATAAAGTTTTCATTGATGAGCTTTTTACAAAAAATAAAAGTCCTAAAATTAATCATGGAAAAGACTCTTTTTTTTATTTTTATTTATTTTCATTGATTGATAAAATTCTAAAAATTCTTGAGCCTTTTTTTCCGAAAAAGTTAAAAAATAAATCAATTAATCTTGCAAAAAATTTTATTTTAGAACGTCTCAATGGAATACATGGCCTTGGTGCAATTTTTCCGGCAATGACAAATTGTACACTTGCTCTTTATTTATTAGGCTTAAAAAAAGAATATAACGTTGCGAAAAATTCCGTAAAAAACTTAATCACTCATAAAAAAGATTGTATTTATTGTCAGCCCTGTTTTTCACCTGTATGGGATACAGCCTTAAACGGATATTCGCTTTTAGAAACAGGACTTACATTAAAAGATAGTTCAATACAAAAAGCATGTAAGTGGCTAGAAAAAAAACAAATTTTAAATGTTAAGGGTGATTGGGCTCTAAAAAATAAAGATCTGTTACCAGGCGGGTGGGCATTTCAATACAAAAATGATTTCTATCCAGACGTTGATGATACAGCAGTAGCAGCAATGTTTTTAGATCACGCTGGACACCAAAACAAAAAAATAATAGAGAGAGCCTGTAGCTGGATTATTGGAATGCAATCAAAAAACGGGGGATGGGGTTCTTTTGATAAAGATAATACCTATTATTATTTAAATAATATACCTTTTGCTGATCACGGCGCCTTATTAGATCCTCCCACTGCTGATGTAACAGCACGGTGTATATGTATGTTAAGTCAAATTGACAAAAAAAAATATCAAAATGAAATTAAAAAAGGTGTTAATTTTTTAAAAAATGAACAAGAGGAAAACGGATCATGGTTTGGTAGATGGGGAACAAATTATATTTATGGCACTTGGTCTGCTTTACATGCATTAAAAGCAGCAGGAGAAAATATGGAAGCAGATTACATAAAAAAAACAATACTCTGGATAAAAAACAAACAAAACAATGATGGAGGATGGGGAGAGGATTGCGCGACTTATTGGAAAGAAAAAAAAAATATGACGTCTATTGAAAGCATGCCAAGTCAAACAGCGTGGGCTATTTTAAGTTTACTTACAACAGAAAATATTAACGACTCTTCCTTAACAAAGGGTATTAATTTTTTAACAAAAAATTTTAATAAGAAAACATTATGGAAAGAAAATCATTTTAATGCAGTAGGATTTCCTAAAGTTTTTTATATTACCTATCATGGATATTCAAAATATTTTCCAAACTGGGCACTTTCAAGATACCAAAACTTAAAAAAAGGAAAAAAATCAAATAGAATTCTAGGATTATAAAAACCAAAACTCGTACATAAATAACAAAAAAAAAATTAATGAAATTAAAACTTTTATTTTTTCTTATGGTACAATTGAAGATTACAAGTAATTATAAAAATGAAGAAAAAAAAGCAAACTGAATTCATACACAATGGATATAAAAGAAGCTCAATTCAAGAAACCTCACTACCTTTGTATCTGACATCCGGTTATGTTTATCCAAGTGCTGAAGAAGCTGAGCTTGTATTTGATGAAAAAATCCATCGATATCAGTATTCTAGATTTGACAATCCTACAGTTAATCAATTAGAAAAAAAGTTTGCTTTACTTGAAGGCGCTGAATCCTGCAAAGCCTTTTCTTCTGGTATGTCTGCAGTATTTGCATCTTTTATGTGCCAGGTAAAAAAAGGAGATAGAGTTGTAGCGGCACGAGCACTTTTTGGATCATGTTATAATATAATTAAAGATATTTTACCAAAATACGGTGTTGAAGTTATTTTCGTTGATGGAAAAAGTCTAAAGCAATGGGAAAAAGCCATAAATAAAAAAACTAAATGTATTTTTTTTGAATCACCATCCAATCCCACGCTTGAAATTGTAGATATTGCATCAGTCGCAAGAATAGCTCATAAATATAATGCAAAAGTTATTGTGGATAATGTTTTAGCATCCTCTATATTACAAACGCCCCTACATTATGGTGCTGACATCACTGTTTATTCAACTACAAAGCATATTGATGGTCATGGTAGAACATTGGGTGGGTTATTACTCTCAACCCAAAAGTTTTATGAAGAAAAACTTAAATTTTTCTATCGTAATACCGGGCCAACGATGGATGCATTTACTGCATGGATATTATTAAAAAGTTTAGAAACATATCCACTACGAATGGAACAACACTGTAAAAATGCTAACAGAGTAGCATTTTTTTTGGAACAACATCCAAAGATACAAAAAATTATTTTTCCAGGACATGCTAATCACCCTCAAAGAACATTGATTCAAAAGCAAATGAGTGGCCCGGGAAATATGATAAGCTTTTATATAAAAGGAGGTAAAAATAAAACTTTTAAATTTTTAAAAAATCTTTCAATCATAAAAATTTCAAATAATCTAGGTGATACAAGAAGTTTAATTATTCATCCCGCAACAACAACTCACAAAAAAATTACAAGCAAAGATAAAAATTTTTTAGGTATCAATGATAATCTAGTGAGATTGTCAATTGGATTGGAAGATAATGAAGATATTGTTGATGATTTAAATTCTGCTTTAAAAAAAATTTAAGTTGTATTTAAAAAAACTAGATTCTTTTTTTTTTTATTGATATGTTGCTTGTTTTTGAGTTTTTTCTTCTTTAATTTTTTTTACTGTTTCCTCAACTTGTTTTTCAAAAATGTACTTTGCTGGTCTTTGATTATTTAAAGGAATATCGGGCACCATATCACCTTCTGTTTTTGGTCCTAATAAAGCAACTTTTAAAGCTTTAAGAGGATGTTTTATAGTGTCTTCTGCCGCTGTTGGCTCGTATCCACAATGAACCATACAATTGGCGCATTTTTCATAATTACCTGTTCCATATTTATCCCATTCTGTTGTATTTATTAATTCATCAAAAGTTTTGGTGTATCCTTCTCCAAGTAAATAACAGGGTTTTTGCCATCCAAAAATATTGCGCGTTGGATTACCCCAAGGAGTACACTTGTACTTTTGATTACCTGCAAGAAAGTCCAAAAACAGGGATGATTGACTGAAGGACCATTTTTTTCCCTTTCCTAATTTAAAAATATTTCTAAATAAATTTTTGGTTTTTTTTCTCTTTAAAAAATTTTTCTGATCAGGAGCTCTTTCATATGCATATCCAGGCGACACTGTAATACCATCAACACCAAGCTCTGTTACAAAATCAAAAAATTTTGCTGTTCTTTTTGGAGTCATTTGATGAAACAAAGTGCAATTAACATTTACTCGAAACCCTTTTTGTTTTACAACTTTAATAGCTTGGACAACCTTATCATAAACACCTTCGCTACAAACTGAGTGGTCATGTTCTTTTTTTAAACCATCTAGATGAATAGAAAATGTTAAATATTTTGAAGGTTTAAATAAATGCAATTTTTTTTCTAGCAATAAAGCATTAGTACATAGATAAACAAATTTACCTTTATCGATAATACCTTGAACAATTTCACCTATTTCATTATGAACTAAAGGTTCTCCTCCAGGAATGGATACAATGGGCACACCACATTCATCAACTGCTCGAAGACAATCTTTCACAGACATTCTTTTATTTAAAATTTCATCAGGATAATCAATTTTTCCACATCCAGCACATGTAAGATTGCATCTAAATAAAGGTTCAAGCATCAAAACTAAAGGATACTTTTTGTTTCCTTTAATTTTTTGCTGTAATATATATTTAGCAACTTTGATTTTTTGAAGTAAAGGTATTCCCATTTTTTTTAAGCTATTAATTCACTTTTATCTTTTTTATATCTTATGCCAGCTGGTAATTTAAATTCAACTTTTTCTTCTATTCCATCCATAACTTGAACATCTGATTTTTCAACTTTTTTTAATTCTTCTACTACTTCCATAACAACTGTTTCCGGTGCTGAAGCACCAGCGGTTATTCCTACTGTCTTTACATTTTTTAACCAATTTTTATTTATATCAGAAGGACCATCAATTAAATAACTTGGTATTTTCATTTCTCTACCAATCTCTTCTAATCTATTTGAATTTGAACTGTTTTTTGAACCTACAACAAGAAGTAAATCAACATACTTGGCTAATTTTCTAACAGCAACTTGTCTGTTAGTTGTTGCATAACAAATATCTTCCACGCCAGGGCCTATTATACTTGGAAATTTTTTTTTTAATTCTTTAATAACATCTTTTGTATCATCGACGCCTAATGTTGTTTGAGTTACATATGCTACTTTTTTTTTATTTTTTACTTTGAGATTTATTACATCTTCTCTCGTTGATACTAAATGGACACCTCCAGGAATTCTTCCCTGAGTGCCTTCGACCTCTGGATGCCCTTCGTGACCAATAAGAATTATCTCGTATCCCTTTTTAGCATATTTTTTCCCTTGATTATGTACTTTTAACACAAGCGGGCATGTTGCATCAAGAATGGGTAATTTTCTTTCTTTTGAATCCTCTTCCACTTTTCTTGATACTCCATGGGCACTAAATACAGTCACTGCCCCATTGGGTACTTTTTTAATCTCTTCAACAAAAATCGCCCCTTTTTCTTTTAAATCTTCAACAACTCTTTTATTGTGAACAATTTCATGTTTCACATAAACTGGGGGACCATAAATTTTTAAAGCTTCTTCAACTATGTCTATCGCTCTATCCACTCCGGCACAAAAGCCTCTTGGCTGTGCTAAAATAATTTTCAATTTACATTCCCTTTCTACAAATAACTATTATTGTATCAAACTAATTTGACATTTCTACAATATCCATTTTTAATATACCATTGAATTGCATCCTTCAATGATTTTTTCGCAGTTTGAAATTTATAATGTAATTCTTTTTTAGCTTTTTCACTAGAAAAAAACATTTTTTTTTCAGCCATTCTAATCATGTCTACAGTTAACATTGGATTCTTTAAATTAAATATTCTTGCAAAAATTTCAAAAATGTAACCAAGAGGATACAAAGGTTTTTTTGGTAATTTAATTTTTGGGGGTTTATTACCGCATAATTTTGCAATGATTTCTAGTATTTCTTTAAAAGTAAGATTTTCACCGCCTAAAATATAACGCTCGCCAATTTTTCCTTTATTAAATGCTTTAATATGACCTGCAGCAACATCTTCAACATGTACAATATTAAGTCCTGTATCCAAATACGCTGGTATTTTTTTCGATGCTGCATCTAAAACCATTTTGCCTGTTGGTGTTGGTTTAATATCTCTGGGTCCAACTGGTGCTGCTGGATTAACGATTACAACTGGTAACTTTTTTTCTTTACAAAGTGATTGAACTTTCTGCTCAGCTAAAAATTTTGATTTTTTGTAATGTCCTATCATTTGTGTTATATCAACAGGGGTAGTTTCATTAGCAATATCTCCATTTTTAGGTTTACCTAAAACTGCAACACTACTTGTATAAACGATTTTTTCTATTTCTAATCGAAGAGCTTCAAACATTAAATTATTAGTTCCCTCAACATTATTTTCATAAATATTCTTAGGTTTGGGTACCCATAACCTATAATCTGCCGCAACATGAAAAAGATATTTGCATCCTTTTAAAGCTCTACTAAGAGAATCTTTATCTTTTAAATCTCCATAAACAATTTCAATATTAAGCCCCTTTAAATTTTGTAAATCACTTGAAGTTCTAACTAACGCTTTAACATTGTGACCATTATTTAAAAGCTCTCTTAAAACAGCGGCGCCGACAAATCCTGTTGCTCCTGTAATTAATGTTTTCATTTTTTTCTACTTTAAAATTTTTGAATATTTTTTTTATTTTTTAAAAAAATATTTTTCCATGGGTAATAATACTGTTAAATTGGATAGAAAAATAGAAAGTATAGAAATAATTAACAATTGTCCCATGCTTGAAGTCCCTAAATGAGAGGAAAATGATAAAATACAAAAAGTTGCCAGTGTTGTAAGTAAACTAAAAATAATTGCCCGAGGTGTAGAAGTTTTAAAATATTTTTCTAATGTTTCAAATTTTTCTATTCTTAATACTGTTTGAATAGATGTTGCAGCGCCCAACCCAAAAAGTAGTGGTAAGGCAATAATATTAGCAAAATTTAAATTAAGACCGAATAAAATTAAAAAAGATAATGAAAATAGTAAAGAAGTAAATAAATTTATAAAAATTATAAAAATTTTTTTAAAATTTCTAAGAACAACAAATAAAAAAAGTGTTGTAGAACATATCGAAATAATCATAGCTTTCTTGAAAGATGTGACTACAGCATTACCTGCTTCAAAAGTTGTAAAAGCGCCTCCTGAAACATTAGGGGAAATTGTAAAAACTTGATCAACAAACCTTTTTTTATTTTTTTGATTATCAAGGTTATATGATGGCACAACTTCTACTCTAATTTTTCCATTCTTTCCTATGTATCTCGATTTTAAAGAATTTGGAATATTATTCTCTGTAATTTTATTTGCCTCGAAGCTGTCATTTAATTTTTTTATATTTTTTTTAAAAAAATAGAAATATTTTCCTTCTAATTTTTTTAATTCTTCTAAATTCGTAATCTCCCCAGACTCAAAATTATCTTTCAACTGATCTATAAAATTTGTATTAATTTTAGATTGATATTGTTTATCTATTTTACTTTTAATACTTTCAACCATATTTAATACTGTGGTTTTTTGTTCTTCAAAGCTTTTAGAAGATAATTTTTGAGACTCTTGCATATTTATTTTTGGATAAAAGGTTTTAAATTGATCTAAAATTTCTAATTTTTCATTTTGTTTTTCAGGAATAAGATCTTTGAAAAGATTTACCTCTTCAATTTCATCTAAAACTAAAAGTTTATTTTTTAGTTCATTACTTTTAGAAAAGTCTGATACTAAAATATCAACGCTATGATAATCAACATCTTTATTTGCTATTAATTCATTCATAGTAGTAACAGAAATGCTATCTGGATTGCGCAATTTTAAAGGGTCATCGTTAAATTCTATATTTTTTAAATTAAATAAGGAAAAAATAAGAAAAAATATAGCTAAGGTAAAAAAAATTTTACTATTCTTTTTAAAAAACAGCATAAATTGAAAATAATTAATGTCAGTTCCTTCTTTATACGAAGCAAAACAAGATGGGGAATTGTTTTTTCTTGCTATCAGCAAGCAAGGTAAGAAAAAAACCGTTAAAAAAAATGAAACAAACATTCCGGTTCCAGCAATAATTCCCAATTGAGCCACTCCTTGAAA
>Ga0066368_10000226_pt1 | contig 13716 bp, 8 predicted proteins | sample Knorr_S7_td_NADW_FD_71215 | JGI IMG/M metagenome (GOLD analysis project Ga0066368, IMG submission 71215) | Marine microbial communities from Southern Atlantic Ocean transect - Knorr_S7_td_NADW_ad_2505m_LV_A | ecosystem: Environmental > Aquatic > Marine > Oceanic | place: Southern Atlantic ocean... | reverse complement strand
GACCATCGCGATCGACCGGCCGCTGGTTGCCTTCGAGCGGAACTTCGGCATCTGGACATACGACGCGGCGTCGGGCCGGGCCGCCGAGCTCGACATCAACCTCATGGGCTCTGTCGAGGGTCCGAGGCCCGAGGTCGAGAACATGACCGACGGGTTCAGCGGCCTCGCGGTGTCCCCCGACGAGAAGAAGTTCGCGTTCGTTGCGCGCGGGGAGATTTTCGCCGGATCCATGGAGGGCGACGCTCCGGCGGCGAGGGTGACCGACACGCCGGCGGCCGAGAGCGACGTTACCTGGTCGAGCGACTCCGACGAGATCGCGTACGTCTCGTGGAGGAACGGCACCCCGCAGCTTTTCGCGTACGATTTCCCGACTGAGCAGGAGCGCCAACTCACCGACAGTCCAAGCCGTGACGACAATCCCAGGTTCTCGCCCGACGGCCGATACTTGGCGTACAACCGCGCGGGCCAGGAACTGCGCGTCATCGATATGGAATCGGGTCAGGACAGATCGCTCGCGCGGCGTACCAGCGGGAGCGGTTCCTACGCGTGGTCCCCGGACAGTAAATGGATCGCCTACGCCGGCCGCACCGACGAGTTCAACAACGCGATGGTCGTGTCCATCGACGGTGGTATGCCGAGGCAAGTGAGCTTCCTCGCGAACACAAACTTCGGCTCGCTCAACTGGAGCTCGACCGGAGAGTACTTGGTGTTCCGGACCGGCCAGCGGACCGAACCCGGCAAGCTGGTTCGCGTCGATCTGATCCCACTCACGCCGACGTTCCAGGAGGACCGCTTCTGGGACCTCTTCAACGAGGAGCAGACTGAGCGGCGGCCCGAGCGTGCCGAGCGTGTACGCGCGGAGGAGCCCGAAGTGTCGGAGACTCCGGAGGCACCGGCCGACGTCGAGATCGACTTCGACGGTATCCGGCGCCGAGGCAACTTGGTCGATCTGGACTTCAGCGTCGGAGCGGTCCTCTTGAGTCCGGACGGGGAACACGCAGCGGTCTCCGGGCAGGACGGCCTACACTACGTGACGTTCGAGCCCGACGGCGGCGTCGACGTCAGGCCGCTGGGCGATCGTGGGCAGGGTGGTGGCCGCGGCGGTGGTGCATCGATGCAGTTCTCGAAGAATGGGCGAGATCTCTACCTCCTTCGACGGGGCCGGATCAACGTCATGAACGTCGCTTCCGGTAACACGCGCTCGATCTCCACCTCCGCCGAGGTCGACGTCGACTTCGAGCGTGACAAAACAGCCGTCTTCGAGCAGGGGTGGGGCGAGATGCGTGACGGCTTCTACGACGATCAATTCCATGGAGCCGACTGGGACGCGGTCCGTGAGACCTTCGCGCCGCGTGTCGCCGGTGCGAAAACGCGCGCCGAGCTCAATCGCCTCATGAACCTGATGCTCGGAGAGCTGAACGCGTCCCACCTGGGGCACCGGGGTGGTGGCGGTGGCGCACGTGCCGAGCAAACCGGCAAACTCGGTCTGCGCTTCGACCGCGTGGTCTTTGAGAACGACGGCCGTTTCCAGGTTGCCGAGATCATCGAGCTCGGACCCGCACATGTGGAGGGAAGCATCGAGCTCGGCGATTACCTCCTGGAGGTAAACGGAACCGAGCTGACCGGGTCGACGAACCTGAACCAAGTTCTGGCCGGCGGGCCGGGGGAGAAGGCTGCGATCTTGGTTTCGGCCAACGCCAACGGCTCTGGGCCGCGTGAAGTAGAGTTGCAGGCGATCAGCACTGGGGCCGAGCGGCAACTCGTCTACCGGGCGTGGGTCGAGAGCCGGCGCGCCTACGTGGACGAACTGAGCGAGGGCAGACTCGGATACGTGCACATCGCTTCCATGTCCCAGGGTGCGCTCGATCAGTTGATCTTCGACCTGGATCAGGGCAACCACGGCAAGGACGGCGTAGTCGTCGACGTTCGCAACAACAACGGTGGTTTCGTGAACGTCTACGCCATCGACATCCTCGCGCGTCAGAACTACTTCACGATGGAGAGCCGGGGCGGCACCGTGGCTCCCTCACGCGTGCAGCTCGGGCAACGCGCGCTACTCGCACCGACGATCCTCGTGACGAACCAGCACACGCTCTCCGACGGCGAGGACTTCGCGGAGGGGTATCGCACGCTTCAGCTCGGCAAGATCGTCGGTGAGCCCACCGCGGGTTGGATCATTTACACGGGCAGCGTGAGCCTCGTCGACGGCACGTCGGTCCGCATGCCCCGTACGAAAATTCGTGACACCCGTGGCCAGGTCATGGAGCGAAATCCCCGCCCGGTCGACATCGAAGTGGAGCGGCCGACGGGCGAGAGCTACCTAGGCCGCGACAGTCAGCTCGAACGCGCCGTCGAGGAACTGCTGGTCCAACTGCGGGCACGCACGACGACGTCGCGCTGACCGCCTCATCGGGGCAAACATGAAGAGCCTCCACCAAGGAATGGATCGACGAAACTTCTTGTCATCGGCCGTGCTGGCGGCTGGTGGCGCTCACCTCTGGGGTGCGGAGAGTGTGCGGCAAGCCTCCAATTCATCCCCAGAAATCGATGCGTTCATCCGCGAGAGGATGGCCACGTATTCGATTGCTGGCGTGGCCGCCTGTGTCGTCAAAGACGACCGCATGGTCTGGTCCAATACCTACGGCTTCGCGGACCTGGAGCGGCAGATCCCGATGAACCTGGACTGGGTCCAGAACATTTGCTCCATATCGAAGACGTTCGCCACCACGGCGTTGATGCAGCTCTGGCAGCAGGGTCGTTTCCAGCTGGATGACGATGTCAGTGACTACATGTCCTTTCCGGTCCGCAATCCATCGCATGCGGACGTGCCGATCACGTTCCGGCTCTTGCTGACGCACCAGTCCTCTATCCGGGACGGCGAGTGGTACGGCAGGGGCTACCAATGCGGGGACCCGACGGTGTCCTTGGCTGAGTGGATCGAAGGATACTTGCAGCCTGGTGGGCAGTTCTACGACGCGCCGGAGAACTTCCAGGCTTGGGCGCCGGGCGATCGCTGGGACTACAACAACGTGGCCTTCGGCCTCGTGGGTTACCTGGTGGAGCAGATTTCAGGGGAGTTGTTCACCGACTACTGCCGCGAGCACCTCTTCCAGCCGCTCGGGCTGAACGAGACGTCGTGGTACCTGGCCGACATCGACCTCTCCCGACATGTCGTTCCTTATACCTATGTGGAGGGCGACGAAATTCGGAGCCCCACGTGGGGAGGCCGTCCGTTGGGCGTTATTTTGGAGGGCAGCGGCTCGACCGTGCCCGTGGGGGACGGACACCATGCCAGCTGCGCGTACAACCACCCGAACTTTCCAGACGGGTTCCTGAGGACCAGCGTGCGCCAGCTCTCGAGGTTCGCGCGTGCTTACCTGAACGGAGGCGTTCTCGATGGGCAACGCATCCTCGAGGAGAGCACCATACGGGAGATGTTCCAGCCCCAGCTCCCGGGCGGGTTCGGGACTCAGGGCCTCACGTGGTACACCTATCCCGACGTCCGGGGCAAGGAGGTTTGGGGACATGGGGGGAGCGACCCCGGCATCAACACCGGCATCCGCTTGGTGCCTGACGAAGGCATCGCGGCCATCGTCTTCATCAATACCTGGGGCGGGAATCCGTCGCAGATGACGCGGCGGCTGTTGGAAGAGGCTCCTGGACTGTAGCCCACCCGCCGTTGACATGTGAATAGCATGTTAACATGCTACTCACATGTCCATCATGATTCAGATTCGTAATGTGCCCGAGGACGTGCATCGCCGAGCCAAGGCGAAAGCGGCTCTCGAGGGCGTAACGCTCTCTGATTTGGCGCTGCGAGCACTGCAGAAGGAGTTGCGGCGTCTGAGCGTCACCGAGGTTGTGGCACGGGTTCGTGAGTTGGGACCTATCTACGGTGCGCCTGCGGCCGCCGATATCATCCGCGAGGAACGCGACATCCGGTGATGGTCGTGGATGCCTCAGCCGTGGTGGAGTGGCTGATGGGCAGCGAGCGTGGTGACGCCGTAGTGGCGCAACTGCTTGCTGACCCGGACGGCGAGTTCTTCGCTCCGGATCTGCTCGACGTCGAGGTGGTGCAGGCGTTTCGACGCTTGGCTCGGTCGGGAAGGGTCGCCGACGCGCGGGCGACCGGGGCTATCGAGCTACTCGAGGTGCTACCCGTTGAGAGGCGCCCCGCTGGGATCCTCGTGCCGCGCATGTGGACGTTGCGGGACAACCTGAGCGCCTACGACGCTGCTTACGTGTCGCTCGCGGAAGCGCTCGACTGTCCGCTACTCACTTGTGATGCACGGAGCGCTGACGCGCCCGGCCATCAGGCGAACGTTCGGGTGGTGCGGTAGGGCGCGCGCCATGCAATCGTCCTGGGCGAAAGTAGTCGTCGGCGCCCCACATGCGGCGCATCGATTCCGGTCGTAGGATGCGGGCAACAGCCGGAGATGAGATGTGGAGATGACCAGCAGAAAGTACCGCGGCGGCGTGCCGCTCCTCCTAGTGGCCGCATGCATGGCCGCTTGCACGACGGCGCCCGTTCCAGCCGAGGCACAGACTCGTGCCTTCACTGCCGAGGACATGCTCGATCTCGTGCAGATCAGCGGGGGTGTTTCCGTTGCTCCGGCCGGCGACCGCATCGTGTATATGCTACCGGACGTTGCGGAGGACTGGAACGTTCTGGAGCGTTTTCCACTGGGTACCGTCTACGTGCGGAGCCTGGACGGGCCGTCCGCGGGCACGCCTGTGGCGCTCGGCTCCGAGGGTCGGCGCAGCTCCTTTCCGATGTTCTCACCTGACGGCTCACAGGTCGCTTTCTTCTTGGAAGGGTCGAGCGGGGGACAGCTAGCTGTTTGGCGGGCTGAAACCGGAGAGACGCGCACGGTCGGCCATACGTTCCCCGGCAAGGCGACGACGCCACCGCAGTGGGCTGGTAACGGCAGGGTGGTATTCGCACGACCTGCGTTGCCTGGTGTCGCGAGTGAGCCGGCGCGCGTGCGCGTGCTGCACACAACGGACGAGATTTTGCCGGGGGACGCTTACTTCGCAAATCGAAGCCGAGCCGGACTGGTGGTCCTGGACCTCGCCACCGGAGCGGAGCGTGCACTTCTCGATGACGAAGCGCCGCTTCGGAGTTTTACGGTCTCGCCAGATGGCGAATACGTGACCGCTGCCCTGCCCAGCCCCGACACGGAGGGTATCGCCCGCCGGGAGCGGAACGAGACGTTCCTGTGGCGCCTCGGCGCTGGGGAAGAGTCACGCATGATCACCGGCCGCGGGCAGCGGCTTTCCTGGCTTCCCGATGGGCGAATGGCCTGGCGCGGCCGGGGCGGCTTGCTGACACTCGGCGTCGACGAGCCCGGCCCGGCTCAGGGCGGGAGCGGCACACCCTTCAGGTCCGGCTCAGGCGCGCGGTTGGCACCCCTCGAGTGGTCTCCGGACGGGACGCACTACGTGACGCTCGTGGCCGACCGATCGGTCAGCGACCCCGAAGTGGAAGCCCCGCAGCCGGGCATGTTCTCGATCGCCCGCGCGTTCACGGATTTGTACTTGGTGTCCAACGAGGACGGCATGGCCACCAACCTCACGGCCGACTTCGACGATGATGTGAGCGGCCCAGTCTGGAGCTCGGACGGATCCTCGATCTTCTTCCGAGCAGTCGACAACAGCACCTACGACCAGACGCTGTACCGCTACGAAACTGAGCGCGGGCAACTCTCCAAGCTGGCGTCCGGCGAGGAGTCCTACGGCAACCTGATACCCGTTCCCGAAGGGCTCCTGCTGACGATCCAATCGGCAACCGCGCCGTCCGATCTGTGGTTCATCGACGGCACCACCGGACGTCGCACACGGGTGACCGAGCTGAACCCGCAGCTGACGGACTTTGCGTTCAGCAAGCCTGAGCTCCTGCACTTCGACAACGCGGACGGCGAGCGGTTGGGCGCGCTCCTTTATCGACCTCCCGGAGCGACCGACGATGTGCCGGTCATTACCTATATCTACGAGAAGCTCACGCCCGGCATCCATCGCTTCAGCGCACGTCACCAGATCTTCGCGACTCACGGCTATGCCGTGCTCATGCCCAACGTGAAAATCAAGGTCGGTGAGACGGGCACGTCGTACGTGAAGAGCGTCGTGCCCGCGGTGCAAATGGTGCGCGACATGGGCTTCACCAACGATCGTTTCTGTCTCTGGGGAGGCAGCTTCGGCGCCTACGGGACGTCGTTCGTCATTACGCAGACCAAGGTCTTCGACTGCGCGGTCTCTCGTGCGACGCCTCCCGACCTCATTCGCAACTGGGCGAGCGGTCGGGACCGCGATTCGGACAACATCGAGTTCGGGCAGGCGCGCATGGGCGGCAGCCCATTCGAGTTTATGGAGCGATACTTGTCCCAGTCTGCTTTTTTCCACTTGGACGAGGTCGAGACGCCGGTGCTGCTCACGCACGGTGTGAAGGACTACACGATTCTGGTAGGCGAGGGAGAGTTGATGTTCTACGCTCTGAGACGGTTGGGGAAGAACGCCACGCTCGTGCTCTACGAGGAAGGCGATCACAGCTTGTACCGGCACTCGCGGGCCGACGCGCTCGACGTTCACCAGAGGATGCTCGACTGGTTCGAGATGTACCTGCGACCGGGGAGTGCGGCCGGGAACGGAGGGGTGAGGTGACGCGCGACGAGATGGACCGGCGCGCCGCATTGAAGGCGTTCGTGGGCCTCGGGTTGGCGTCGGGGCTGGCGGACTGTACGTCCGCGCCCGAGCCTGGCGGGGCACCGGCGCCCACCGAACAGCCACCCGCGGCCGACACCACACCGCCGGAGGAGCATGAGCACCCGGCCGACGGCGACGTGCTGGTCTTCGCGTTCGGCGACAAGGAGGGCCAGGTCATCGCGCCCTCCGACGTTCCGCTCGGCGGCCCCCAGATCTTTGCGTACCCGGCGGATGCCGGCGGCGGCCACGTGGCATCGGACTCGCGGCTAGACCAGGTGATCCTGGTCCGTATGGACCCTTCGAGCCTCACCGAGGAAACCACGGCTCGCGCCGTGGACGGAATCGTGGCCTATTCGGCGGTATGTACGCACGAGGGATGTGACGTAAGCGATTGGAACGAAGACGGTCTGCGGCTCGTTTGCCCCTGCCACGACTCGGAGTTCGACCCGAGCGACAATGGGCAGGCCACAGAGGGGCCGGCGACGCGGCGCCTCGCGGCGCTCCCGCTCAAGATCGTCGATGGCAGGATGATGGCAGGGGGCGGCTTCCAAGGACGCATCGGATTCCGGCGGCGCTGAGGGACAACCAACACGCTACTTCAGGGGGGAACGTGATGAAGCTCGACCGATGCTGTCGCACGACCATCGTGATGATCGCCGCCGGGCTGTTCTTGCCTGGCGACGCGAAGGCTCGGCAGGCGGCTGAACCGTATCGGCCGGTGACCGACGAGCGTCTGGAAAATCCCGAGCCCGAGAACTGGCTGTTCTACCGTGGCACCTACGACGGCTGGGGCTATAGCCCGCTCGATCAAATCGACGCGGACAACGTCGCCGACCTGGTCCCGGTGTGGTCGTTCTCCACTGGCGTGAACAGTGGGCACGAGGCGCCGGCGATCGTCAACGACGGGGTGATGTTCGTCACCACGCCGGGCAATCAGGTGATCGCGATCGACGCTCGCACGGGCGATCTGATCTGGTTGTACGAGCACGAGATGCCGGAGGACGTAATCGGCCTTCACTACACCAACCGCGGTGTGGCGCTGTTCGGCGACAAGGTGTTCATGGCAACGCTCGACGCTCGGATCGTCGCGCTCGACGCGGCAACCGGGGAAGTCGTTTGGTCCGAATCCGTCGCGGACAATTCCAGCGGATACTACATGACGCTCGCCCCGCTCACCGCGCGTGGGAAAGTCATGGTCGGTGTATCGGGCGGTGAGCTCGGAATTCGCGGCTTCGTGGTGGCGCTCGATACGGAGACTGGGGAGGAAGTTTGGAGGACCCACACGGTACCGAGCCCCGGCGAGCCAGGTAGCGAGAGTTGGCAGGGTGACGCATGGCAGACCGGAGGCGCCGCCGTATGGCTCACCGGCCACTACGACCCCGAGTTGGGCCTCACGTATTGGGGCACTGGCAATCCGGGTCCCTGGATGGGAGACGTCCGGCCCGGAGACAATCTCTATTCCAATTCGGTCGTCGCGCTCAACGTCGACACGGGAGAGCTCGTCGGCCATCATCAGTACCATTGGAACGGATCGTGGGATTGGGACGAAGTTTCGACGCCTCTCTTGATCGACGTCGAGCGCGACGGGCGCACGTTTCCGGCTCTCGTGCACCCGGGTCGCAACGGCTACCTGTGGCTGCTCGAGCGCAGCGCGGACGCGATCTCGTTCGTGGACGCGTGGCCCTACGTGCGCCAGGACGTCTTCATCAACATCGACCCCAAAACGGGTCGGCCGACTTACGACCCACTCAAGAAGCCCAGCACCGGCACCCAGGCGGACTTCTGCCCTTCGCTTTGGGGCGGTAAGGACTGGCCCCCTGCGGCCTACAATCCGGGCACCGGTCTCTTATACATCCCCGCCAACGACAATCTGTGCGGGACGATCGAGGGCCAGGAAGTCGTGTACCGCCCAGGCCGCTCGTTCGTTGGAGCCAGGACGGGTCTGAACGTATGGCCCGGCGCCGACCACATTGGCGAGCTGCAGGCCTGGAACATGAACACCGGCGAGAAAGTGTGGACACGCGAGTTCGACTCACCCAATTGGGGCCCGGTGATGACGACCGCCGGAAATCTCGTCTTCATGGGCGGCACCAGCGATCGCTACTTCCGCGCGTTCGATGCGCGCACGGGCGACCAGCTCTGGCAGCAGCGCACCAACTCCGGGGTCATTGGGGTCCCATCGTCCTACATGGTCGACGGCGTGCAGTACATCGCGGTCCAGTCAGGCTTTGGTGTCGATGCGGCGTCGATGCGGCGAAGGGTCGACTCCGACCGTGGGACTGAGACTTATGTGCCCCAGGGTGGAGTGATCTGGGTGTTTGCGTTGGGAGGGTAGGGGGACACCCACGCGCGCCTACCCGAACCCCTCGGGTCTCTTCTTCTTCATGTCCGGATACGGCGTACGCACGCCCCAGATCATTCCCAGCGCGACTACCAAGCCCACCAAGCCAAGCACGAAGACCCACCACGGAACCACCGTGTCCTCGGTGACCCACCCCATGTGGGCTGGCACGATCCCGATGGCGTTGTTGAGGAAGTGCCAGAGCATGACCGGAAAGATGGAGCCCGTGAGCAGGACCACCGCAGCGAAGACCACGCCGAGGTACGCAGTCGGCAGCAGCCGAAACAGCGACACGTGGAAGATCCCGAAAATGGCGCCGACCATCAGGCAGATACCGACGGGGCCGAACACCTTGCGGAGCCCATGCAGCAGCACGCCCCGGAAGGCGAGCTCTTCGAGGATGCCGGGCATGACGGCGATGAACAGCAGCAGCTGCCACAGCGGCATCTGGTCGCCCAGGAGAGCGTCGCCGAAGGCCTCGAGCACGTTCTGCGGCACGGGGAAGACGTAGGTGTTCACGAGCTCGGCAAGGCCGATGCCGACGATGTAGCCGGAGGGTGCCCCTATGACTATGGCCGGCCAGACCAGTGGGTGTACCGGACGGAGGGCGAAAGCGGCACGCGGGTCGAGCCCGTACCGGCGGATCATCATCAGCGATCCGCCGAGGAAGATGAACACCAGATTGACCACGACCTGCCCACGCACACCGAGGTCCTCACCGAACCAGAGCGAAACGATCAAGAAGATCACCCACATCACACCGAACCAGCGCAGCACCCGCCGCGGGAAAAGCGCGGGCCCGCCGACAAGGTCCGCCTCGTCGAGGTCGGACTGTGAAATCAGGTGCTCGGTCGAGAGCGTGCGCTCGGTCAGCCGCGCGGCCCACCAGGCCGCTGCACCCGTGGAACTGAATGCCAGAAACAGGAAGAGCCAGTCGTACTCTCGCACCATGACCTCACGCACGGCGACGCCGATGCCGGCGATGGGCACGAGGGCGATGGCGGAGCGCAGATCCATTCCGGGCAGTGTACCCGCCAACGAAGGCACCAGGAACACCAGGAAGACGGGGAAGAAGTAGATCTGGTATTCCTTGTAGGTCTTCGCGTAGCCCGACAGCAGGAGCAGCACGCTCGAAATGAGCACGGTGAGCGGCAGGAAGAGGATCAGCAGAAGGACCAGGTCCAGCGCCGACAGCGCCACCGCGAAATTCTCCGGAAGGTCCACTACGCCCAAAACGAGATAGACCAGCAAGTTCAGGATGTTGACGACCGCTACGGCGATTCCCACGGTGACGATGCCGAGAAGCTTGGCGGTGACGATGTCCGACCGGGCCGCAGCGGTGGTGAGCAGTGTCTCTAGCGTACCGCGCTCTTTCTCACCGCTGATGGCGTCCACCGCCATGATCGAGCCGCCGGTGAGCATCAACAGCAGAAGGAAAGGGGTGAGCGCGAGGCCCAGCAGCGCGCCGCCCTCCTTTTCGGCGCTTGCGGTGTTCTCGGTCTCGACCGTAGCGATCAGTTCCGGAGCAACCGGGAAACCGCGGGCGGTGTAGACGCTGTCCCTGAACTGCGAGCGCAACTCGACGATGCGGGAGCCGAGCCGAGTGGACGCGTTGCTGGAGAAGTCGCTCTGGCCACGATAACGAAGCCGAAGCGTTGGCAGCTCCGGGGGATCATCCTCCGCTCCGGCGTCGGCTTCGTCCTGGTCGCCTTCGTCCCCGCCCGCAGCGGTAGTGTCCGCCGCCGCTTCCTCCGCGAGAATCCTTTCGTAGGATTCGATCGAGAGCGCTTCCACGACCAGATGAATCTCGGCTGAGTTCAGGGCTGCATCGGGATCGCTTACCTGCTGCTCCTCAAAGCGCACGCGCGCCCGAGACGTGTCAGGATCGTTAGCCTCCAGCAGCAAGGCTGCCGCCACGATCTCTCGACCCCAGTCGGCTTCATCCCCCACGACTGCATACTCGTAGACGGTCTCGACCAGCCTCTGCTGCTCGGACCGTTCTACCGTGCGCATGACGAAGATGATGACCGGGAAAAGAACCAGCGGCGCCACCACCGCGATGAGGATCATGCGCGTATCACGCAGGAGCCTCTTGATTTCGTATACGAAGAGGGTCGCGAGCACCCCCCGGTCACCGGATCGCTTCCGGCTCACGCGCTGCCCTCCGCAGCCATGACCTCGTGCACGAAAATGTCCTCGAGGTAGTGCTGCCCGGTCGCCTGTCTGTGCTCTTCGAGCGTTCCCAGGGCGAGGATGCGGCCCTGGTGGATGATCGCGATGCGATCACACAGCTTCTCGGCCTCGCTCATAATGTGGGTGGAGAAGATGATGCACTTGCCCTCGTCGCGGAGCTCGCGGATCACGCGTTGCATTTCCAACGCAGCCATGACATCGAGGCCTACCGTGGGCTCGTCGAAGATGAGAACGGGCGGATCGTGCACGATGGTTCGAGCGATGGAGATCTTCTGTTTCATGCCGCTGGACAGCTTCTCCACCCGGGCGTCCGCGTATTCCGCGATACCGAATCGCTCGATGAGCGTCCCGACTCGCTGCGTTACCCGGTCGCCTGGAAAACGGTTGATACGCGCGAAGAACTCCAGCGTCTCGCGGCCTGTCAGGCGTGGATAGAGTGCCGTCGAAGCGGAATAGAAGCCGAGACTCCGACGAACCGATTCGGGCTCGGTGAGCACGTCATGGCCGTTTAGGGATGCACGCCCACCTGTGGGCTTCAGGATCGTCGCCAACATGCGCAGTGTCGTCGTCTTCCCAGCACCGTTGGCGCCCAGGAGACCGAAGACCTCACCCTGGTGGCATTCGAAGTCGATGCCGTCGACGGCTCGGACCTCTCCCCTGGACTCGTCCCAGAAGCTCTTCTGGAGCGCTTGCACGCGCACGCTGACGCTTTCCGTCATTTCGTGCCCTCCGTTGCTCTCTTCCCCATCAAACGCTCCTTGGCAAAGCGCCAAAAGCTTCCGTCGAACGAGCCCATCAGCAGGTCCTCGAATTGGAGGACCGCGCGCGCGAGCAGCAGGCAAGCCGCTACCATGACCAGGAGCACCACCAGGGTCTCGGCGATGAGCGGCCAGATGAAGACACCGTTGATGGCGTCGCGGATCATTCTCGCGGCGTTGGCCACAGGGATGGCTGCGATCGTCGGCGTAAGCGTCTGGTCGGTCTGTTGTCCGAGCACGATCGGGAGTATCGCCAGCCAATACACCGGAGTCACCATGGCCTGACCGTCCTTGAACGTCCTGGCGAAGGCCGCAAGGATCATCATCGCCGCCGCAAAGAAGAGCGCCAGCGCGATGGCCGCCACGATCATTACCGGCAGAGCCAGCAGCGGCAGGCTGAACTGGAACGTGTCCGCTCCGTCCCCGATGTCTCCCAGCAGCGGGCCCACGATGGCGCCCAACGACACGAACATCGCGGCGACGTTGAGCACGCCCGCCAGGATGCCTAGGGTGGCCACGTAGAGGTACTTGGCCGTGACCACGCTCAGCCGCGACGCCGACACGGTCATGAGCGTTTCCCACGTGGAACGCTCTCGCTCGCCGGCAGTGCTGTCGATGGACGGGACCAGGCAGCCCAAGGCCACCATGAGCACCAAGAAGAGCGGGATCATTACGCCCATGAGGAGCGCGCCCATATCTTGGCCGCTCGAGACGTTGTCCTGGAGGATGCGGAACTGCTGCTGGTCCGCGTCCGAGATGTCGAGGGCTGAGGCCTCCCGCTCGACCCAACGACGCCGGTAGCCGGCCACGATGCTCTCCACGCGGTCCCTTGCCCTGCGGCTGCGGTTCACGGCGCGATCGTATCGGATCAGAACCTGGAAGTTGTCGTCCATGCCTCGCGCGTCGGCCTCGGGCGGCAGGAACTCGACCACCGCGTCCAACTCCCCGACACGGATGAGCGTTGCGGCCGAGTCGGCGCTGATGACGTCCTCTCGGATCTCGAGGCTCGTGCGCGCTTGCAACGTGTCCATGAGGACTACGTGGGCCGAAGGCACGTCGAGGATCACGAGGCGTGAGCTCGTGCGCTCCGAAAGGCCCGTCACGAAGACGAGCGCGGTGAGCATCACCCAGAGCATGACCGGATAGAGGAAGAGCGGCATGAGGATGCTGTTCACCACGATGGCTCGCTCGCGCAGGGCGGAGCGAAGCTCACGGCGGTACAGGATCCAGATGTCGCGCCAATCCAAGTCTAGTCTGTCACCTCTAGTGTCGCCTCGGTGGCGACGCCTCGGTCGGGATGTGCCGCCCAGAGCTTCGTGACGCCGTCCACTCTGCCACCGCCCAGTTGGAACGCCTCGTTGCAAAAGAGGGGGCGAAGCGCCCGGTACCGGAAGAGCTGTGGCATCAAGTCGGTGGAGCCATCGCCCGCGTGTCGAATCCCGGCGTCCAGCAGAAGAAGCGCCAGCAGCGGGCCGTGCACGACGAGTCCAGGATAGCCTTCAACCTCGGTCACATAGCCCAAGTCGTAGTGGATGCGGTGGGAGTTGAAGGTGAGCGCGGAAAACCGAAAGAGCGTGATCTCGTCTGCCGCGTACGTTTCGCTCCAATCAGCCTCGGCGGCGGCCGCGACCGGCGGCCGCTTGCCCTCGCCGGCCTTCTCACCGGGAGGAGTCTCCGGAAGATAAACCAGATTCTGTTCTTCCTCCACCGCAGGGCCATCCTGGT
>Ga0066368_10000210_pt1 | contig 13956 bp, 13 predicted proteins | sample Knorr_S7_td_NADW_FD_71215 | JGI IMG/M metagenome (GOLD analysis project Ga0066368, IMG submission 71215) | Marine microbial communities from Southern Atlantic Ocean transect - Knorr_S7_td_NADW_ad_2505m_LV_A | ecosystem: Environmental > Aquatic > Marine > Oceanic | place: Southern Atlantic ocean... | reverse complement strand
CGGTTGGGGGTAAGTTCCAGGTCCAAGACGGTGTCGCCGAGATAGTCGTCCAGCGGGGTCCCGGTGGGAGCGTCGTCTGGGAGCACGATGATTCCGGAGTGATCGTCACCCAGACCCAACTCGATGGCGGAACAGATCATACCCTGGGACTCAACGCCCCGAATCTTGGCTGCCTCCAAGGTTTCATGCCGCTCGCTGTGGGTGTTGTAGATATTGGCGCCGACTTTAGCAAAGCAGATCTTCTGGCCTGAGGCGACGTTGGGCGCGCCGCAGACCACTTCCAGCTCCTCCGCGCCGGTGGTCACTACGCAAAGTCGCAGCCGATCCGCGTTGGGATGGGGGCGGACGTCGGTCACATGGCCGACGAAGACCTCTTTCCAGCCTCCGATGACCTCAACCTCGCCAACCTCGATGCCGGCCATTGTTAGCCGATGAGCCAACTCCTGGACGGGCAGGTCAACGTCCACGTATTGTCTGAGCCAGCTTAGGGGGACTCTCATTTTTCTATCTCATGTCCCGGCAGGCCCGGGCCTGCGAAGCGGCGGACTCCTGCCCGCCGGTTGTGAATATCATTAAAATTGCCGCAAGAACCGGAGGTCGTTGGCATAGAAATGGCGTATGTCGTCGATCCCGTATTTCAGCATGGCTATGCGCTCAGGACCCATGCCAAAGGCGAACCCGGTGTATCTCTTAGTGTCGTAGCCCACGCCCTCCAAGACCTTGGGGTGAATCATCCCGGCGCCCATGATCTCGATCCATCCGCTGTCGCGGCAGATGCGGCAACCGTCGCCCTCGCCATTACAGGCGAAACAATCGATGGACATATCCACGCCGGGCTCGACGAAGGGGAAATAGTCACAGCGGAAGCGTATCCGGCGTTCCTCACCGAACATCCTGCGGGCAAACTCGTAGAGCGTTCCCTTGAGATCGGCGAATGTGATGCCCTCCCCAACGGCCAGACCCTCCACTTGGTAGAAATGCCATTCGTGTGTGGCGTCGGTGGCCTCGTAGCGGTAGCACTTGCCGGGCACCACTACTCTGATCGGCGGCTCCCTGCTTTCCATGACCCTGGCCTGCATCGGCGAGGTGTGGGTCCGCAGCAGCATCGCCTGCTCGCCCGCCGGGTCCTCATAGTCCACCCAGAGGGTGTTCCACATGTCCCGCGCCGGATGACCTTTCGGTATGTTCAGCATCTCGAAATTGTAGTGGTCCCACTCAACTTCGGGCCCCTCAACAACACCGAAACCCATGGCGGTAAAGGCGCTGCAGATCTCCCGGACGATCTGGGTGGTCGGATGCAAGCGGCCTTCCAAGGCGGGGCGGCCGGGGAGGGTCACGTCCAGACGGCCCTGGCTGGCGGACCGGACCAGTGCCGCTTCGTTGATCTGCCGGACCTTATCTTCCAAGCGTTCTTCGAGGGTGTTCTTCGCCTCGTTCGCCAATGCGCCGACGGTTCGGCGCTGGTCAACATCCAAGGACGATAGACTGCGCAGGACGGTAGTCAGTTCACCGCGGCGGCCAAGGTAGGACACACGCCACAGGTCCACGGCTTCCAGGTTTTCCAGAGGATCCAACTCCGCCGTGGCGGAACTGACAATCTCTTCGATGCTCTGCGCCGTGGGGGGCTGGGCTGAGGGCTCAGTCAATCGGGGTGTTCCTCCGGGGCTCTGGGTAAATAGAATCCGGGTCCGTGGGCGAATACGATCGAATCACGCACGCAACATACAATTATAGAAACCACCAATTCACGGGTCAAGACTGCCAGGCTCAACGGCCAACTTAATTCATCAAAACGGCGGCTCACAAATACGATTACGAGGTGAAGCTGGGCAGGTTATGACAAACAAAGATTGCGTTAGAACATATATTCTGATAATCTAATCGTGTTGCTTACCGAACTCAATCAACACGGTTAGGCAATAAACGCGGTCTTAACCCATGCCGCCAAGCTACATACCCAACGCCGTAGCCATCGATCACAAATCTGCCAGGACAGACCTGAACGGGATAGAACGTGAATTGGTTCCGTCTTAAGACCTGCATCAAATGCCAGGGCGACCTGGCCGCCGACCATGGAGACTGGTTGTGCCTGCAATGCGGCACCTACTACTATACCGGGTTGTACCAACTCCCTTCTCACACGAATGACAGTCCGCCGCCACAGGGCCCAACCGCCTCCCCGGAACCGAACGAGAGATCGTTGGCCGCGGGAATAGTTCCCTCATTCACAACGTCCGAGACTGCGGCTAACCGCGCACTTTCCGCTATAGGCGCAGCCGTGGAGTCCTTATGACATTGGCGCCAGACAGTACGGTCCTGTTGGCGCTGGATGCGGGCGTCAGGGAGACCGGCTGGGCCGTGTTCTCAAGGACGGCGAGGTGATCGAAAGCGGAGTCACCGGTCTCTCAACACGGCGCAAGCTGGACCCCGCGGTCCGGGTCTCGCATCTGATAGAGTCGCTGGACGAGTTGGCGGGGCGATGGGACCCCCACCAACCCAGCGGCATCAACTGGCTGGCCGGTGCCGGCGTTGGACCTGTTGATAGCATCGTTGGCCACCTGGTCCTCGGAACGTGCCCTCCCTCAATTCTCCTACACGGCCCAAGAAGTCAAAACAGCAATCGCAGGGCACCCAAACGCCTCCCGCGACCAACTGGGGTACGCCATCATGCTGCTTTTGGGGTTGATCGGGCAGGGCCGCTCCACCCACGAATGGGAGGCCATCGCCGTGGGCCATTACCACCGCACCAGACTAGCCCGAGTCTGATTCAAAATCCCCTCTCCCAAAATCCCTTTTCCCGCGCACGGGGGAAGGTTAGGATGGGGCACCCCGTTCCTAGGAGACCAAATTCGTAGTCGAACAATCCCCCTGAACAAACCTAATGCCCCCCGGCCCCAGGAAACTTCATCTCCCCTGCATTGATAGCTACCGTAAGCCTGTTCTCGGACGGAGGTATGGGGCAACTCCAGTTTGGGTTGTAGGCGCAGTAGGGGTTGTAGGCATAATTGAAATCCACAACCAGACGTCCGTCGCTGGATAGCGGCAGGTCCAGATAGCGCCCATCTGAATACGAATCATCCCCGGTCGTGGCATCCATGAACGGCAGAAAATAATCCCCTCCGCCTTCGCCGCGGTACACCGTCAGAGCGACGGGCATGCCGTCAACAACGAACTTAAGTTGGCCCCAGCGGATGTGGGGCGCTGTGTCCCCTGAACTGGTCGCTATCTGAATCAGGTCTTTGGAATCGTCGGGGAATTCTTCAACCGAGAGGACGAACTGAAGGTCCGCATTTTCTACGAAGTACTTCAGACCTTTGAATCCTTTCCGTTGATCTGGGGTCAATGGCGAATCTGGGTCCCCTCCGAAATATTGGTCCTTGGACTTTCTGAAATCACCTATCTCTGACATTGCTATTACTGGTTCCCCCGGCTGTTCTAATCTTCGAAACGTTCAATATCTAGGATGCACTGTACCGGGAATTGATGCGCTAGATTCGTCTACCGGGATTTCTGGCGATGCCAGGCGTGTATAATAAGGCCCGTTCCGGACCGACGCTCCCAAGCGTTAAATTAAGCCGTGAAATCCAGCGGACCAGCGCCGCATCCGTGGAGGCCCCATGCCCATAATTCAACGCCCCTACGTTCCACCCGACGATAAGGTGCCCAATGAAGATTCCTACGTTAATACAGGCGTGAGCCAGAGCGAAGGGACCGGCGATAGCAGCGCTCCCGATGGGGGCTCACTGGACCCGATCACTTTCTACAGCGACTCCATGCACATCTTCAGCAGCTTATATTCGGCGGTGTTGTTCTTCGGTGAGCAGATGGAGGAGCGGGAGCCTATACTCAGGGCCCGCATCAAGGTCAGCCCCCAGATGCTGAAAGCCATCGCGCTGCTCACAACCAAACACGTCAAGGAATACGAGGACGCCGTCGGGCCAATCACCTTGCCGGACCAGGTCTATACGGCCTGGGAACTAGACCCACCTAACGGATCAGCCGAGGGAGAACATGGGCATGCAACAGGATGAAGACCGCAGTCTAGCCGAGGACATCACCACGCCGATCAAGATTGAACCCGGCCAGGACTACGCCGCACCGGACAACTGGACTTGGAAATACATATCCACCAGCCAGCCCAACGCCGCGGTATTCCACATCAGCCACTCTGAGTCCACACGGGTGCTGATCGACAAGATCGGCCCGGACGACAGTCCCGCCGACGCGAATTACGTGCTGAAGGAAGAGATTCCCATCGTGATCTTAGACAGCCTGGACAAGTACTGGGCTGCTGAGTCACGGACTAGAATGCCTCTTTCGGGAGTACGGGTACCAGTGGAAGGGGATACCGTCGCGGAAGCCAAACAAGCCTTGGCCGCAGACCTGGGCGCCCAGCTACGCCTGTTATTGCTGCTTTCCAGTTCTCACAAGGGGAAGATCGCGCCGGCCCTCTTGGAGAACCTGAAATACCTTTCATCTTGCATGGAGGCTGGCCCCGGTCCTTCATAACCGGGTTCGGGGTGATGAAAGTTACTACCCCGAAGCCGCTGCCAGCCGCTCTCGCACGGCTTCCGCAACCCCGTCCAGCGGCACGCTACCGGCTTCGGACTCCGTTCGCCCCTTGATCTCCACCACGCCCGCCTTCAGGTTCCGCGGGCTGACCACCAAGCGCACCGGCAGGCCGAGCAAGTCGGCGTCGTTGAACTTAACGCCCGCCGCCGCATCCTCCCGGTCGTCGTACAGCACCTCTATCCCCGCGTCTTGGAGCTCTTGGTACAGCTTGTCAGCGGCCTCGGCGACTTCCTCAGTCGCGATGTTCAGGCCGACCAGGTGCGCCTGATAAGGGGCAATCGGGGCCGGGAAGACGATTCCGTTATCGTCGTTGTTCTGCTCCACCGCCGCCGCCAGCAGCCGTCCCACGCCGATGCCGTAGCAACCCATGATGATGGGGTGCTGCTGCCCTTCGGCGTCCAGGAAGTCCGCGCCCAGCGCCTCGCTGAAGAATGTGCCCAGCTTGAATATATGGCCTACTTCGATGCCTTTAGTGGATTCCAGCATGTGCCCGCAGCGGGGGCAGAGTTGTCCCGGCTGGGCCAAGGCGATGTCCGTGATCAGGTCGGCCTGGAAGTCCCGGGGGTAGTTGGCCCCTTTGAAGTGGGTATCCGGTTTATTGGCGCCCACCACGAAATTGCTGCCGCTGGTGATGGACACATCGGCGACTCGTTTTATGTTTGTCAGTCCGATGGCCGATGCGGACCCCGCAACCAGTCCCGCCGCTTTGACTTCATCGTCTTCCGCCAGCCGCAGGTCGTGGGACTTGAGGGCGTTCCTCAACTTAACTTCGTTCACGTCCAAGTCGCCCCGAATGGTGACGAACACAGGCTCTCCGTCGGACATGTAGAAAACGGCTTTCAATGTTCTCGATTCAGGAACATCCAGAAACTCGGCCAATCCGGCGATGGTTTTGATGCCGGGCGTGCTCACCTCTTCCAGCGCCTGTTCCGGTTCGGCCTCGACCTCCGGATATCTAGACTCGGCCTTTTCAGCGTTGGCGGTGTAGTTACAGGAAGCGCAAGTGATCACCGTGTCTTCGCCGGTCTCGGTGGCCAGCAGGAACTCGTGGGAGTCTTTGCCGCCGATGGCCCCGCTGTCGGCTTCAGCCATCAACACAGGCAGGCCACAGCGCCGAAAGATGTTGCGGTAGGCCTGGGCCATGGCCTGATAACTTTCGTCCAGGCTGGCTTCGTCGGCATTGAAGCTGTAGGCATCCTTCATGTCGAATTCCCGTACTCTGACCAGCCCGGCCCTGGGGCGTGGTTCGTCACGGAACTTGGTCTGGATCTGGTACAGGATCAAAGGCAGGTCGCGGTAGCTCTGGACGTTGGCCTTGACCAAGTTTGTGATTACCTCTTCGTGGGTCGGCGCAAGCACCATGGGCCGCCCGCGCCGGTCCTCCAGGGAGAACAGACTGTCGCCGAACGCCTCGCGCCGCCCCGTCTGCTCCCAGAGTTCCTGGGGTTGCAGCGCCGGCATCATCAGCTCCTGCCCGCCGGCGGCGTCCATCTCTTCCCGGATGATGTTTTCGATCTTACGCAGTGACCGCAAGGCCAACGGAAGATAGGAATAGACCCCAGAGGCAACCTGGTGGATCATCCCGGCCCGGAGCAGCAGCCGATGGCTGGCCGTTTCGGCGTCGGGAGGGTCGGACCGTAATGTCTTCGAGACCATCCGGGAGAATCTCATATCTGGGCAGGGCCCCCTTGGGAATTGATAAAAATGGATTGTCCCGGGTTACCGGGACAATCCATTATAGCGGCTGTGTTGGGACATATGGAGGCGGACCGCCTCCGAAATACGGCCGCAGGGCCGATGATGTATTGGCGCCTACCGGGTTAGTCGGCGGGCACCGGCGTGTTCTCTACTTCTTCCATCAGGGCGGTCAGCATCTCGGCTTCCGGCACTACCCGTACTTTCTGGCCTTTGCGGAATATCACCGCGCGGCCCGCGCCCGCGGCTATGCCGACATCGGCGTCCTTGGCCTCGCCGGGGCCGTTGACCTCGCACCCCATGACTGCGACGGTGATCTCTTTGTTGCCCTTCTTGAGCAGGGCGTCTACGTCATTGGCCAGCTTTATGACGTCCACGTCGGCCCGGCCGCAACTGGGGCAAGCCACCAAGATCGCGCCCTTCTTGCGCATGTTGAGGGACTTCAATATCTCGAAGCCGGCCGCAACCTCTTCGGTGGAGTCGCCGCTCAGCGAGACTCGGATAGTGTCGCCGATGCCGTTATAAAGCAATACGCCCAGCCCCACCGATGTGCGTATGGAACCGGCCATCGGAGTTCCGGCCTCAGTGATGCCCAGATGCAAGGGATAGGGCATCATGCCGGCCAAACGCGTGTAGGCTTCCACGGTCGTGGGAACGTCGAACGCCTTCATCGATATCTTGATCTGGTCGAAGTCCTGTTCTTCCAGCAGGCTGATCTCCCAAAGCGCGGTCGCCACCATGTGGTCAACCACACTGTAGTCGCCTTCCTGGGCCTGACCGGCCTTGGGCAGGCTGTTAACCAGGTCCATATGCCGGGAGAAACCCCTGGTGCGGCCGATGCCGCCCACCGGGGGCAGGCTGCCAAAGTTCACGCCGATGCGAATGGGCACGTTGCGGGCTTTGGCGGCGCGGACCACCTCGCGCACTTGGTCTTCGTTGCGTAGGTTGCCGGGGTTCAGGCGAAGACAGTCGATGCCGCCTTCGAGACAGGTAAGCGCTAGTTTGTAGTGGAAGTGGATGTCCGCGATGAGGGGTATGTGAATCTGCTTCTTGATCTCGGCCATGGCCTTTGCCGCTTCGGCGTCGGGCACAGCACTGCGAATCACTTCACAGCCTGCCTCTTCCAATTCGTGGATCTGCTTGACCGTGGCCTTGACGTCCCGGGTATCGGTCTTGGTCATGGATTGGACCGTGACGTCCGCTCCGCCGCCTATCTTAACGCCGCCCACATACACCGGCTTAGTTACTCGACGCTTATTCATTTCGCTCTTTCCTCAACGATCAGATCAAAGAGGCAATATTTCTGTAATATCATGCCTAAACAGGCATACCTCGCAAGCCAATGCTAAGGCAGGCTAATAGTACACGACTGCGGTAAAAGGTGCCAGAGTGCGGGACGCCCGATAGGCGCAGGACCAGAAAGATTAACTCGGAAGCTAACCCAGGATGCTGCGGCCGTCGATCAGGCGGCCAATGTCGTTTATGCTCACCAATACGATGCCGCCCATCAACAATGCAAAACCGATCAAGTGGACCATGCCTTCCCGGTGGGCGGGTATCTTCTTCCCCCGGCGCGCCCATTCCAGCACCACGAAGAATATCCGTCCGCCGTCCAGCATTGGGATCGGCAGGACGTTCAAGATGGCCAGGTTGATGCTGAGCAGGATGCCCACTCCCAACCAACCGATCCAACCATTTTCTCGAGTGATCTCTCCCGTGACCTGAGCTATGCCGATGGGACCGGAGAACTCCGGAGAAGAACCCTCCCCGAAAGCCCCACCCAGGGCCTGTTTGACCAGCACCAACATCTCCCAAGTGTTGACGAAGCTGTTGGGGATCGCCTCCCAAATGGGTTGGGACCGTTTGACTATAGTAACGTCGTCCAGGCGCGGAAATACGCCCACAAGCCACCTGGCCGACTCGGTATCGAACCGGGGCCGGAGGTGCAGCAGCAGTTCTTGGCCGTCGCGTTCGACCAGCATCGACATCTGGGAACCACCGTTCAGATTGATCTCACGGGTGAATTCCAACCGGTTCTCGATGTCCTTGCCGTTGGCCTGAAGGACGACATCTTCAGCCTGCACCTGCGCCTCGGATGCCGCCGTGTTCTCCCCTACCTCCTGAATGACCAGCCGCCCAACAGCAACGTCCTGGGGAATCATCAGCAGCACGGTGAAGGTCAGCAGCGGCAGGATGGCGTTCATCAGCGGCCCGGCGATCAGGACCAAGAACCGTGTGCCGGTCCCCTTGCCTGCCAGGCTGCGGGGCACGTTGGGGTTGGCTTCCCCGGCCAGCCTCACGAACCCGCCGATGGGCGCCCAGTTGACGGAATACAGCATATCGGCCAAGACCAGTGACCCGTCGCCGACAGAGCGAATCTTGCCCTCGTGCTTCAGGAGGTCCTCTTCGCCAGGATGATCTTCGTCCGGCTCATCCCCCTCTTCACGCTTGGCCACCTTGTTGCTCAGCTCGATGACTCGGGCCACCAGGTTACCCTGGTCGTTCTCGGCGGAGCTAACCTTGATCTTAATACCCCGGCCCAAGTCTTCAGGACCGGACAGACCGACATACCGGGTGGCGCCGTCCACCAGAACGGCGGTGTTTCCGGTGTAGACACCGAAGGCGCGCGGCGGGAAGCCAACGCCGAATTCCAGCACTTTTACGCCCATGGCGCGGGCGGTGGCGTAATGGCCAAACTCGTGGATGACCACCAATATCAGGAGCAGTGGCACCAAGGAGCCAACAGCTATGAGAACAGATTCCATGCTTAGTTGATTCGCTTCTTCATCGTTCTTAAATAATGGACAATGCTGTAGTTAATACGGCCAAAAGCTTCTGAAGGATTCCTAACGGCTGGTTAATTCGATCGCCCGTTCCGTGGCCCAACGGTCCGCTTCCAGGAAGTCCTCCACGTTATCCCCGGGCTGGGAATCGTGCTCAGTCAGCACCTGGTCAATCACCTTGTGTATTTCAGTGAAGCCGATCTTGGAATCCAAAAACGCCTGTACCGCCACCTCGTCGGCTGCACTTAGCGCCGCCGGGTAGGTCCCTCCCTTCTTCCCCGCCGAGACGGCGAGTTCGAAACATGGGAACCGGCCAGGTTCCATCGGGTCGAAGGTCAGGGTTTGAGATATCGATGTGTCCAGCCTCGGGATCATGGCGTTGGGCAGGCGTTTCGGGTAAAACAGGGCGTACTGGATGGGCAAACGCATGTCCGGCGGCCCCATCTGGGCCTTCACCGAGCCGTCTCCGAATTCAACCATGGAATGGATGGTGCTCTGTGGGTGGACAACCACTTCGATCCTTTCCCAGGGCACGCTAAATAGCCAATGCATTTCGATCACTTCAAACGCCTTATTCATCAGCGTAGCAGAGTCAATCGTTATCTTCTTGCCCATCTTCCAGGTTGGATGCTGGAGCGCCCGTTCCGGCGTGACGTCTTCCATTTCCTCCAGGGGCGTGGTGCGGAAGGGTCCGCCCGATGCGGTAATCATCAGCCTGAATATCTCGTTATCCTCACCCCGCAGGCACTGCCAGATGGCGCTGGGCTCGCTATCCACCGGAAGGACCACGCCACCGTAGCGCGACTCGTACTCCTTGATCAGACCGCCGGCCATGACGATAGGCTCCTTGTTGGAGAGGGCTACCGACTTGCCGGCCTTGAGTGCGTTCAACGTCGGCACCAGGCCCACGCTCCCCATCAACGCCACCATCACCAGGTCCACGTTATCCAGGCACACCATATCTTCCATGGAGGTGAATTCCATGCCCAAAAAGGCTTTCTCTGGGGGTTTGATGCAGCAGACGTGCTTGGGGCTGAACTCTTTTACCTGCTCTTTCAGCAGCTCTATGTTGTTGCCCGCAGCCAAACCGACGACCTCAAATTCGTCAGGAAACGCACGGACGATATCCAGGGTTTGGCACCCGATGGACCCGGTGGAGCCGAGTACGACAATCCTTTTCATGTTCTGTCAGCTCACTTATGGAGACTGTTGGTTTGCCGTTAAGGGACAAACACGTTAACGACCAGATAATAGACGGCAGGCAGAGTCAACAAAATGCTATCCAAACGGTCCAATAGCCCACCGTGCCCCGGAATTATACTACCAGCGTCCTTCATGTCGGCGATTCGCTTCAGCTTGGACTCTATGAGGTCTCCCCACTGGCCAACCACGCCCACTACGCCCCCGATCACCGCCTGCTGCCATGCCGGGATCCCCAGGTCGAGCACCAGGCCAAGCACCAGTGCGGCGGCCACGGCTGAGACGAAGCCACCCAGGCTCCCTTCCCAGGTCTTGTTGGGGCTGATGCTTGGGGCCATGGGCCGCCTTCCTACCGTGCGCCCCACCAGGTAGGCCCCGGTGTCCATGGCAAAGGTAACCAGCAAGGCGAATAGGAGCCAACTACGCCCCAGGTCTGCCGTCCCTTCGACCTCAGCCCCGGAGCCGGTGATCTCTCGGAGCATCAGTGCGTGAGCCAAGAGAAATCCCACGTAGATGGGACCTAGAATCAGATACGCAAAGCCGATGGGAAAATTATTTTTCCCTGCAGATTCGTCGCCTCGGTAGAACGCGATGAACCAGAGCATCGCTGCGAACGAACCGGTGGCCAAAACGCCACCGGATATGATTAGAAAATTATCGCGTCCGGAGGCGGCTTGGGCCCCGGAAAGCATCGCCAGCACCCAGGCGGCGCCCAGCGCGATGGGCAAAGGTCCAACGCCTGGAGGTGTCATCCGGTAGAGTTCCCAGATCGCGGCCAAACCGGCCGCGACGACTAACACGGTCAGCCACGGGGCTCCCAGCCAGATGGCGCCCACCAAGATGGGGACCGCAACCAACGCCGTAAGCGACCGTTGGAGCAAGAACTCTTTCCTGTTCCTACTCTTGAGGAGTCTGGAGAGGGGTTGAGGAATCTGGGGATTGGTCTTCGGGGTTGAGGGCGCCGTAGCGGCGGCGGCGATTGCCGAAGTTCTCCAATATCTCCGTGAGCTCAGCAGCGTCCAAGTCAGGCCACAGGGTGGGCGTGTGGTGCATCTCGCTGTAGGCCGACTGCCACAAGAGGAAGTTGCTGATGCGCTGCTCCCCGCCGGTCCGAATGATCAGGTCAGGGTCTGGGCTTTGGGCAGTAAACAGATAGCGGCTAAACAGGTCTTCATCGATCGATTCCGGATCGACCGCGTCTTTGACGATCCGCCGGACCGCTTCCAATATCTCGGCGCGGCCCCCGTAGTCGATGGCCACGTTCAGGGTGATACCGGTGTTCTTGCTGGTGAGCCGTTGGGATTCGGCCATCCCGTCTAGGAGGGCCCGGCTCAGGTTCTCGGTTTTGCCCACGTGAATGATCCGCACGTTTTTCTCGTGGAGCAATTTAGTCTGGCTGGCGATGGCTTCTGAGAATACGTCCATGATGCCGTCAACCTCGTCTTGAGGACGGTTCCAGTTCTCGGTTGAGAAGGCATAGAGGGTGACAAACTTCACGCCCAACGGCCCCAAGGTTTCTAAAATACCTTGGATACAATGCACGCCGAACTCATGACCGGCGATGCGCGGGAGGCCTTGCTTCTGCGCCCACCGACCGTTGCCGTCCATTATAAAAGCTACATGGACCGGTATGTTGGCGCCGTCTCCGGCCGGCGGCTGAGGAGTGGTCGACTCAACCTGCACAGTGTTAGACCTGCAGGATCTCCGCCTCTTTGGCGGAACCGGTCTCGTCTATCTGCTTGGTATGACCATCGGTAGTTTTCTGCAGTTGGTCTTGGGCGCGGCGGCCGTCGTCCTGGGAGATCGACTTTGCTTTCTCCAGCTTCCGCAACGATTCCAAACCGTCGCGGCGTACATTTCTGACAGACACCTTGCCGTCTTCCATCTTTCCCTTGAGGAGTTTGACCATCTCCTGACGGCGTTCCACGGTTAACTGGGGAATGGGCACCGTGATGGTGGACCCATCATTGGACGGATTGAACCCCATTTCCGAGGTCATCAGGCTCTTTTCGATCTCCCGGAGCGCTTTGGTGTCCCAGGGCTGAATCATGATGGCCCGGGCATCAGGGGTGGAGATGGATGCAATCTGCTTCAGGGGAGTCATTGACCCGTAGTAGTCGACTTCGATATTCTCCACCAGCGCGGGGGTTGCCCGGCCGGTACGGAGTTGGGTCAGGTCACGCTTGAAAGCGTCCACGGCACGGTCCATCTTGACGGAGACCTCAGACAGCACAACTTCGGGGGTCAAGTCTTTTGAAGTCATAATCAATCCCTCGCTGTAATTAGTGTACCCACGGTCTGTCCAGTGAGGATATTGCCTATTGTACCCGGTTCAAAAATATTGAATACCACTATGGGCAGTTGATTGTCCATGCAAAGTGAAAGCGCCGTCGAGTCCATCACGTCCAGCCGCATGTTCAAGGCGTCCATGTAATCCAGATTGCCGAACCTGACGGCGTCTGAATTCTCGTTGGGATCGGAGTCGTACACGCCATCGACGTTGTTCTTAGCCATGAGGAGCACATCGGCGTTGATCTCCAGGGCTCGTAACGCGGACGCAGTGTCAGTCGTCATGTAGGGGTTGCCGGTGCCTGCGGCAAAGAGCACGACCCGGCCTTTTTCCAGATGGCGGATGGCCCGGCGGCGGATGTAGGGTTCGGCCACGGCCTGCATCTGTAGGGCGCTCTGAGTACGAACATCCACACCTAGGTGTTCCAGACCGTCTTGAAGAGCCAGAGCGTTGATGATGGTGGCCAGCATACCTGCGTAGTCGGCGGTCGCCCGGTCCATCCCCCTGGATTCGGCCGCTTCCCCTCTCCAGATGTTGCCTCCTCCCATGACAACGGCAATCTCCACGCCTAACGCGGCTGCTTCGCCGATCTGCTCTGAGAGGTAATTTACTGCTACGGGGTCAATACCAAACTGAGTCTCTCCCTTTAGAGACTCACCGCTGATCTTCAGCATGACGCGTCGGTATCTCGGTTCAGCCATACCCTTTCGATTAACTATTCGCCGACAGCTAGTCGGCTGAATCGGACCACTCGGATATTCTCTCCAACCTTACCTGCCAACTCCTTGACCATATCACCAACGGACGAGGAACTGTTCTTGATGAACGGTTGCAGCAGCAGCGCGATCTGGGCCGGAGGACGGTCGTCCCCGTCTTCGATATCGTCTGCGCTGACGTAGACCGGGCCCATCGCCGCGACCTGCATGGCGATGTCGTGGGCCAGTTTGAGGAATTCTTCTGTCCGGGCGACAAAGTCGGTCTCGCAACCAAGTTCAACCATGGCACCGACTCGCCCACCGGTGTGTAAGTAGGTCTCGATGACGCCTTCATGCGTTTCGCGGCCCACGCGTTTGCCCGCGCTGGCCACTCCCTTCTCACGAAGCGCCACAACGGCTTTTTCCAAGTCGCCGTCAGATTTTTCCAGGGCTTCTTTGCAATCCATGATTCCGGCGCCCGTTTGGTCGCGCAGGGCCCGGACTAATTGAACATCGACCGCCAATTGCTTGCTCCTAATAGCCGGCCAAGGGTTGGCCGTGGATTGAGAACTCCGGAAGCTTACTCTCCCGACTGTTCCTCGCTACTTTCCTCTGTTGCCGCTTCAGCCTCAGGTTCGGGGGCCGGTTCAGGCTCAGGTTCGACAGAAGCTTCAGGCTCCACCACTTCCGCAACCGGTTCTGAGGCAGGTGCTTCGGCCAC
>Ga0066368_10000206_pt1 | contig 13996 bp, 11 predicted proteins | sample Knorr_S7_td_NADW_FD_71215 | JGI IMG/M metagenome (GOLD analysis project Ga0066368, IMG submission 71215) | Marine microbial communities from Southern Atlantic Ocean transect - Knorr_S7_td_NADW_ad_2505m_LV_A | ecosystem: Environmental > Aquatic > Marine > Oceanic | place: Southern Atlantic ocean... | reverse complement strand
AATTCAATTGGGTACGAATTAAAACCAAGCCCTGAGGCTTCTATATCCAAAAATACAAACTCATCTAATTGGCTATTCTGGCTTGAAAGGTTAATGTGAACACTAGGATCAAAGATCTTCATAACCACTCCTAATGAATAAAACCAATTGATGAAGCTTTCGCTGAACTATCTTTTCTAGATGGAACATCAGCTAACTCTAACGTTATAAGCCCATCTTCTCTTTCAGCTTTTATAAATGCCTTTTTTATTGCAGCAATCAGCAGTGATTTAGCCTCCCTAGGTACTTTTGTACTTAGTAACTCTAAAACGGGTTTATCCAGCACGCTACTAAAGAACCTAGCCAGCCTTTTCTCCTTTAGATAACTTCTATAAATATTTTGACAAATATTTCTCATTTCTTCTTTTGAGGGAGCATCTATTTCAAAATTGGTTAGGCGAGACTTAAGGGCTTCATCCATATATTCATAGTTATTCGTTGTTGATATGAAGATGACACCAGAACAATCAATGTCTATATCCAAAAACCTATCCCGGACTGAGCGCTTTTGATCAATATCTAGAATCGATAGCAAAGAGGGCACGATGGGATAACTTGGATCGTTCTTAGCTCTGTCCAGTTCATCAAGAAGGATACAAGGCTGAAATGTTGTTCCTTTGAGTAACAGTGATCTTGATACTTCACCCACATTCGCCCCTTTAAATTGAGATGAGCCACCTAAAAGGTCATGAGCAGCTGCCATCGACACTAAAGATATATCGAAAAACTCAAAACCTACCCGCTTACACAAGGTTCTCACATACTCAGTCTTACCAATACCGGGCACGCCCCCCAAATTAATTGGCGCAATATCAATTGGGCTATCTGTTAGATAGGAAATCTTTAAGCTGATTTGTATTTCCTCAGTCACCTCTGTAAAGTTAGGAAAATCGACGTACATTTGTTCAATTGCATTAAGCATATCCTCTGAAGCGTATAGAACTTTTTTTCGTGCTCCTTTTTCGAGAACCTGCCTAACAACTTCTGCACCATGCTCACCAGTTGCATCTCGCGTTAAATAAACCTCTTCTAGCGCATCTTTATCGAATACAGAGATAGTATCTTCTCTTTCATTTACATAGCCGCCATTGCAATGAGGCTTAACCGTCTTTTCATTATCCGACTGTTCTTCGCTGTTCACATTGTCTAGACTGTCTAAATAGCTAATAATTTGCTTTTGAGCGTGAAGGGAATCTGGTTCATCTATGAACCCATCAACCTCTTCAAAACTAATTTCATGAGTCTTTTTAAGTGAGGGGATAATTTTATAAATCTTTTCTAAAGCAGGATCTTTTCTGGCGAAGAAACAAGCTCTTTCAATATCTTCCGCCCGTATCACACGGAGCATTTTTCTAATACTGTCATCACTATATTTTAGTAACTCTTTAAACGTATATGGGCAATTGCGCTCTTCAGCGTCCCCACGCTCTTTACTACGAAGCTCATTTTCTTTTCTATCAACAGCGTTACACAAACTAATTAGTGGACGGTAAGCGCGTAAAAACATGCTTTCTTCGATTGTATCTCCCAACTCAGCTATTTCTTTTGCAGACTTATTTGCCCATTTTACTTTGTATGTTTGAGCGATTTTGTTTTCTTGCTTTTTAATTTCGACTTTCAGAGACTTTGCTATATCTGCCGACACGGGCCCTAGCACTTTCTCTTGCTGCTCGTCACTTAAAGGCAATAACACTTTGGCTAAACGAACAGGAGAAAAAGAGCTAAAAGTTTGAGCCATTGCCTCGTCATCTGAGTTATGGATCAGGTTAGATAGCTTATGCAAAACAATTGATTTGTGGCTTCTTTCGACATCGTTCTTACCAATGTAAAACGGATGACGGTAATAAAGATCTAGTCTGTCGATTAACTCGTTTAAAGCAGCTAATGAGTCGTTGGGATTTGCTGAAAGCTTGTATTCTGCTAGCTTTTTACGGAACTTATCGTTGAATTTACAAATATAATCTAGGAATTTTTGTCCGGTCTTACTCTCGTCAATAAAGACCATCATTTTAATTAAATCATCCTCTGCCGTATTGTTTAACGCGCCAAATACAAATTCTTCACCATACTCAGTAATCTTGTATAGCTGTTCAAAGTGCTCCAAATATTTCGTTCTAACCTGAATGTCACCCTCAGATAAAAGTACGTTTCGAACTTGGCGACACTTTTTTAAGATTTTATTCTGAGCCAATATTGATTCTTTCTCAGAGCAATGGACCGTTTCAAGCGGAGGGATTTCATAAAGATAGTCAGCAGCCAAACCACCTAAATTAGAAATTAGGTTTATGATTTCTAGAGTATTTGTGTACTTTATGGCTCGCGCGACTTGAATAGACGGTATCCATTCATCAAAGACTTTGCTCAATGCGACAATTGAATACTCGTTTAATTCATCAAAATGTTTTGCATCTGTAGAAACTGAAAATTGCTTTTTGCGGTTTGTAGATTGCATAAAAAACTCCTCGGGTTGAGGAGCTATTAAAACTAACAAAACTAAACTTTTGCGTATCAGATTTTAAGCGATATCTTTTTCTGGAAGGTTTTTTAAAATTTTATAGGCAGCATAGTTAGTTGAGTTATGCATCCAACTCCAAATGATGTTCAAATCGATTAATAGCTTTTCCAAATTCTTTGGCACAAACAACTTTTCATGGATTTGCTTTAAACTAACTGCAAATGTTCCGGTTGGGTTATTAATAATTTCCAACCTAAACAAGTCAAACTTGTTAACTTTTATACCTTTGTTCAAACCACTTAATAATTGATTGTCGATTTGTGTAGAACCATTTGAGAGTAAATTCCACCAATACTCACCTAATTCTTTTGGAAGCTTAGGTAGCTCATCTAAATATTCATTTAGAGTTTCTGTACTCGTAAACTTTTTGCTCAGTACTTCAAATATTTTTAGGGGTATTTTTTCTAAGAATGCCGTTTCTCCGAAATCACAAATAAATGCATCTATTAACCTTTCAACTTCTATCTTGTAATTGTAGAAAACACTAGAAAAAACACTACATGATTCTGGACTTTTTTCAACATAAGTCTCTAGTCTGGAGTCACCTAGACTTTTGATATCAGTTAAATCTTTTTGATTATTCAAAAAAGTACGCTCGTACAACCCGACAATACTTTGGTATGAAGATATTTTCGCCCCCTGAAGTCGGGAACCGGTTACCCACCAAGAAGGCAGTTTTAACTCTTCTTCTGATAACCAACCAAAGGCAGCAAGTAAATTAGTGTTAGTTTTATAAAATTGGTCATACAGTTTCACTTCTCTTTTAATTGACGAAAAATCAATTTTGACTCTTTTATATTTATACCAAAAATAACTATTACCGATATTTTCCCCATGCAGATTGAGCCTATCTTCCTGCTCCGTATTTAAGTTCACATTATCTTCTAATTCATAGTTATTAATTGATTCATAATCTTGAATCAAGAAGTTAAACTCCCACGGACAATTGTTCTTTAGTCGAATCAGAGCACCATCATTTCCTTCTAGGGTTTCCAAAACACATAAAAAGTCACGACTCAATTCATTCGATACATAGTCATTTTTGAATATCTGGTTTTCACTGCTTACATCAAAATCAACGATGTTAGAAAGGTCCAGCACAGGAATACTGTTAAGCATTTTCTTGGTTAACAGTTCACCATAAAACATAACCCCCTGAATCGGCTCATAAAAAGAGATTCCTGATGATAATTTTTCAAAAGCTTTCTGCGCATACTTTGCAGACTCGATTTTTTTATAGTTTGAGTAGCTACTTGATTCAGGCGTCAGACCAGCCATATCTGCAAGCATTTCTGAGAGTTCTATTTGGAATTTTACGTAGGGTGCCACCAACTCAAGAATTATATGCAGAAGCGCATAATTTTTATTATTTTGCTTTAGTGGATTAAATTTACTTAACTCACTCAATATGGAACTGAAACCAGATTCTTTTAACGCTAATTTAAGCTTTTCAAAATAATCTATTTTTTCATATCCCATCTGCTCACCAAGTGAGCCGCCAAGAGTCCAGTTATTATAGAAAGCATGTATAGCAATATATGCTCCGTTTTCCACATCACTAAAATGCTCGTATACAAAAGCGAATAATTCCTTGTCTATAAGATATAGGGCAATAATTCCTATTGAGTATAAGTCATCGATCTTTTCTACTGGCCGACCCAACTTAATACCATCTGATAAAAATAATGATTCGGTTTTGCTCCAATGAGTATTTTTAACATCGGTCGCTGACCCAAAATCTAATAACTTTATTTTTAAATTATCATCGCAAAGTATATTTTCTGGCTTAATATCCCCATGCACCAATCCATTAAAGTGAATTTCTGCGACAGCTCCAGATAGTTGAATCAAGATTTGACACTTGTCTTCAAATGAAAGTTCATCAACATTAAATTCCGATAAAGTTTTTGAAGTTTTTGGATATTCGGTAATTAATCCATATATCGTTCTATCTTGCTTGAAAGAGGCAATTTTTTTCGAAGCTATATTATTGGCTATAGCTAACTTATCTGTTTTAAAAGCATGAACGTCAAAAAGAGTTAAAATGTTATCGTGATGACATTTACGCATCAAAACGGCTTCTCTAAGTAGCTTTTTTTCTAAGTAAATAGAATCATGCCATTTTGGCAATAGCTTAATCGCAACTATGGATGATAGAACGGTATCTTCAGCTTTATAAACACTCCCAAAACCACCTCGTCCCAAATGTATAGGATTATTGCTAGAATCATAAACAAGCCTAAACCTTTCATCGCCAAGATTAATAATATTACTTACAACCTCTAACTTAGAGTCTAATGCTGAATTCAAAGATTCATTAAAATCTAATGTAACTTTATCAAAATTCTTACTAGTCACAGACTTTAAATAATCCTGAAAATACTTACCCTTAAAGTTGTTTTTTATTTTATTTCTATCTTGACCTACAAACTCAGTCACGCCCAAAGAATCCGTATGTAAAAAGTGCGCAATGAAAGAATAGAAAATAATTTCTTTGTCATTATCGCCAACGATTCCGAGCCATGTCCTCTCTATTAACTTTTCATTTTTCAAAATGTAAAGAAGCTCAGTTAATAGGTTGGGGTCACATGATTCAAAGTACGTCTCTTGCTCATAATCATTGAAATCTGCTTCTAAAACTGCACTAAATGGAAAACCTTTAGCCTCTTCTAGCGAAATACTTAAAACACCTAGGATATCTTTGACCTCTTTATTGTACTCTCCTTCAAGTAGCGATTTATTAGATATTGGTAAACGTTTCTTGAAGATCATCGATAATGTATCATTAATAAATTCACGCATATCAGATTTTGGACGTTTTCTACAAAAGCATAATAAGACTAGCGCTTTGGATAAGTTAAAAATCTCCTTTTTAAACTCTAAATACCCATTAGTAATTACTTGATGAATATCGATTCCTAGGGTTCTATAGAAACTAAAATGTAAAAAAACACCCTTTAACAAATTTGATTCTTCACATTTAAATGCATCTTTAACTAAGTCGGTATGATCGGATATTTCATAATCATTTTTTAAAATTAACAAATGGACTAATACTAATGCCTTGAAAATAAAAGCACTGCTTAGGGAAGAGTTACAACTAGAGAGCGAGTAAAGTTCACTTACAGATAGGCCTGTTGACTGCTTTAGCTTTGATTCAGTTCGAAGATATTCCTGCTCTATTAGCTCCTTTACTTCCAACAGATTAATGCTAAGTTCATCTATGATCTGACTTAGTAACTCATCGTAGCTTGAAGATTCATAAATAAAATGCTGAATTCGAATCAAGCAATCGATTAAAGGCTGATTTAAAAAATCAAATAACTTTTGGCTCTTCAATTTCAGTTCATCATTGAATTTTCTAGACTCTTCTAAAACGCCTTCAGAGAAGCAGTAATGAATCAAAGTTGGTAATACATTTGACTCTAGCCTATCTACTTGTTCGGCCCAATGTTGAATCAAAACATGGGAGTTAAGTCGAGAGTATTTTGAGAACTGATACTTTGAAGGTCGCTTCAATGTACTAAAAAAATTCTCATTCAATCTAGTTAGTGGGAAGGGAGTTTCTACCTCAGTTTCTAGGTAATAAAACACAGCATCTAAAGAAGCAGCTAAAGCTTTATTATTGCTCAATTTGCCGCGAAGAAATTCATCTACAATATCTGTCTTAAACCTGTCGTTAACACTGGCTTCAAACTCATCTTCAGCAAGCTCTCCGTATTTCTTGTCATGCCACACCATCATAATTTTTCGCAGCTTCTTTAAAGCTTGGTATGAGACCTCAGGATTATTCTTGAATGCTTTTAGTTCAAATTGATATTGCTCTACATCTCTAACTACTCTACTCAAAAGTTTTTCGACAGTTTTTAAGAAGTCGCCTAAATCTTTCTTTTCAAAATTTCCTTTTTTAATCTTATCTAAGCGATACTTAAATTTAGCAAGAGATTGTTTATTACTTGAGTGATCGTTTTCAAAAATCTGTTCAATGTTACTTTGGCTGACCGATACGCTTTTATTATTGGAATGAAATTTTTCTACAACCCTTTTCCAGTTTTCTTGCTTTCCTTCGGTCAGAGTAAAAATTTCTTTTAATGTATGGCTGTTCAGGAGCTTTTTAATAGCCCAATCTGGAATTTTAGAATTAACAAGAGTGGCACCAAAGACTAATTCGCAAAAGCTGATTAATGAAACAGAGAATTCAATTTGAAATTTATCAAGATAAACCCAGTTCTTATAAGCCTTTAGCAGTCCCGCTTTTTGCTCTATAGGGGAGACATTTTTATTATGATACAGCTTATTGAAAAGTATGTTGAATTGACTCAATAACTCTGAGGCGGTCACTGTTTCAGTAAAATTCTTATTCGCAGTATTCAGAGTACGCTCCATGTATCATTAAATAGTGAAATGTCAGTTAACTTAGCTGGAAACCAGCAAACTTGAAGTGTGACTTGCTCGAAAAACGAGTTTGAGACTAAAAGAAATAAGCACTTATTTAACATATAGTTAAAATAACAACTCCTTCCAGCTATCAGCTGATTCTGACAATCAAAAAGCTAGTTTTATTTTGTACCTTTCAACTTCGTTAGATATGTTTGAAAGGAAAACTTTATGTCCATTTTAAATCAAAAAGCTTTAAAAAAGCTAATAGTAATTAGTACCTTATTTTCGTTAGCGGCTTGTGGTTCTGGTGAAAATGAGCAGACAGATTTCGACAGTTCAAGTGGGCTTCCTCAATCAAGTACGCCTTCATCTAAAATTTCAGGCACTTTCAAAAGCTCATACGACACCGATGTTTTTTACTCTACTGAGATGATGCCTTCATCACACGAGTATGGAAGAAAAGCTAACGGGTGCACTCAACAGTATAACGATTATTACTTTGAGACTGAAAATACTCTTGTATTTGGCAATCCGAACTTACCAGAGAGCGACTTTAAGCAAGTTGCCACTTGGGTAGAAAACAATTTCGATTCAGCCTTAAGTGCGATGCTGATTACTAAAGGTGACTATTTTTCAAATCGCTTCGCAATTCGTCTCGAAGGCTTAAAGTACATCAGAAATAATCTTGCTTATCAGCAGTATGATTCAGTTTCATACCCATCAGAGTTTGATAATTGGAATTACGAACAACGGGTTGATTGGGCGACTAAAACAACAAAAAACATGGATACGGCTCAAGCTGTTGGACTGTTAGTTAATGACACTTTTTCACCTTTCCAAACAGAGTCAGAAGCTGTTTTGGAGGATAAACTCTACGTTTGTATCCATGAAACGAATACAGTGAACGGTTGGGGGGAAGGTAACTTAGTCGGAATTAATCTAGGTGCCCCGTCTATTGCTGTGCCACATGAAGTAGACAAAATCATAAAGCACGAAATTATTCACACAATTCAATATGCGTTAACGGCCAATTTCGAAGGATTAGGATTACCAAGATGGTTTTCTGAAGGTCAAGCCGTTTCGCTAAGCGGCATGAACGTGGCTCATAAATCAAAACACGGCGAATACGATCCAACGCTTGTTGTTTACTACAACGATGAAATTGGCGACCAAGCTACCGCTTATAGCCATTACGGCCTTGCCTATCAATACTTGAAAGATGCTAACGGGCAATCGTCAATTATCAGTTTTATGAAAGATGTGAAACAAGTCACGTACGATTTTTCTAAGCAACTGAACTCCCCACTAGAAGAGTATCACGGCTACGTTGAAGCCTTTGATAAAAGCATGAAGCAACTAAACGGTGCCCCACTTTCTGTAGAGCAATACCGTTACGACTATCATTCATTACTAACAGACTATTAAGCCAAACAAGTTTAAAAGGTATCAACCATGACAATTGACGCAAAAGTGATAATTCTAGAAGACGTTGGCTTTGATATTCACGGTGAGAATTTGGATGCGCTAGAGCACGTTATAGAGTTTAAAAAGTTCATACAGAATAAGTATCCGAAAATAGCTGAACTAAACGGCTTCGAAAACTCTTTCAATGAGTTTCCGTATGACTTCCTAGGAAATGTTCAAGCTGTTTCAGACCTTGCTGATCAGCATCTGGGCTTTCTTGTTGTAGCAATGTAGAGATTCAAAAATGAAATTAGCTATTTTTTCAGATGTTCATAATGAATTTGGTGTTTGGCACCCTCCTAAACTAAATGCCGATGTGGTCATTCTAGCTGGTGATATACACTCCAAGCACCGCGGTGCTCAATGGGCTATTGAGTCCTTTGATGTATCAGTAATCTATGTACCTGGCAACCATGAATACTATGGCTCTAATATTGACTCTGTAAATAAGAAGCTTAAAGAACAAGTACAAAACTCACATGTTCAAGTGCTGCTTAATGAGAGTATCAATATTGATGGAGTCAATTTTATTGGCTCAACTTTATGGACTGATTTCAAACTGTTTGGAGAAAAAAAACAGCGTGAGTGCTCCTTTTATGCGGGTTCAAGAATAAATGACTATGAGCGTATTAGACTCAATGACAATGGTAAGTACCGCAAATTAAGAACTGCCGATACCCAAGGTTTTTTCGATAACTCTGTTAGCTTTATTGAAAAAACGCTAGCTAAAAATACGAGCAACAAAACGGTGATCGTTACTCATCATGCACCATCAGGTAGGTCAACTCCGCAGCAGTACAAAGATGATTTACTGTCGGCCTCGTTTTCATCAAACCTTGAGAAGCTTATCGCGCAATATGACATTAACCTATGGATACACGGGCACACACATCATAATGTCGATTATATGCTATCTGGAACCCGAGTCGTTTCTAACCAACGAGGTTATGCGAAGGTTGAAGAAAATACTTTCTTTTGTGAAACCTACATTATAGTGATTTAATTTATGGACATAAATTCGGACTATATAGAAGTTACTACTTGTGCTTCTCCTTAAGATCCTCCAACTGGTGCTTACATTGGGATTAAAATTAAGTATTTAAAGTTAAACATTGAGGTTACAAGCACTGAACAGTAATCGCAGCATAAAAATCATATGGCTGCGATGGAAAAGCTTAAGTCAGAGTTAGCTAAATTTGAACTCGTCAAATCGCGCTTTGAGGATATAGATGAAGGTGACATGATGGATGGTGAAACATTTTCGAATGAGCTTAGCTCCGGAAAATATGACTAGCTGAGAACTGAAAATAAATTTCGCCTGAGCACAGTAATCCCTTTGTATTTCTAATTTAAAAACAATAAAATATAGAACATATGGATTTAAACACATTTAAATATTTTTTAATCATCGATGTCGAAGCTAACTCCCCTGAAAAAGATTCAGTTACTCTCGAAGACATGGAAATGATTGAAATTGGCGCTGTGATGGTGTGCGCCAATACTTTACAAAAAATCGACGAGTTTAGTACGTTTATTAGACCCGTTAGGTTCCCTCAATTAAGTACATTTTGTACCGATTTGACTTCTATTACTCAAGCTGATGTAGACAATGCTCCGGACTACCCAGAAGCGATTACAGCATTAATTAGATGGCTCGAGAAGTTTGATAACTTCTTATTTTGTAGCTGGGGCAACTACGATAAGCAACAATTTGAGCTAGAGTCTACTTTTCACAATGTGCCTTACCCGATCTCAGCCCCTCATTTGAACATCAAGAAGCAGTTTTCAAAAAGCCAACGAGTTCGCAAGCGACAAGGTATGGCTGGAGCGCTCAAATTGGCTCATATTTCAATTGAAGGGACGCACCATAGAGGTATTGACGACGCAAACAATATGGTGAAGCTCATGCCTTACGTCCTTGGCAGGGAATTTATTCCTAATTACCAACCAGCCCCAAAATAACTACGTATTTGGATATCTTCAGGAGTTAGAATGAATATTTTGTTTCTGTGCACCGCCAATGTTCAAAGAAGCAAAACTGCTGAAGAATTATTCCGTGTTCTCTATCCTGAAAATGCATATAAGTCAGCAGGGTTAAGCGCTAAATACGTAACAAAAGCCGGCTCCACGTTGTGCACGGAAGAAATGTTGAAATGGGCTGATAAGATTTATGTTTTCGAGCAGGCACATATTGAACGAATCAAGCAATACACCAAAAGTAGGTATATTCATAAAGTGACCAATCTAGACATTCCTGATGAATATTGCTACTTCCAAAAAGAACTTATTTTATTGCTGGTTAAACGATTAAAATCACTGGACTTTCAATAGTTAAAAGCTAAGCATATTAGTAACGTCGTTTATTTAACCCATGCCGACATTCGATCACAAAGCTCTACACCCATTTAACCAACACTGAACTACAAAGAGACGGTCAAGCTAACTCATTTTTGGACATAAATGAGTTAGAGCCGACCAGTGGCTCTGTGTCATAAGCGTACTTGGTACAAAAACAAAGGCACCTCATGCATGTATCAAAAGGTGCCTTTTAAGTGATTAAAAGTCGTTTTTATCTTTAACCGATATAACTTGACCGTTTTTTGCAATTTGGAAGTAAAGCTTATCTTCGTTGCTAGCATTAGATGCACTAACTACATAGAAATTGTCTTCAACGCTAGCAATCGAAAGTTGCGACTTATCAATATTTTTCCATGACTCATCTAACTTACCGACTTCAAAACCAGCGTCTTTAAACGTCATCTTTTGAATATGTGTTGCAGCGATGCTAACAGCTTTCTGACCGCTGATGACACCATGATCTCCATGTGCATGTACATTACTAGTTAGCAAGGCACCACAAAGCGCAACGATTGATATTAGTTTGTTCATTTTAATCTCCATTTGGTATGAAATTCATAAAGTTAAATTCGTTATTGTTTAAGGCCAATAACTTCGTATTGCCCTTTGACCAGTAGCTGTACTGACACTGGTTTATCTGATTTATTTTTCCAGTACCAACCATGAGAACCAGCAAATGGCGTGGTATAGCTGCCTTTCATTTCATTAGTTGTAGCAATAGCATAGCTTTCAAAATATCCCGTGGTGTCACCTTCAGGCTCGCCATGTAAATCGAAGTACAATGGAGCACCATCCGTTAACCATTCATAAGTCATTTTTTCATGCTGCTTCATATAAAATTTATATTCGATGCCGCGTCCCGCAGGGACTGTCACTTCTATTGTTTGAAACTCATCCGTGCCTTTAGTTGTCTCTAATGACGTTGTTTCCACTTCAGTCGCTTGTGCAAGTGCTGTTAAACCTAACTTGTTGCCAATACCTGTCGGATCGATGTTGTACTCTGCTGGTAAGATAAAAGTAACCAGTGCAATAGCCGCGACAACGACTGCTGAGATACTCGCTTTAACGAGTGTTTTGGTACTAACTGTATGTTGCATAAAATTCTCTTTTATTTCTGTTTTGTGTATTTCTATACGATTGAAAAATCGATTAAATGGTGAAGTAACCAGTAAGTTGTAAGCCCATCAACATCACACCAGCACTCATTAGTGCAGTATTCGTGACTGTCGAAAAACGTTGAAATGACGGCAATTTTCTCCATGCATTTATCATGATCAAAATAAGTGCGAGCGCAGCAAATTGACCAAGTTCAACACCTAAGTTAAAGGCAATCAGGTTGGTAATAAGACCTTCATCAGCTAGGCTAAATTCTTGTAATTTGGTAGCTAAACCAAAGCCATGAAATAGACCAAAAATCAGCACCGCCCACTGGGTATTAGGCTGCCAATTAAAGCAACGCTTAAAGCCTCCTAGATTATCGAAGCCCTTATAAATTACGGAAAAACCGATAATGGCATCAATTAAATAAGCGTTGACTTGTATGTCACTTAACACACCAAATAACAGAGTTGTACTATGCCCAATAGTAAACATGGTGACGTACAACAGTACGTCACGGCTACGATATAAAAAGAAGATAACACCGACTAAAAACAGCAAGTGGTCATAGCCCGTTATCATATGCTTAGCGCCTATATATAAAAACGGGATAAACTGTACTCCATTATTTTGCTCTAAAAATGCTCTGGTTTTATCATCGACTCCGTGAGCAAAAGCTTCGATACTGAGAAGCGCTAACAGCGCAATCGTCAGATAGGTCAGTACTTTAATCATGTTACTTGGCATCTTGAGACTCCAATACTTCAACATCAGTCAAAATAGACTCCTTTTCTTTATGTAAAATTCTGTATAAGGCAGGAATGACAAACAGAGTCAAAATCGTTGACGAAATAATGCCACCAATGACTACTGTTGCCAGAGGTCGCTGAACCTCCGATCCTATGCCTGTGTTTAACGCCATAGGAATAAAACCTAATGAAGCAACCAGTGCGGTTGTTAACACAGGGCGAAGACGCGTCAGCGCACCATCAAAGATTGCATTATCAAGTGCTAAGCCACCTTTACGCAGCTCTCTAATAAACGACACCATAACCAGTCCATTAAGGATAGCGATGCCCGATAAGGCAATAAAGCCAACTGCTGCCGAAATTGAGAATGGAATATCACGTAATAACAGCGCAGCAATACCACCAGTTAATGCAAGCGGAACACCCGTAAAGATGATCATGGCATCTTTAAATGAGTTAAGCGCGAGGATTAACAAACCAACAATCATGATTAAAGTGACAGGCACAACGATACTCAGACGCTCTGAAGCGGATTGCAGTTTTTGGTAAGTGCCGCCATATTCCACCCAATAACCAGCAGGTACTTCAACGTTTTCATTAATAGCTGCTTGTATGTCTGCAACAAAACTACCTAAGTCCCTACCACGAACATTGGCAGTTACTACCACTCTACGTTTACCATTTTCACGATTTATTTGGTTAGCACCCGATATCAGCTCAATATCAACCAATTCTTTAAGTGGTACTGTATGTCCATCAGCCAAAGTTATCGGTAAATAAGGTATTGAATCGATATCATTACGTTTGGACTCTGTGAGCCTTACTACAATATCTGAGCGCACATCGCCTTGATAAAACTTACCTGCAACTGTACCACCCATAGCTGTTGCCACTTGAGACTGTACTTGGCTAATACTAATACCAAACTGCATCAGTTTTTCACGATTTGGCACAAGATTAAGCATAGGTAACCCTGTCGTTTGCTCAACTTGTATATCTACGGCACCTTCAACTTGAGAAATTGCACCCTCTATCTCACTGCCTAACGTAGTCAACGTATCAAAGTCATCACCAAACACTTTTATCGCAAGTTCAGCTCTCACCCCAGCTAACAATTCGTTAAAACGCATTTGTATTGGCTGTAAAAACTCATATCGGTTCCCCGGAATTGGCTGTACTAGCGCGGCTAACTCTTCTACAACTTGAGTTTTTGTCTTATCTGGATCAGGCCACAACTCGCGAGGTTTCAGGATAATGAAGTTATCTGCGACACTTGGCGGAACGGCATCTGTTGCAACGTCGGCAGTGCCTATTTTGGCAAAGACGCGTTCAACTTCTGGCATTTGTTTAATTTTATCTTCTAAAGATTCCTGAAGCGCGATTGCTTGAGACA
>Ga0066368_10000192_pt1 | contig 14291 bp, 16 predicted proteins | sample Knorr_S7_td_NADW_FD_71215 | JGI IMG/M metagenome (GOLD analysis project Ga0066368, IMG submission 71215) | Marine microbial communities from Southern Atlantic Ocean transect - Knorr_S7_td_NADW_ad_2505m_LV_A | ecosystem: Environmental > Aquatic > Marine > Oceanic | place: Southern Atlantic ocean... | reverse complement strand
TGGATTGCAGGAAAAGTTATAAAAATAAAAAAAAATAAAAAAAAAAAAGTACCACATATGGGATGGAATACAGTAAAAGTTATATCTAAGCATCCAATTTTAAAAAAAAAGAAATTTGAGTCATATTTTGTTCATAGTTATAATTTTATTTGTCGTGATAAAAAAAATATATTAGCAACATGTGATTACCAACAAAATATTACGGCTATAATAGGAAAAGAAAATATAATAGGAACACAATTTCATCCAGAAAAAAGTCAAAAAGTTGGTTTAGAAATTTTAAAAAATTTTATCTGTTGGACTTATTAATATGATTTTATTCCCAGCAATAGATATAAAAAACGGTTGCTGCGTTCGTTTAATCCAAGGAAAAATGGCTAAGGCAACTGTTTTTAATCAAGATCCAATAAATCAAGCAAGACTTTTTGAATCGAAAGGTTGCAAATGGATTCATGTTGTAGATCTAGATGGGGCAGTTAAAGGTGAGCCTGTTAATCAAGAAATTATTAAAAAGGTAATTTCTTCAGTTAATATAAAAATTCAATTAGGTGGAGGAATTAGAAATATAAGCACTATAGATAAATGGTTTGAAATCGGGGTTGAAAGATTAATCCTTGGCTCCTTAATAGTAACTAATCCAAATTTAGTTAAAGACGCAATAAAAAAATATCCTGGAAGAATTGTTTTAGGAATAGATTTGATAGATGACAAATTGGCAATTGAGGGATGGGTAAAAAAAACAGATATAGGCGCAACAGATATAGCAAAAAATTTTGATAATTTAAATATTGCCTCTGTTGTTTGTACGAATATAAAAAAAGATGGAGCAATGAAAGGTATAGATTTAGATTTTATTTTAAATAATACGAATATTTTTAAAAAACCTATTATTGCTTCAGGAGGAATAACTACCTTAAAAGATTTACAAATTTTAAAAGATAACGAAAAAAATGGAATTGAAGGAGCAATTTGTGGAAGAGCAATATATGAAGGAAAAATTGATCCAATTGATGCAAATAAAATTTTTAAAATAGATTGATATGTTAAAAATTAGAATTATACCGTGTTTAGATGTTAAAAATGGAAAGGTAGTTAAAGGGACCAAATTTGTAAATTTAAAATATGCAGGAGACCCAGTAAAACAAGCACAAATTTATGATAAGCAGGGAGCAGATGAATTGTGTTTTTTAGATATTACTGCAAGTAGTGACAAGAGAAATATTCTTTACAATGTTGTAAAAAAGACTGCTCAGAAGTGTTTTATGCCTTTAACTGTTGGAGGCGGTGTAAGGTCAATTCAAGATATTAGAAAATTACTTTTGTGCGGAGCTGATAAAGTATCAATAAATACAGCTGCGATAAAAAATCCTGAACTTATAAAAAAATCATCAAACAAATTTGGAAATCAATGTATTGTTGTTGCAATAGATGCAAAACAAATTAAAAAAAATAAGTGGCAAATTTATACTCATGGAGGAAGAAAAAAAACAGGAATTGATGCAATTGAATGGGCTAAGAAAATGGAGAATTTAGGAGCTGGAGAAATACTTTTAACATCAATGGATAAAGATGGAACAAAATCAGGATTTGATTTGGAATTGACAAAAAAAATATCTAAGAGTATTAGTATTCCCGTGGTTGCATCGGGAGGCGTAGGAAATATTCAGCACTTAATAGATGGAATTAAAATTGGAAAAGCATCAGCTGTTTTAGCGGCTTCAATTTTTCATTATGGTAAGTATACTGTTGGACAAGTAAAAAATAAAATGAAGCAGAAAGGAATTTTGGTAAGAATTTAAATGAAAACAAAAAATAGAAATACAGGAAATATAATTGATATTCTTTTTTCTCTTATAGAAGAAAGGAAAAAAACAAAAAAAAAAGGATCTTATACAGCTTTTTTATTTAACAAAGGTATGAATAAAATAGCCCAAAAAGTGTCGGAAGAAACAGCTGAGACAATAATTGAAGCGGTACAAGGAAAAAAAAAATTAGTTGTTCAAGAAAGTTGTGATCTCCTTTATCATTTAATAGTTATGTGGTCAAAGCTTGGAATAAGACCTAATGAAATTTGGAATGAATTAAATAAAAGAATGAAAAAATCAAAAACAAAAAGAGAAAAAATATGATATATGATGATGATAATATCTTTGCAAAAATTTTAAGAGAAGAAATTCCTTGTAAAAAAGTTTATGAAAACGAATACGTGCTTGCTTTTCATGATGTAAACCCACAATCAAAGATCCATATATTAGTTATACCTAAAGGCAAATACATTTCTTTTGCAGATTTTTCCGAAAACGCACTGCCAGAAGAAATAAATGGTTTTATGAAAGCAGTTGGAAAAATTGCAAAAAATCAAAATTTAGTCGAAAGTGGTTATAGAATTTTAGCAAACCACGGTCAAAATGCAGGGCAAGAAGTTGCTCACTTCCATATCCATATTTTTGGAGGTGAACCTTTGGGTCCTATGATTTCTAAAACTTAAAAAGATAAATTTTCTGAAAACATTTTTGTCCTATCATAGAGAAAACTACTTGGAACTGTAAATTGTCTTATATTTTTCCATAAATTTTTTAAGTCAGAAACCTCTTTATATTCAATTCTTCCTCTATAAAAAATTACACATCCGCAATAATGTACCAAAAAGGCTTTAACGGATATATCTTTTTTATACAATATCGCAACATTAGATTTATCCTGAAGAAGTAATGTAATGGAATGTTGAGGTTGTAAATTTTCTTGAACTATGCCTATAGGTATTCTATTTGTATATGGGAATTTATATTTTTCAATTTTTTTTTGATTAAAATCATTAACAGATAATTCATAATGAATTGCATCTTCTAAATAGGATAATCGTAAAATCAGTTCTATACCTATAGGAGCATGAATTCTATGAAATATTTTTGTTTTTGCTAAGTTTGGACTATAACCGATTAAAAGACCAAATAAGAAAACAATAGATAAAATTAAATAATTTAGATTTTTCTTTGTTTTCATTTTAAATAAAAGAAATATATTATTTTCTAATAATCTAATAATTATGATAAATCTTTTAGTTTTAAAAGAAACAATCAATAGTGAGAAAAGAGTTGCTTTAGTACCAGATGAAATTAAAAAATATTTTGATCTTGGTTTTAAAGTTACAATTGAAAAAGATGCTGGTATTCACTCAGGCTTTACAAATGAAGAATATAAAAAGCTTGATGCTAATATTACTGAAAATGTAATAAAGGTGATTAAAGAAAGCGATGTTGTTATAAAAGTTCAAAAACCAGATCTTAGATTAATAAAAGAAATGAAAAACGAGTCAATTATAATAGGTCTTTTGACACCAAAAAAGAATTCTCCTGAGAACAGTATTTACAATAAGAAAAAAATTAGTGCTTTTTCCATGGAAAATATTCCAAGAATATCCCGTGCGCAAGATAAAGATGTTTTGTCCTCCCAAAGTAACCTTTCTGGATATAAAGCTGTTCTAGATGCAGCACATGAATATTCTAGAAGCTTTCCTATGATGATGACAGCAGCTGGAACATTAACTCCAGCTAAAGTTCTTATTTTAGGTGCTGGAGTTGCAGGATTACAAGCAATTGCAACAGCTAAACGTTTAGGTGCTATTGTATCTGCATATGATGTAAGATTAGCTGCAAAAGAAGAGGTAGAAAGTCTAGGAGCTAAATTTATAATTTTTGATGAAGAAGCTCTAAAAAAAAGTCAAACCACAGGCGGATATGCCAAAGAGATGGGAGCAGATTACAAAAAAAAACAAGAACAGGCTTTAGAAAAAGCTATTCCAAAAAACAATATAATTATTTGTACTGCATTAATTCCTAACAAGCCTGCTCCACTATTAATTTTAAAAAAAACTTTAGAAAAAATGCAGCGAGGTTCAGTTATTGTAGATTTAGCTGTTGAAACAGGTGGAAATTGTGAATTGTCAGAAATTGATAAAATTATCGATCATAATGGTGTAAAAATTATTGGTTATGCAAATTATCCAAGTAGAATTCCAGGTGATTCTAGTACATTATATTCAAGAAATCTTTTTAACTTTATAAAGATTTTGATAAACCAAGAAACAAAAAAAATAAAAATAGATTTAAAGGATGAAATTATTGAAAAAACATTAATAGCACACCAAGGAAAATTAATGAATTTATAATTATGGAACACTTATTATATGAAACCACAGTTTTTATTTTAGCTATATTCGTAGGTTATTATGTAATATGGAGCGTTACTCCAGCACTACATTCTCCTTTAATGTCAATAACTAATGCGATTTCAAGCGTAATTATAGTAGGTGCATTAATAGCGGTTGGTCCAGAACTTTTTGGTATTTCGAAAATTTTGGGTTTTATTGCAGTAGTTCTTGCATCTGTAAATATATTTGGAGGATTTATCGTTACTCAGAAAATGCTGCAAATGTTTAAAAAGAAAAAAAAATAATTATGGAACAAAATTATTCAATATTTGCATATTTAATTTCAGGTATTTTTTTTATTTTAGCTCTTAGAGGCTTATCATCACCAGAAACAGCAAGAAGAGGAAATGTTTTCGGTATTTTAGGGATGATAATAGCAATAATTACTACTTTGCTTTTACCAGTTATTGAAAATTATGCACTCATTGCTTTAGCAATATTAATTGGAGGAGCTATTGGAACCTCAATTGCTCTTAAAATAAAAATGACAGCCCTCCCACAACTAATTGCAGCTTTTCATAGTTTAGTTGGTTTGGCAGCTGTTATGGTTGCAGGTGCGGCTTTTCATAATCCAAGTGCATACGGTATTGGTCAAACAGGTAACATACCAACAGCAAGTTTAATTGAAATGAGTTTAGGATCATCTATTGGCGCCGTCACTTTTTCTGGATCTATAATTGCATTTACTAAATTACAAGGAATTATGTCAGGAGGTCCAATTACTTTTAAATTTCAGCATTTTTTAAATGCTGCTCTTGGCTTAATTTTAATATCTGTTGTTATTTTATTTTGTTTACATCAAACACAAAACTTTTTTTGGGGACTATCAATTCTTGCATTTATTATTGGATTTTTAATTATCATACCAATTGGAGCAGCAGATATGCCAGTTGTTATTTCTATGCTAAATTCATATTCAGGATGGGCTGCTTGTGGTATTGGTTTTACATTATCAAATAATCTTTTAATTATAACAGGTGCATTAGTTGGGTCTTCTGGAGCAATATTAAGTTATATTATGTGTAAAGGAATGAACAGATCCTTTTTTAGTGTAATTTTAGGAGGTTTTGGTGGAGATACTGAAATACAAAGTAATGCAAAAGTTGAACAAAAACCTTTTAAAAGTGGGGATTCAAATGATGCAGCTTTTATAATGCAAAATGCAGAATCAGTAATTATTATTCCAGGGTATGGAATGGCAGCAGCACAAGCTCAACATGCTTTAAAGGAAATGTGTGACCTTTTAAAGAAAAAAGGAGTAAATGTCCGATATGCAATTCATCCGGTTGCTGGAAGAATGCCAGGACATATGAATGTTTTATTAGCAGAAGCAAATGTTCCATACGATGAAGTTTTAGAATTAGATGCAATTAATAGAGATTTTTCTTCTACCGATGTAGCATTTGTTATAGGTGCCAACGATATTACTAATCCTGCTGCAAAAACAGATCCAAAAAGTCCGATTTACGGAATGCCTATTTTGGAGGTAGAAAATGCCAAATCAATTTTATTTAGTAAAAGATCTTTAGGAGTCGGTTATGCAGGTGTAGAAAACGAACTTTTTTTTCGTGATAATACAATGATGTTATTTGGTGATGCAAAAGAAATGTGTGAAAGCATCATTAATGTTATTAAAAAATAATTTATATTTTTTTTTCAACTAAATTCCAGAATTTTTTTTCTAGATTTGTATTTTCAAGTTGGTTTATTTCTACAATTCCTGTAGGCGATGTGACATTAATTTCTGTTAAATAATTTCCAATGATATCAATACCAGCAAAAAAAAGACCTGTTTTCTTTAACCAGGGCCCAATCTCTTTACAAATATATTTATCTCTTTTAGTTAAAGGAGATTTGTGAGCACTTCCTCCTTGACTAAGGTTAGCTCTTATTTCATTAACTGCTGGAATACGTTTCATTGATCCTACAGGTTTTCCATTAAATAAAATTATTCTTTTATCTCCATATTTTACCTCGGGTAAAAATTTTTGAACTATTAAAGGAAGTTTTTCTTTTTTTACTACGGTATTTAATTTTTTATCTAGATTCTTATCCTTTAAAGAAATTTTGAAAATTCCTTTTCCACCTTTTTCATAAAGGGGTTTTATGATGCTTTCATTATATTGTTTTATAAATTTTTTTATTTGATTTACATTTTGTGAAATAAGAGTTGGAGGTATTAGATGTTTAAAAAATGTTACATATAATTTTTCTGGCGCACTGCGAACACTCTGGGGATCATTTATAATTATAGTTTTAGGATTAAGATGTTCCAAAAGATAAGTTGCTGTAATGTAACTTAAATTAAAAGGAGGATCTTGCCTCATTAATATAACATTCATCTTTGATAAATTTGTATTTTTTTGTGGTCCCAATTTAAATTCATACTTGTTTTTTTTTTTAATAATTTTTAAGGAGCAAAGCAATGCAAAAACTTGGTGGTCTTTTAAAGATAATTGATTTGGTTGGTACATAAAAATTTTATGTCCTCTATTTTGTGCTTCGTTTGCTAAAACTAAAGAACTATCAGATTCTTGATGAAGTCTTTCCAAAGGATCCATTTGTATTGCAATTTGCAATTTTTAATCCTCTTTTTTTTGAAGTTTTCGTTGGTATTTTTTTCTTCGAGGGTCATCTTTCATCATAACATGGCTTACTACTTTTATAACACCTTTTATATCATTGGAATGATTTACCACTCTTTTTAATTCTTTTTTATTTTGAGCAATCCCTATAACGTATAAGGTCCCATTTACCGATTCAAAATTGTAATTTATAGAACGGATTTTTTTGTCAGCTATTATTTTATATCTTATTTGAGTTTTGATTTTTACATCGTTAAGATATCTTATAATACCTCCTTTATTGGTTACTTCTATTTCATTGATAACTTCCCTAACTCCTAAAACTTTCCAGGCTAACTTAATAGCGTCCATTCTATATTTGGCTTTTTTTACACTCCCTGTTAATAAGACTCTTCCTTCTACTACTTCAATTTCAACATTTAAAAACATATTTATATCATGATTTATAAGTTCTTTGTTAACCGCAGCATCAATCATTCCATCACTCATTGCTTCTTTGATACCCTTTTCTTTTACACTAGACGAAGTAACATTAATTGCAGCGCAGGAATCTAGGAAAACGATAACTAATATCAAATAAAAAAATTTTGCAATTTTTGTTTTCATTTAATTTATATTATTTAAAATATTTTATAGCTTGTGAATAAAAAAATTTTTTTGGTTTTTTATAAATTATAGATAAAAGTGCAGATAAATGTTTTGTACTTATTTTATCTTTTGAAAAAGAAAAAATTTTTTCTAATTTTTCATTTTCTAGGATAAATGATCCAGGAATATTTTTAGAATTTGGTTTGTCTACAATAATAGTTATTTCCCCTTTAATATTTGTTTTAAAATATTCTCTAGAAATTTTTTTTAGATCTCCTCTGTAGAAAGTTTCATAATATTTTGTTAATTCTCTAGAAATGACACATTTTCTATTTCCAAAAATTGATAGCATATTGTTTAAAGTTTTATGTACTCTTTTAGAATTTTCAAAAAAAATTAATGATGATTTAATATTTACTAAATTTTTTAATGTATTAATTTTTTTGTTTTCTTTTGAAGGAAGAAACCCCACAAAAAAAAATTTTTCAGAACTTAAGCCTGAAGCTACTAAAGCAGTAATTATAGCACTTGGGCCAGGAATAGGAATTATAGGTAGATTTTCTTTTAATGCTAAAACAACTAATTCGTATCCTGGATCTGATATAAGAGGAGTTCCTGCATCGCTTATTAATGCAACTGTCTTACCTTCTTTAATTTTCTTAATTAACTTTATTAACTTTTCTTCAGGTGTAAAATCATGGTGTGAAATAAGTTTGCCTTTAATTTTATAGAATGATAGTAGTTTTTTTGAAATTCTGGTATCTTCGCAAGCTATCAAGTCACAATTTTTTAATGTAATTAATGCCCGTATTGTGATATCTTTTAAATTACCAATTGGAGTAGAAACAATATACAAACCTTTTGATAATGAAATATTTTCAATATTATCCATATATAAATTATGTTGAAAAAAAATTTATTTAATAAAATATATCCTAAATTAATTTATCTTTTTTTAATATTATTTTTATTAAATTTAAATCCAGTAGCTGCTGAATTAGGGCAATACGGATACAAACGAAGTGTAGAAGTAAATGAATATGAAGATATATATGAAAATATAAAAGATAAGAAAAAAAAAACCGAGAGATGCAAAAATACAAAGGCTTTAAGCTGTGATAGAAGCAACATAAAATATGAGGATTTGAAAGTTCAAAAGAAAAAAATTAGGAATCCTTTTAATATTTTTAAAAATAAAAAAAAAGAAAGTTCTAAAGCAACACAAAAACCTGATTCCGATGATCTTTGGAAAAAAGAAAATTTTAAGATTGGCGTATTGCTTCCTCTTTCTGGAAAATATTCTTATGTAGGGCAATCTCTTTTAGATACGATGACAATAGTCATTGAAGAAAATAAAAATTTGGATGTAGAATTAATTATTAAGGATACCAAAGCAAATCCTTTAGTTACAAAAAAAATAATACACGAATTAATTGATGAAAAAGTACAGATTATATTAGGTCCTTTTTTTTCATCTACATCTGGTGAAATATCAAAAATAGCTAAATATAATAAAATACCATTAATATCATTTTCAAATGATAATAAAAAAAAAGGGCAAGGAATTTATTTAATGGGATTTGAGCCAGAAATACAAATCGAAGAAATTACAGAATATACAGTAAACAAAAATTATAAAAGATTTGCTGCTTTCTTGCCGAACACAGAATACGGAAAAAGAGCTCTTTACGCTTATAGAGATACTTTAAGAAAGCATGGTATTGCAATAAAAAAAGTTGAACTATATGATCCAAAAAAAAAACAATTTGAAAAGCATATCCAACAATTAGTTAATTTAGAAAAAAGTCCAAATATTGAAAAAGATCCAGAAACAGGAGAAGACCCATTAATAGATCTTGATCCTGGTTTTGATGTTTTATTAGTTATTGAATCAGGAGGTAATTTAAAGCATATCACAGCTTTATTAACTTATTATGGTGTTGATTTACCAAATGTGAAATTAATTGGCACAGGTGAATGGTATGAAAAAAATATTGGTGCAGAACCGGGTCTTATGGGTGCATGGTTTGCATCTCCGGAACCAAAACTTTGGGAAAGCTTTGAAAAAAAATTTTTTAATTTTTTTAATTATGAACCTATCAGATTATCATCACTTGCATACGATTCCTTGACAACTACTCTTAAAATATTAAAAAATAAAAAAACAGGAAAATTTAAATTTAAAGATTTTCAAAACTCTTACGGTTACGTAGGAATAGATGGAAAATTTAGATTTAAGTCAGATGGTTCTGTTGAAAGAAATTTGGCTATACTAGAAATAGGTGATAAAAAGTTTAAAATTCAAAAGAAACCTGAAAGTAAATTTTTTTAACTTAAAAATTTCATAAATTTTTTAAAAGCTATTGCCCTATGGCTAATCTTGTTTTTTATATCTCTTTCAATTTCACCGAAAGTTTTACTATAGCCATTCGGCATAAAGATTGGATCATATCCAAAACCTAATTTACCTCTCGGTGGCCAAATTAATCTTCCAAAAATTTTTCCTGTAAAAGTCTTTTCTTTTTTTCTATTCCATGAAATAGCTAAAACTGAAATGTAATAAGCATTAATTTTTTTTTTAAAAAGAAGATTATGTACTTTTTTCATTGCAAAATTAAAATTTTTATTTTTGCCTGCAAATCTTGCAGAATAAATTCCAGGACGACCCTGTAAAATAGGAATAACTAAACCAGAATCATCTGCAATAGCTATTTTTTTTGTTTTTTTATTTACATATCTAGCTTTTATTAAGGCATTTTTTTCAAATGTTTGGCCATTTTCTTCTGGTTCATTTAATTTAAAGTTTTCTGCTAGAAGAATTTTAAAATTTGTTTTTTTTAAGTAATACGTCATTTCTTTAATTTTTCCTGGATTATAGCTCCCGATTACAATTGTTTTTTTTTTCATATTTTTAACTGATATTGAACTTTAAAAAAATTATCTTACATAGAACCTAAAATTATAATAATAAAATTATGGACCAATTTAGACAAAATAAAACAAATATAAATAAATCAAACAAAAGAAGAAAAAACGTTAAAGAAAAGTTTAATAAAGATAATTTAGAAAATGAATTGAAAAAGCTAAAAGATGATAATTTACGACATCTTGCTGAGATTGATAACTTAAGGAAAAGATTTGATAAAGAAAAAGAAGATATATTCAAATATGCTATAACAGATTTTGCTAATGAAATTATCCTTGTTGTAGATAATTTTGAAAGAGTTATAGATAACATATCTTCTATTGATAAAAAAAATAACGAAAAATTAAAATCATTGATTAACGGGATTGAACTGACTTTTAAAGATTTTATTTCAACACTCGAGAAATTCGAAATTAAAAAAATCGATGCCCTTGGAAAAAAATTTGATCCTAATTTCCACCAAGCTATATTTGAAGACCAAGAAACGGAAAAAACAGAAGGTGAAATTATTAAAGTTATTCAATCAGGATATACTATAAAAGAAAGATTATTGAGGCCTGCTTCTGTTGGAATTGCAAAAAAAAAGACTTTAAAAAAAAATTAATTTTTTTTGTTGTTGGATACTTGTACAAAGATAAAAAAACCATTATATATTCATCGTTATATTAATAGGAAGGATCGTTAAAATATGAGTAAAATTATAGGAATTGATTTAGGAACAACCAACTCTTGTGTGGCTATAATGGATGGAAAATCTGCAAAAGTTATAGAAAATGCAGAAGGTTCAAGAACAACACCGTCCATAGTTTCGTTTACAAAAGATAAAAACGAAAAACTCGTTGGTCAAGCCGCTAAAAGACAATCAGTTACAAATCCTGAAAACACTTTTTTTGCAATAAAAAGATTGATTGGCAGACGTATTGACGACAAAGAAGTAGAAAAAAATAAAAATTTAGTTCCTTATAAAATAGTTAGTGGAGATAATGGCGATGCTTGGGTTGAGTCACATGGAAAAAAATATGCGCCTGCACAAATTAGTGCATTTATTCTTCAAAAAATGAAAGAAACTGCTGAAAAATATTTGGGACAGGAAGTAAAAGAAGCAGTCGTAACTGTTCCAGCATATTTCAACGACTCCCAAAGACAAGCAACAAAAAATGCAGGTAAAATTGCTGGGTTAAATGTAAAAAGAATTATAAACGAGCCAACGGCCGCTGCACTATCTTATGGATTGGATAAAAAAGAAAGCGGGACAATAGCAGTTTACGATCTTGGCGGAGGAACTTTTGATATCTCAATTTTGGAAATAGGTGATGGTGTTTTTGAAGTCAAATCAACAGAGGGCGATACTTTTTTAGGTGGTGAAGATTTTGATAATAAAATCATAGATTATTTAGCTGATGAATTTAAAAAAGAAAACACAGTTGATTTGAGAGAAGACCCTCTCGCTAAACAAAGATTAAAAGAAGCTGCAGAAAAAGCTAAAATAGAACTTTCAAGTTCAGCCCAAACAGATATAAATTTGCCATTTATTACAGCAGATAAATCGGGACCAAAACATTTGAACATTACCTTGTCTAGATCAAAATTAGAATCTTTGGTTGAAGATTTAATAGAAAGAACTATTCAACCTTGTCAAAATGCAATAAAAGAATCAGGACTAAAAGCAAATGATATAAAACATGTAATTCTTGTAGGAGGCATGACAAGAATGCCCAAAGTAATTGAAACTGTTAAAAATATTTTTGGGAAAGAACCTAACAAAGGAGTTAATCCTGATGAAGTTGTTGCGACTGGCGCTGCAATACAAGCAGGAGTTCTGCAAGGCGATGTAAAAGATGTACTTTTACTAGATATTACACCTTTAACACTAGGGATCGAAACTCTTGGAGGAGTTTTAACAAAATTAATAGATAAAAATACAACTATTCCGACTAAAAAAAGTCAAATATTTTCTACAGCGGAAGATAACCAAACAGCTGTAACAATTAGAGTTTTCCAAGGTGAAAGAGAAATGGCGGGAGATAATAAACTTCTTGGCCAATTTAACCTTGAAAGTATACCACCTGCATCAAGAGGAATACCTCAAATTGAAGTTACTTTTGATATAGATGCGAATAGTATTCTTAATGTTTCAGCAAAAGACAAAGGAACTAATAAAGAACAAAAAATTACAATTAAAGATTCTGGAGGTTTATCTAAGGAAGAAGTTGAAAAAATGATTAAAGATGCAGAAAGTCACGCTCAAGAAGATAAAAAGAAAAAAGAAGTTGTTGAACTAAAAAATCAAGCAGATTCACTTATTCATACAACTGAAAAAAGTTTGAAAGAACATGGTTCAAAAATAAGTTCTGAAGATAAGAAAAAAATTGAGGCAAGCCTTGAAGCTTTAAAAAAGATTAAAGATAGTGATAACAAAGAAGAATTAAAATCAAAAATAGATTTATTAACACAAGCATCAATGAAATTAGGTGAAGAAATTTACAAGGAAGCTCAAAAAGAAGCGGCAAAACAACAACAAGCAGGAAAAACTAATTCTGCAAGCACAAAAGAAGATAATAAAGCTGGTAAAAAAAGAAAAGAAAAAGTTGTAGATGCAGAATTTGAAGAAGTAGATAAAAAAAAAGATAATAAAAAATCTGCATAACCCTTATTTTTTTATCAATCGTTTACTATATCTTTAAACATGGCTAAAGAAGATTATTATGAAACGTTAGGGGTGAATAACTCAGCCTCTGATGGTGAGTTAAAGAGCGCATATAGAAAACAAGCAATGAAATACCACCCTGATAGGAATAAAGGGAACAAAGAATCAGAAAAACAATTTAAAAAAGTTAACGAAGCTTATTATATTCTAAGAGATAAGGAAAAAAGAGCACAATACGATCAATCCGGACACCAAGCTTTTGAAGGTAATGGTGGTGCTGGTTTTAAAGATTCTAATTCTGGATCTGGTTTTTCAGATATTTTTGAAGAAATGTTCAGTGATTTTGATGATGGTTTCGGCGGCATCTTTGGTGAAGGTGGAAGAAGAAGTAGAAAAACAAATACGAAGGAATATGGTGATGATATAAGATATGATATGGAAATTTCTTTAGAAGAAATTTTTTCAGGAAAAAAAGGCATTATACATGTTTCAACAAAAATTAAATGCAAATCTTGTAATGGAAATGGTCATGAAACAGATTCAAAACCTGAGACATGTCCTACTTGTGAAGGACATGGACAAGTTCGAACTTCTCAAGGTTTTTTTACAATCCAACAAACCTGCCCAGATTGTAGAGGAGAAGGTGAAGTTATAAAAAACCCTTGTAAATCCTGTGGAGGTTCTGGAAGAGTTGATAAAAAGAAAAGTTTGTTAGTGGAAATACCAGCAGGTGTGGAAGATGGTACAAAAATTAGACTAACAGGTGAAGGAGAAGCAGGAATAAAAGGAGGTCCTTCTGGAGATTTATACATATTTATTATAGAAAAACCTCATTCAATTTTTAAAAGAGATGTAAATAATTTATATTTACAAGCACCAATCCCAATGATCACTGCAGTATTGGGAGGAGCAATTGAAGTTCCAACTCTTGATGGATCAATAGTCAAAGTTAAAATACCAGCAGGAACTCAATCTGGAAGTAATTTCAGGTTGTCTAACAAAGGACTCCCTGAAATAAGACAAAAGACAAGAGGAGATTTGTTTTTAGAAGCTTTTGTAGAAACGCCTGTCAATTTGTCAAAAAAACAAAAGGATCTATTGAAACAATTTGAAGAAGATAAAAACCAAAAATCTACAAGCCCAAAATCAGAGGGTTTTTTTTCAAAATTAAAAGATCTTTGGTTAGAGAAGTAATAATACGATATATTTAAAATTTAAATTATGAAAAAAATTAAGCTAGCAATCGTTGGTTGTTTAGGGCGAATGGGAAAAGAAGTTATAAAAGAAGTTAATAACTTTCCTAATTGTAAAATTGTTAGCGCTATTGAAGCAAAA
>Ga0066368_10000186_pt1 | contig 14385 bp, 9 predicted proteins | sample Knorr_S7_td_NADW_FD_71215 | JGI IMG/M metagenome (GOLD analysis project Ga0066368, IMG submission 71215) | Marine microbial communities from Southern Atlantic Ocean transect - Knorr_S7_td_NADW_ad_2505m_LV_A | ecosystem: Environmental > Aquatic > Marine > Oceanic | place: Southern Atlantic ocean... | reverse complement strand
CCCACTACATAGGCTTCTTTTTTATTGGCTTCGGCAATTTCACCGATTTTCTTGAGGGTGTAACGCGGTTCAGGTTGTGTGTCGAGTAAATGCTGAATATTTGCCATCCTAGAAATTAACATAAATAATGTAGAGAGTTAACATGGTTAAGCCTTTGTAGATTGATATTCGACTGCAGAAGTTCACCGTGCCTAGCCCCGAGGTATCCTGTTCTTTTTTTGATGGGGGGATATCCCTTACCTTCCAACCATGAGAATAATCCTCACTTTGGTCTTGTCATCGGCTCTTTCCTATGCCCAATTTGGGAAAGTGGATGTTTCCGTGGATGATAGACTTCTGCATGACAGCGAACGCCAGGAAATTTCTTCTCTAAAGGATGAAGTAGCGCGTTTTTTTTCGGGACGAATCTGGAATGTAGATTTTCAGGGACTCAAAATTCCTCTCCATATTTCTATTGCCTTCCAAGGTGTGGCCCAAAGAGGGGGGCTTAAAACATTCCACGCCCAGGTTCTCATTTCTGATGGAATGGACATTCGTTATTTTGATAAAGCTGTTCAGTTTTATTATAACCCTGGGGGCGCCATCCATTTTGACCCGGTGATATTTGATCCACTGGGAAGCTTTTTGGCTTTTTACGCTTACGCTATTTTTGCAGGATATATGGATACTTATAATTATTACGGCGGAAACCATGCCTACGACCAGGCTCGAGAAATCGCTTTGAGGGGGATGGCTTCTGATTTTCCGAAAGGATGGGGATCACGGGTGCAACTTCTGAAAGAGGTAACAGGAAATAAAGGTCTCCGTGAAGCACGCTTTGCTTATTATTTAGCGATGGATCTATTTGATCAGGGGAAACCAGATGAAGCACTGAAAGAATTTAACTTAATGATGAAGGGCTTGGAAATTGTTTTTGCTCAATTCCCTACGGGAAGAACACTCTATTTTTTAAATGCTCACCGAGAACAATTGACGCGCAGATTAAACCTATTAGGGCAAAACGATATGCTCTACCGGTTATCAGAAATAGATCCTGTACATAGAGATAACTATGTCAAGGGATTGAAAAAATAATTACTCTGGAATAATCTCCGCTGAAGTTTTCTTGCGGCGGATGTAATAATCAAAAACAACACTGCCCCAGTACAAGCGCTGGAAAACCTTTTTATCTTTTATTTTTCGAATCTGTCTCACTTTTTTCCTGCGATGAAAAATAACATGTGGGTGGAACAGAATCCATAGCTGGGCTTGAATGATCCCAAGCAAATGATTCAAATCTAAACGGACAATGGCATACAGCGCCGCTACTAATTCTAAGGCGAAACGAATTGGTGCCAAGTATAAAGTAATCGGCAGGCTATAATTTGATAAAACCATTAAATAAGAATTTCGGTGGTTAAGGTATTGTTTCATACGGGTAAACATGGGCAGGGTAACAGCATTTTTGTGATATAAGGTTGAGTTGGGAATAGCCCATACTTCCTTACCCATCAGGTGAAACTTCCAACATAGATCAATCTCTTCCTGGTGCGCAAAGAATATTTCATCAAAGCCTCCCGCTGTTTCAAAATCGGATTTCCGCACCATAATGGCCGTACCACTAGCCCAGAAAATTGGTCGCAATTTATCATACTGACCCTTATCTGTTTCCCGCTCTAAAAATACACGCCCACGAACAAAGGGAAATCCCAGTACATCCAGCCAGCCGCCGGCACCACCAGCATAATCAAATTTTGTTCGTTCAAAAAAGTTTAGGATCTTGGGCTGAACTGCCGCCACATTGGAATTTAAATTCATAAAATCAGCTAAACCAGCCAACCAGTGATGGTCCTGAATCGTATCATTATTAAGGAAAACAAGATATTCGCCTTCGGCTACTTTGGCGCCGCGATTGCATCCGCCGGCATAACCGTAATTTCGATCATTTTCGATCAATTTTACTTGGGGAAAATTGAGACTGACCCAATCGGGACTTCCATCGGTAGAAGCATTATCCACCACAATGATTTCCATATTTGGGTATTTCGTTTCAGAAAGGGATTCGAGGCATTCAGAAAGAACCTCTACTCCGTTCCAATGGGGAATGACTACCGATACAAGGGGTTGAGCCATCTTAAAAGTTAAATGAAAGGCGAGAAATGGAATATGGAATTAAATCGGTGTCTTATCATTTCCCATAAACCATTACCCCTTTCCCATTTCAGTTTTTAGATCTTCCAATAATTTTTGTGCCACCGGGTCATTAGGATTTTTATCCAGCCAATCTGCAAGTATCGCTTCTGCCTCAGAGTGTTGATCCAACTGTTTGTATGTATATACAAGGGAAGAAACAATTTGTGTGAAATTTTTCCGCCATTCTTCCATTTCCTTTTGTGTGACACGAAGATCTCCATTTTCGATTTGATTAAAATCAGCGTACAACACTTCAAAAATAGCGCGACCAATTTCAAATGAATCCAATTGAGAAATATAGACCTGCCCAAAATCCACTCTATCGCGGATGGTAAGATCGTCCCTCATCATAAGATTATCAATAATGCGCCTTAACTCATCCTTGTTACCCAACTCCCCAAACAGACGTCCTACCTGATAATGAAGATCTTTCGAATCGAAACGAATAGTTTTTTCAGGAATATTATCCTGCATTTTGGCCATTACTTCAAGTGCCTTTTCACGATGGAGATCGGCCTTATCTTTATCTCCATTTTCATTATCTTTATAAGCCATATAATGAAAGGCCGCTAACTGCATATAAGCACTGCGCAGGTTTTGCAATAGGCGGATATTGGTGGTAGGAAAATAATAAACATCCTCCCGTCCAAGATTTCTAAATAAATACCCGGATTTATATTTTTTTGACCAAATCTCATCTTCCTTTTCCAACCAATCCCTAGCCTCAAGGTCCTGAGACCAAATTTCAGATCCGGAGCCTGACATAAGGTTGGTCCACATCCTCGCTTCATTGATTGGATTCCGGGGATCCACCTTATAATCCCGTACGCGGTATACGAGGCCCTCCATTTCCAGGAATGGCTCAAGGCCTAAGCGATTGGATGAGGGAACCGTAACGGCAAAATAGATAGGGTATTTCCATTGTGCATCACTGATGATCTTCAAAATCATCATATCTTTTACCATCAAGGCTGCGCCAGCAAAAGTAGGATTTACTTTCCACTCAATATAACCATCAGAATTTTTTACTGATTTAGGCGCCGGTATTTGCACATTGCGTGCCTGCCATGGCTGAAGGCCTGAGGCAATATCCATGATCTGGGTATCCGACATATTAATAAACCGATCCAATTCTCGACCTTCCTGATCCACTTGTCCACGGCGAGAATTCCTTAACTGGCGGATATACCATTCCGTATTTAAAAGACTGAGATTTGCAATTGTAATATCTTTACGCACTCCTTCCACTTCTTGCAAATACCACAGTGGAAAGGTATCGTTATCTCCGTTGGTAAATAGGATTGCATTCGGTTCACAGGATTGCAAAATGTTGTAGCTATAATCCCAAGCAAGTCGATTATCTGAACGATCATGAGTATGGTAATTAGCTTTTAGTAAGATGCCTGGCATGACCACAAGTAAAACCACCATAGCACCGATTATAAAACTTTTTGCCGCAGGTTTTCCTTTTATAAAAGCATGAAGGTTATCACACAGCGCTGCAACAGCAATACTGATCCACATGGAAAAAGCAAAGAAACTGCCAACGTAAGAGTAATCACGTTCCCGTGGTTGAGGGTTGTCCTGATTAACATAAAAAATAATCATTAAGCCAGTCATAAGAAACAAACTAAACACTGAAAAGGCTTGCTGTTTATCACGCTGGAAATGATAAAACATCCCCCACAATCCAAATAAAAATGCTAGGGGTAAACCAAATTGGAACCAATCAACCCCATCTTCATTGGTATTGGCACCATAGGCAGTCACCCATTTCTCTGTGCTGGGGCCACGACCCGCAAATTGCCAGAGAAAATACCGCCAATACATTTTCTTGACCTGATAGCTCCAAAAATAGTTCCACTGTTTATCCATCCGGTATGATTTGTATTTCCGTTCCTGTCTGGAAGAATAATCGCGCCCGTTAGTGGGGCGACCCACCGCTTCATGCTTTGGCGGTAGACCATCATATCGTCTTGGAAACTGAAACATTTGTCCGTACTGCTCCCGTTCCATATATGCAATGGCGCGGGCAACGGTAGACGGATCATTTTCATTAATGGCAGGCTCTTGTCCGGAACGGATAAAGATTGTGGCATAGCTGGAATAGCCAATTAAAATTAATACAATGGATGTAAGGGCCAAGGCATACTGGAATTTTTTTGCAATTATGGTAGCAATCATAGATCCCACCACTACCAGGCTAAAGATAATGACCAAGTTTAGGCCGAACCTATCCACTAGTTTTGGCATACCGTTAATAATGCCCACATTAATAATAAGATAGACTACGCCTGTTATTATCGTGGTAATAAGAAATCCTTTGTAAGAAAAATCAAATTTTCTGAAAAATATGATGAGAGCAATAAACGGGAGGGCCAAAAGGTTCATCAAATGTACACCGGTGGCCAAACCAAGGATATAGGCAATAATCAAGATATAGCGTTCATTGCCTTTTTCGTCCGCACGCTCTGCCCAGTGAAGGATGAGCCAAACCACAATTGCCGTAAAGAATGTTGAGAAACCGTACACTTCTGCCTCTACGGCATTGAACCAATGGGAGTCGGTAAAAGCAAAGGTTAGTGCACCTACAAATGATCCGCCGAAAGCGATGATGGAATCCATCTGGGTTTGGATCTTACCTCGATAGTTTGAGATTAGTTTTACTGTGGAAAGATACAAGTACATAACCGCCAAAGCACTTACAATGGGAGAAATCAGGTTTAACCGGAAGGCAATGTCCGGATTGAACGGAATCATCGAAAATACCCGGCCGATGATGAGGTAAAGTGGACTTCCAGGCGGATGAGGCACACCTAAAATATAGGATGTGGCAATAAATTCCCCCGAATCCCAATATGGAACTGTGTCGGCCATGGTCAAAAGATAGACCAAAAATGAGATCGCCAGTATAATACCGGCGTATATACGGTTCAATCGAATATAGTCAGTATGGATCAATTAAATTCTATCTTGGTTTATTTCTTCTTGGCCTTTTTCTTCGTAGCCTTTGGCTTTTTCTTTTTCACTTTTGGCTTTTTTCCCACTGTTTTTTCAGCTTTAGTCGGGGTTTCATCTACCTTGTCATTATCTGAATCAACGGTTTGTTCACTTCCCTTTTTCTGTTCATCAATGAAATTGAGTTTCAATTCACTCAGGCTGTGGATGATATACTGCTCTTCCCATTCGCTCAAGTTCCCCTTCATCTTGGTCTGGAGCATATCCAGCAGGTCGATATAATAGGTCGCTTGTTCCAGGTTTCGGTCCAATTTGTCAGTAACGGGATTTTTGACTTTCCCTAGAGATATCCAAGCGCTTTGGACAAAAGTATTCACCAAGTGGATGAATAATTGATCTTCTTTTTTTAGTTGTTCTTCTGCCATGATTTACCTCTTGAAATGACTTTAATTTAATTTAATTAAAAATGTTTCAAAAATAGCCGGGGAAAATACACTATATCAGGGGATAAGTCGAATAATCTAATATGATCAAGAAATATTTGCTCGGTCCAATTTATCCTGGTATTCGTTCATAAAACGGATTCGGATCAGTTCGTGCTCCGGTTGGTTCAAATTAGGATCAGATTTGACCAATTCAAATGCAGATTGGCGGGCTTTTCTTAAGATAGGTCCATCTGTAACCATATCAGCAATCTTATATTTTAAAAACCCACTTTGGCGTATACCAAAAAATTCCCCTGGCCCCCGTAGCTTTAGATCTTCATCGGAGATCACAAATCCATCACTAGTGGATTCCATGATCTGCAGGCGTTTTTTCGAATTTTCTGTAAAATTTCGACGTACGAGAATGCAGTAACTTTTTTTACTCCCTCGGCCTACACGACCACGCAATTGGTGGAGTTGAGTTAATCCAAAGCGATCAGCATTTTCAATGAGCATTACCGTGGCATTGGGAATATCAATCCCCACTTCTATCACTGTGGTGGATACGAGAATATGGATATCATTCCGGGCATAGGCATCCATGACTTCATCTTTATCATCTTTTTTCATACGCCCATGAATGAGTCCCACTATTAATTCAGGAAAAACATATTCTGAAAGATTTCCATGCATTTCCACCGCTGCCGCCAGATCGGACTTTTCCGTTTCTTTCACTAAGGGATAAACTACCATGCACTGGCGACCTGCTTTTACTTCTTCTTTCATAAATGTGTAAATTTTTTCCAGCCTGGTTTCCTCAACGACCTTGGTGATAATGGGAATTCGATCTTTAGGCATTTCATCAATGATCGATAAATCCATATCGCCATGATAAGTAATGGCTAGTGTTCGGGGAATAGGCGTGGCCGTCATGGCCAAAAAATGAGGGTTGAATCCTTTCCCAGTGAGATCACCTCTCTGAAGAACACCAAAGCGATGTTGCTCATCTACGATAGCTAGTCCTAACTCCTTGAATGCCACATCTTCCTGAATCAGGGCATGGGTACCAATAATAATATCGATCCGTCCAGTTGCCAAACCATCAAGGATGGCTTTTCTTTCCTTTGCCGGGGTACCACCAACAAGAATGGCGCAGGTCATACGGGCCGTCTCAGCATATATTTTAAATGATTGATAATGCTGCTGGGCTAAAATTTCCGTTGGTGCCATTACTGCCACCTGAACGCTATTGGCCACAGCAATGGCAGCCACCAATATTGATACAATGGTTTTTCCTGAGCCTACATCCCCTTGAAGAAGTCGATTCATGGAGAATGGCCGTGCCATATCATCCTTAATTTCTTTGATAACTTTCTTTTGAGCACTCGTCAATTCAAAATCTAAACTATCTGAAATCAATTTAACTTGAGGGCCAATTTTGATAAGTGCTTTTGTTCCCGTTTGCTGGATTGAAGACTTACGCAAGGCCATTAGCATTTGAAGAAAAAAATGTTCGTCAAATTTTAACCGATTCACTGCTTCATTTAATACTGATACTGACTCAGCAAAATGGATATTCCTGAGCGCTTGATCTAGTGGGCACAAATGATTCTGATTTTTGAATTCCATTGAAAAATGATCGGGTATTTCTTTCAGTGAATCTGAAATAGTCTTAATCAGACGCCGTAAAGTCCGACTGTCGATACGTGTTTTTTTCAATTCAGCCGGTATCGAATAAAGTGGAATCACTAAGCCAGAATTAACAGGGTCCTCATTATCCTTGAGCTTATCGTATTCCGGGTGGACGATTTGGAAACCGTTAAAAAATTCTACTTTCCCACTTACCGCCAGGCGGTCACCAATCTTGATCGTTCTTTTCATATACTGAGCAGCGTTAAACCATGTGAGGGTCAACATCCCTTTTCCATCAGATAATATTGCCTGAAAGTACTGGCGACGTTTCCCCTGGCGTATGTCCGCTGCTTCCACATTTCCCACTACAGTGGCCTCTTTGTCTTTTTGAAGCTTAGAGATTAATGTAATTGTTGTGCGGTCTAAATGCTTTCGGGGATAATAATGGAGAAGGTCCGCAACAATATGAATACCGATGGCTGATAGTGCGTCTGCCCGGGCCGGGCCGACACCTTTAATGGAATGAAGTGATGTTGAGAGCGTAGGAGCCTTTTCAGGCACTAGGAATTAATTCCATTCCTTGCGATAGGTATAGGTCACAGTCTGAGACCCGTTAGCAGGAATGGTCAGTGGGAAATGAATAGTGGAAGCATCTTTTTTGACATAATTGGCAGAAGCATCTCGCACCACCCAATCTCCATAAATATGTTCAATCATGCGGATCTTGATTTCTGAATCAAGAGTATTTTTGACTTCAATGCTGATAGTTCCTTCTTCGCTTTTGCGTTGCCGGTCATAATTCAAAACAGTTCGCTTTCCCATCACGTCAAAGGCTCGACCAGAAACGAGGGTGGCCGTGGCCCCTTTGGGTACCTGCCGAATCTCATCTTCACCTACAAATTCAACATTTCCTTTATTTCCTGTCTGGTATAATTGGATTTTGCCCTGTGGCAAGGGTACGCCCAAATTATTGTTTTGTATATTAGCAATTTGATATTCAATTGCGAGTGGTTCCTCGCGCTGGCTGCGTTCATCATTTTCAAATAAATAGGTTTTCTGAAAGGAAACCCTTTTTGATACATAGAGGCGTGTGGTGATACTTTCTTCTCCCATGAGGCCAATCTTACTTCCCAGTTGATAGATATGGTAATCACCCAATTGATTTTCTTGGGGTGGATTCATGGTTTTCATCATTAACGGTGGTACATTCATATGGCCGTTCTGCTTCAGGTTTCCCTCCACCAATTGGAGCGATACATTCTCGAAATCCAGATTGCTGTTATTCCTGATATAAGCTTCGGCCAAAAATTCTGCTCCATTACCCGATTCATCCAATATAAGGCGATAAATGGCATTCCAGTCAAACCCTTTGGAGAGATAGATGAGGTTTCCTCGTACAGGTCCCAATTTCTTGTTTGGGGAGATATCCCATGTGAGGGAAGGCTTATACATAACATTTTCCAGTAACCCAGGGGCATTGATATAATCAATGCGATCCCGGTTAAAAGAAATGACAGACCGTCTACGTTGGATGGTGATAGTATTATCCGTTACCTCCACCAGTGTGCCGGTCATAGCTTTATCATTGATGAGTTTGATATCAACGGTTTGACCTAAAAAATCATAAAGGCGGTCTGCAAAATGGAACACATCCTGATTGAGTCGCTGCATGTTAACGGTAGCATTTTCAAGGGTGAGAAATGGAGAATCTTTGATCAAACCCGATGGAAGTACATCCCATGAGATGTTGGTTTCACCCGGCTGCATGTTCCATGCAACGGGCTGTTTGATGAGGGCAAACCCATCTTTATACATAGTCATGGTGGCATGGTTTGATTGACCTAACGTGAGGGCCATAAAGGCAATAATTCCGATAATTTTCTTCATTGAAGCATTTCCAGGTTAGCTTTTACAAGTTCGAATTCTACCGTCATATCCTGTAGCTTTTTCTTTTCATTTTCAACTACATTGGCAGGAGCAGAGTTCATAAAATTTTTATTCCCTAGTTTTTTCTTTACACCCTGTAGATGTCTTTCTAGTTCACCCAAACGTTTTGAAAAACGTGCATATTCCTGCTCTAAATCTATTAATCCTTTGAGCGGAACAAACAGTTCCATTTTTTGTACCACGGCTGTGGCAGATTGATCGGGTTTTTCCAAATCCCGCCCCAATGTCATATCTTCAACATGCCCTAAGGTTCGAATAATTTCATCAAATGATTCAATGAGTGCTTTGTTCCCATTCACATTACGAATTACCAAATCCGCTTTTTTCCCGGGCGGCACATTCATACCACTTCGAATGGTACGAACTGCCGTAATAATATCCTTTAACAGTGTTATAGATCCATCTGCTTCTTTGTCTTCAAAAGATGGATCGCCATTTAACCAAAGAGTTACAATTAAATCTGCGTCCTTTTCATCACGGAAATGGGCCCATAGTTCTTCTGTTATAAAGGGCGCATAGGGGTGCAATAATCTTAAAATACCTTTAATTACGTGGACCGATACCGCTCTTGCAACATTCGCTTTTTCCGTATCGTTTCCGTAGAAGCGCGTTTTGGCAATTTCGATATACCAATCGCAGAAATCACTCCAGGTGAATTCATAGATTGCTTTGGCCGCTTCATTAAAATGAAAACGGTCTAACTGGCGATTCACCTTGATTGCTGTTTGGTTCAGTTGGCTTAGAATCCACCGTTCCGGCAAGTCTAATTCAAGGGATTTCAGATCAACTTCTGGGACTTTGCCTCCTTCGAGGTTCATTTGAACAAAGCGGGATGCATTCCAAATTTTATTCATAAAATTTCTTCCGACTTCGAGCCGTGAATTAGAGAATAAAACATCCAATCCCTGTGGTGCCATGAGCATAATCCCAAAGCGTACCGCATCCGTACCATATTCTTTAAACAAATCAAATGGGTCGGGAGAATTCCCTAAGGATTTACTGAATTTTTTCCCTGTTTTATCCCGAAGTATGGATGTGAAATACACATCTTTAAAGGGAAGATCATCCAGAAATTCATAGCCGGACATAATCATCCTGGCCACCCAAAAGAATATGATATCCGGTCCCGTCACCAGTGCATCGGTTGGATAGAATGTTGTTAGGCTCTGATTTTTTTCCGGCCAGGAATGAACGCTAAAAGGCCATAACCACGATGAAGCCCAAGTATCCAATACATCTTCATCCTGGGTCCAGTTTTCCGGGTCTTCCGGACCATCCACCGACACGTGTAATTGTGTCGAATCCTCATTGTGGTACCAGACTGGAATCTGATGCCCCCACCATAGCTGCCGACTGATACACCAGTCTTTTATATTCTCCATCCAGTGATTATAGGTCTTTTTCCAGTGATCCGGATGAAACTTGATCTGGCCAGAATTCACTGCTTTCAGAGCCGGTTTGGATAATTCATCCATTTTCAGGTACCATTGCTCCGACATATAATATTCTATCGGTACTTGACCCCGTTCGGAATATCCCACATTGTGAATATAATCTTCTACCTTATCAACTCGATCTTCACCTTCTAAATCAGTGACTACTGCTTCCCGGGCTGCTTCCCGTGAAAGAGATTGATATTGATTAGGTACATTGGTATTCAGGGAAGCATCATTATTCATAATATTGATGAATTTCAAGTCATGCCGCTCGCCCATGGAAAAATCATTCGGGTCATGGGCTGGTGTGACTTTTACACATCCAGTACCAAATTCAGGATCAACATGTGAATCAGCAATGATTGGAATCTCACGGCTCACCAGTGGCAGGGTAACGGTTTTTCCAATAAGAGATTTATATCGATCATCATCGGGATGAACCGCAACGGCCGTATCCCCAAGCATGGTTTCAGGGCGGGTTGTGGCCACGACTACATAGCCATCTTCATCTGTAATTGGATATCGAAAATACCATAGCTTGCCATTCAATTCTTTATGGATTACTTCCTCATCACTAATAGCTGATTTGGATACAGGACACCAGTTTACCAATCGGTGGCCACGGTAGATAAGGCCCTTCTCGTACAGTTTGACAAATGCTGCTAAAACTGCTCGGGAATATCCCTCATCCATCGTGAATCGTTCTCGCCCCCAATCACAAGAACACCCCAGTTTTTTCAGTTGGTTTATGATGATCCCGCCATACTTTTCTTTCCAATCCCAAGCATGGGCAATGAATTCATCACGTGTAATGCTATCTTTGGATACTCCCTTGGATTCCAACATTTCGACCACTTTAGTTTCAGTGGCAATAGAGGCATGATCCATTCCAGGGATCCAACAAGCGTTTTTTCCGTCCATCCTAGCCTTCCGAATCAGTATATCCTGAATGGTATTATTCAGCACATGCCCCATAGTTAACATACCAGTAACATTGGGCGGAGGAATTACAATTGAATACGATTTTCTCGAGGATGTATCATCCCCGTGGAAATAACCATGATCCAGCCAGTGTTGATACCAATGATCTTCCAGCTTATCCCAGTTATAAGTTTTGTCAAGTTGTGGCGTTGACATGAAATTTTGATCTAATGAATTGAAAAAATCAAATTACGATAGCATGCTACCTTTCTAAAATTAAACTAAATGCTGTGGTCAATTTTAGTACGTTTTGATTGGCCTTTACCAAATTACCCGAAATAATTCGACCCAAATTGCACATAACCTTGTATCCAATTTTTGGATTTTTGTCGCAGATATTAAATAAATCCGATTTATCCAGTTTGACCAATATACAGGGCGTTTCAGCGCGGACATTGGCAGTTCGGCGGTCACCGTCGTTAAACATGGACATTTCGCCGAAAAGCGGATTGATATCGCTTGATAGTTTTAAAATCGCTTTCTCACGGTTATCTGATTCACTTTTGTTCATGGATAAAGTTAAAGCCATATTGATTTGAACCTCACCTTCAAGTAACAAGTAAATGCAATCCCCCTTTTCCCCTTCGGTTATGAATTGCTGCCCTTTTTCCATTTGCACTTCTTTAAGTGCGCTACCAAAATGGTTTAATTCATCATCGGTCAGATCAGAAAAAATGGTGAATTTTTTTAATCGTTCATTATTCATGCTTGCCTCAAGGAATTACGATGGCCCGTTCTTCTTCACTGATCGTATAGCCATCCTGTGGATTCACAACAACGTTGATTTTACTCTCTTCCTGGAGAGAGATGCCTCCTTCTTTCAATTTTCGTTCAATAAAAGAATCCAGCGCTGATGCATCCGATGACAGGATCGCTCCAATCCCCAGGTTTGCATCTTCTGAAAACACCCCAATTAAAACGGAACCATCCTTTTTTCTGTAATAATCAAACAGTTCATCATAAGTTTTTCCAACGAATTCAGAAGGGATATCCACCCGTTTGATACGCGAGTTAGAACGGCTATAAATTAATTGCCGGGCGATTTGGGGCAGACCCGGATCCAGGACATGAGAAGTTAATATATGGGCACTAAAATCATCCCCAATCACTACTTCATCCGCATCAGCACGTTTAATGTGAGTCAGATTCTCCCTGTCTAATAGGTATGCCACTACACGTATGGCTGGATCGATACTTTTTATTGTTAATGTCGCAAAGATTGTTTTCTCATCATACGTGGCCACCTCAGAACCAGCTGTATTTGGAATGACAACGACGGTATTTGCTGTTCTAATGTTGGCTCGTTCTAAAATTTCTTCCTGAGTAAAATCCCCAGAAACAAAGTAAATTTTCAGACGACGATATCGATTTTTAAGTTGAGTTATTTCCTCTTCATTCAATTCATTGATAAGAACTAAGTTTTTTCTTTTCCCACGATTTAAAAACTGCATAGCATGCAGCATCCTTTCGCCATTGGGATTCCAACCGCAAAGGATTAAATGATCATTTAAATTCAGTTTTTCCAAACCTTTTCCCTCCCGAATTTTTTGAGCAACAAAAATGGATGATATTGATGCTGTGAGCAATGAAACAAGTGAAATACCGATAAACATGATTAATACCGCAAAAACACGACCGGCAGGCGTACCCGGTGAAAAATCACCATAGCCGACAGTCGTCATAGTTACAATTGCCCACCAATAGGGATTATCACCCTTAGAAATATCTTCTCCAGGTTCGAACCACTGCAGAAAAAACCCGCCTAAGACCATTGTTACCATAATACCGGCGCCAACCTGGAAAAAACTGTTACGAATTAATGTTCTGAACCACAGACGCATTAAGGTAATTTAAATAAACATAAAGTAGTTTGACTTATGGAAATATATTGAAAATTGTTCAAAAATTAGATTAAAAAAACATATTGACTCGTATTCCATATCACCATTAGTGTCACTTAGGATAGAGTATGACCGGAGGGGTCATTCCAAGATGATATATATATGCACCCAGTTCAGTCACTCTTTCCGACGAGATTTATTTAACCTTAAGGAGGCTTAATGAAAAAAGCTATGATTCCCAGATTGGGTACATCATTTCTCCTGCTGATAGGAATGTCCGCATTTCTTTTTGCGCAGGAAGGTTCTGTATCTGGTCGCGTCACTGACGCTGATAATGGGGACCCGCTAGTGGGCGCCAATGTTCTCGTTGTCGGTACCAACCTTGGTGCAGCAACAGACGTCAATGGTGAATACACTATTAGCAGGGTACCCGCAGGCGCTCAGCGACTGAATGCCAACTACATTGGATACGCGAGTATTTCATCCAATGTGGATGTTCCAGTCGACGGTAATGCATCTACAGATTTTGGTCTGTATGTTGCTGCGTTGAATCTCAATGAGATTGTTGTTACCGGTGCTGGTACAGCAGTGGAAAAATCCAAAATTGGTAATTCTGTAGGTATAGTGAATATGGCGAACCTAGAAGATGCACCGATCGTTAATTTTTCGGATATTCTTCAAGGACGTGAAAAAGGCGTTATTATGCTGCCAAACGGTGGTTTGAATGGCGAAGGCGCTTCAATTCGTATTCGCGGAACCTCAACCCTTTCGCAGTCGAATGAACCAGTGGTTTATATTGATGGTGTGCGTATTGATAATACCGCCAGCGGTGTAGGACCCGGTGGTACGCCATCTCGACTGGATGAGATTAACCCTGATGCTATTGAACGGATTGAAATCTTAAAAGGTGCGGCTGCGGCTTCACTTTACGGGACCCAAGCTGCCAATGGAATCATTCAGATCTTTACCAAACAAGGTGCAATTTCCAAACCA